>ENA-OURQ01003471-OURQ01003471.1-human-gut-metagenome-genome-assembly--contig:-NODE-3471-length-10589-cov-3.777862_pt1 | contig 10589 bp, 9 predicted proteins | sample MGYA00242105_ERZ508999 | MGnify/ENA primary metagenome ERZ508999 (study PRJEB26280, sample SAMEA2338771) | human gut metagenome | biome: human gut; feature: human-associated habitat; material: faeces...
GAACACGAAGTGTTCGAAATGCGAATGTGGAGGAGGGGCGTCCTGAATAGTTACGAATAAAACTTCTTAACGCAGGGGTTCATTTCTCCTGCGTTTATTTTCTATTTTATTTTGGTACATTATGTCATCGCTTTCTTTCATAAAGCTTTCCAACGTATCTGAAGCCCCTGGAATTCCGACACGATATCCTGTGCTTGCATGAACTTCATAGGGTTTTCCGGATTTTTTATTATAAGTCTCCAGACTTCGTTCAAACGTATATACCCAATGTTTGGCATCTTCTTCATCGACATTCCTCAGGATGACTTCAAATTCATCTCCTCCAATCCTTGCTCCAATCTGTCCCTGACGGCCGGCTTCATTGATTGCATAACCGATGGCACGCAGAACATTATCGCCCTCATGATGACCAAATATGTCATTTACCGGCTTTAATCCATCCGCATCGATGCCGATCACACAGACGCTGCTTTCCTTTACCTTTGCTTCCAAAAAAAGTGTTCTTGCATAATTTTCAAAGCCACGGCGGTTGTATAATCCAGTCAACACATCACGGATATACATATTTTCCAGTTCATCGATCAGATTATGAAGCTTCTGTTGTACAAGAATCGCCTCAATTGCATTGGCTACCGCAATCGTCCAGCGGGCATAGATAGAACCGCCGTTATCCGGTCTGGAAAACTGGTATGCCTCATAACCAAAGCATGTATTCTGATAATGAACCGGCACAAAATAAAAGCATTGTGGTGTATCATCGATCAATTCATGTGGCAGCAGTTCCTTTTGTGAAAATACCATATCCAGATTTTCTCCCGGAGCTGACATGACCTCTCGGTTGTGAAATCCGACACGCAGGTGCATCTTATCCGTATAATGGGATACATGTTCCTTTTGTCTTTGTCCGAGTTCATCGCACAGACAGAGATAATAGTCGGTAAAGTCTTCATAGTTGTAAATATACTTTCGGATGACTGCCGGCATATCACATATTTTTCTTATTTTCCCAAAATCTATAGACATAAAACTAAATTGCATCTCCATATTACTTAACCGAAGATTAGAACTATAATGCATGGCCCGCTTTGCAAAATTCGTATCTGTTTTTTTACAGCCACATGACTCTTTTGGATAACATTTTGTCTTTGCATAGATTATTTCATTTTGCAAATCTTCCTGATGTTTGTCAATCAGATTGACTGCCTGGTGTGCCATATCCCTAAAATCCACTTCGACCGTCGTCAGCGCCGGCTGATAATATTTTCCCTCTTCTTCGCCATCATAGCCGGTCACGATAATGTCTTCCGGGACGCGGATCCCACGCTCGCAAAGGACATCACAAACCGAAAGTGCCATATTGTCATTGGCACAGATGATCGCTTCCGGCCATTTGCCATCTGCCGAAAAATAATCACATGCTCTGTCACCCTGATTTTTCCAGAAGTTTCCATAATATATCCGGTTTTTTCCAATCTCATATCCATATTCTTTCATGATCCGTTTATAGCAGGCAAGACGAAAATTTGCATCGCATCGGTCTTTCGGCCCGGACATAAATGCAATATCCTTCGCTTTATGCACTTCGATCACATGACGGATAATTTCCTCCATCGTATCTCTTTCATCCAGTAAAATATTATTAATCCCATTCATTGCCTGGCGCAGCGATACGACCGGACATCTCGCCTCATTACGGATGTGCTCCATGATCTTCTCCTTGGCTCCCTCTATATCAAATGTATCCGTCGCTAACACGATTCCGGCAAATTTTGAATAGTCCGGCAAATCGAAAATTCTTGCTTCTCCTTCAAAATATTCTACATTGTCACCATAACGTCCAAATGAGTTGAATACGGCTACATTATATCCTTTTTTATAAGCTTGTTCTGCAATTCCATGGCATATCTCCTGCTGATATTGTTCATAACTGCTGAAAATAAATAAGCCAATGGTCTTTCTTCCATTTCCAAACATAATTTTCACCTTTCTGCCAACAAATCCTTTTCCGTTGTAAAAATTGCACTTTTTCCTATTTTACCTCTTTTTCAATGGCATGTCAAAACATATTTTTCCGAAATGCGAATGTGTGGGAGATGTCTTGAATCGTTACAGTTCCTCAAACAGCCTCAAAAAAGAGAAGCCCGATCTTCTCAGACTTCTCTTTCCTATAGGATCATTTTTGTATTTTTAGTATAATGGATACTTATCGGTCAATGTCTTTACAATTTCCATTGCTTTCGCTTTATTTGCATTGACATCATCGATCAGCATAGCGATTGCCTCTGCTACCTGATCCATGTCTTCTGTATTAAATCCGCGTGTCGTCACAGCAGCAGTACCAAGACGCACACCACTTGTCACAAATGGGCTCTGTGGGTCATTTGGAATGGTATTTTTATTGGCTGTGATATTCGCTTCATCCAGCCATGCTTCTACTTCTTTTCCCGTCAATCCTTTATTTACAAGGTCAACGAGCATCAAGTGGTTATCCGTACCACCGGATACGATATCAATACCACGTGACATCAATCCTTTGCAAAGTGCCTGCGCATTAGCCACGATATTTTTACCGTATTCTTTGAAACTTGGATCCAATGCTTCTTTGAAGCAGACTGCTTTTGCTGCGATCACATGCATCAAAGGTCCTCCCTGGATTCCCGGGAAGATGGCTTTATTCAATTTGTGCTCTGTCGCAAACTCTTCGCTGGAAAGAATCATACCACCACGAGGTCCACGAAGTGTCTTATGTGTTGTTGTTGTCGTTACATGAGCGTATGGGATCGGGCTCTCGTGAACGCCGGCAGCTACCAGACCTGCGATATGTGCCATGTCTACCATCAGGAAAGCTCCTACTTCATCTGCGATCTCACGGAAACGTTTAAAATCAATCTTACGGCAGTAAGCACTTGCTCCTGCGATGATCATTTTCGGTTTACACTCTTTCGCGATGCGCTCTACTTCATCATAATCGATAAATCCTGCGTCATTTACTCCGTAAGGTACGATATGATAATACGTTCCTGAAATGTTCGCAGGGCTTCCATGTGACAAATGTCCGCCGTGATCGAGGTTCATGCCCATTACCGTCTCGCCCGGTTTCACAAGGGCAAAAAATACTGCCATATTTGCCTGTGCTCCGGAGTGTGGCTGAACATTGACATACGTACAGCCAAACAGTTTTTTCGCACGCTCTCTAGCCAGATCTTCAATCATGTCTACATACTGGCATCCGCCATAATAACGTTTTCCCGGATAACCCTCTGCGTACTTGTTGGTACAAGTGCTTCCCATCGCTGCCATAACCGCTTTGCTTACAAAGTTTTCCGAAGCGATCAATTCGATATGATCATTTTGACGATTCGTCTCAAGTTCCATCGCTTTGGCAAGTTCCGGATCCGCTTTTACTACTTCTTCAAATGAATACATCTCTTACTCTCCTTTTTTATTTTTATAGAAAGTGCTGCAAGTGTAGAATACACTAAACATTGCACTTAAGCCTCATCAATTGCCTTTCCGATATCGTGTCTCATATATTTGTTCTCAAAGGAAATCCATTCTGTCGCTGCATACGCATTTTGGCGTGCCTCTTTCAGATCTTTTCCTTTGGCAGTCACGCCAAGAACACGTCCACCATTGGTAACAATATTTCCATCCGCATCAAATTTTGTGCCGGCGTGGAAAACATAATATCCGTCTTTTCCTTCAAAGTTCTCAAACCCTGTGATTACTTTGCCCTTTTCGTACTGCAGCGGATAACCATCGGAAGCCAAAACGACACAAACAGCCGCGTTGTCCTCAAACTGCAGATCAATCTCATCCAAGCGGCCATCGATGCAGGCATTCATAACATCCACGATATCATTTTTCATACGTGGAAGAACGACCTGTGCTTCCGGATCACCAAATCGTGCATTGTACTCAAGCACTTTCGGGCCATCTTCTGTCAGCATCAAGCCAACAAACAGAATTCCGACAAAGTCTCTTCCTTCTGCTTTCATGGCATCCATCGTCGGCTGGTATACCTTTTCTTCACAGAAGCGCTGTACTTCTTCATTATAAAACGGACTTGGGGAGAAGGTTCCCATACCACCGGTATTAAGTCCTTCGTCGTTGTCTTTCGCACGTTTGTGATCCTGTGCACTTGTCATCGGTTTGATATGCGTACCGTCACAATAACACAATACGGACACTTCACGTCCGGTCATAAATTCTTCGATCACGATCTGATTTCCGGCATCGCCAAACTGCTTGTCAAGCATCAGCGTTTTAACACCCTCTTTGGCTTCTTCTAATGTATTGCAAATCAACACACCTTTTCCGAGAGCCAGACCGTCGGCCTTCAATACGATCGGCATCTTTGCCGTCTCCAGATAAGCAAGTGCTGCTTCCGGAGAATCAAAGTTTTCATAAGCAGCCGTCGGAATGCCGTATTTTTTCATCAAATCTTTGGAAAATGCCTTGCTTCCCTCGATGATCGCTGCATTTTTTCTCGGTCCAAAGACACGCAAACCGCGTTTTTCAAATACATCCACGACACCGCCAACCAATGGATCGTCCATACCGATAATGGTAAGATCAATTTCTTTTTCTTCTGCAAAATCTGCCAATTTATCAAATTCCATCGCACCAATGTCCACACAGGTTGCCAGTCCGGCAATTCCCGCATTTCCCGGGGCACAATAAATCTCATCTACCTGTTTGCTCTTCGCTGCGCTTGCTGCGATCGCATGTTCACGTCCACCGCTTCCTACAATCAGTACTTTCATTGAAAAGTCCTCACTTTCCTATCTGTGTTTTACTATTCCGTCTACAATTTCAATCCGGTCATTGGCAATATCATCGATCGCCTGTGGCAAAATGTTCCATTCTGCCTGCTCCATCACTCTCTTTTGAAGAATTTCCGGCGTGTCATCATCCTGCACTTCCACTGCTTTCTGAATAATGATCGGACCGCCGTCAGCAATCTCATTGACAAAATGAACGGTTGCTCCCGTCACTTTGTTTCCTCGGGCAAGTACACTTTCATGCACTTTCAGTCCATAGTATCCCGGGCCGCAGTGTGCCGGGATCAGGGATGGATGAATATTGATCATCCGTCCGGCATAATGAGATACAAGATTTTCCGGCAAGATAACCAAAAATCCTGCCAGCACCACCAGCTCAATCTCATGTTTTTCCAATAGGGAAATCATCGCTTCCCCGTATTCTTCTCTTGTAGAATAATCTTTCGGAATCACACATTCACTCGGAATACCGTTTTTCGCCGCACGCTCAAGCGCATAGGCTCCCGGTTTATTGCTCACGACAAGTTCCAATGTCGTATTGGTGATCTTTCCTGCCGAAAGACTGTCGATGATCGCCTGGAGATTCGTTCCTCCACCGGATACCAAAACTGCTATCTTCATGCCATCACCTCAATTATAATAATGTGATGCCTTTTTCGCCAGCTACGATCTCGCCCATGATATATGGCACTTCACCTGCTGCACGAATGGCTTCTACGGTCTTATCTACATCGTTTTTATCTACGGCTGTGAGCATTCCTACACCCATATTATAGGTATTGAACATTGCTGTCTCTTCCACATTTCCATCTTTTGCCAACATCTCAAAAATCGGCGGAATGACAAAACTGTCTTTTTTAATGTTTGCATGAGTTCCATCGATCAGCATACGAGGAATATTTTCATAAAATCCACCGCCTGTGATATGGCTGCATGCTTTGATCTTAACACCGGCTTCTTTCATTGCCTTCAATGCTTTTACATAAATTTTCGTCGGTGTCAAAAGGGTCTCTCCGAGAGTACCGGAAAGGGATTCATAGTGACGATTAAGTGCCTCTGTATTCATCGAAAATACCTGGCGTACCAAAGAATATCCGTTGCTGTGGATACCGGAAGATGCCATACCTACAAGAACATCGCCTGCTTTCAGCTCTTTTCCGGTGATCATGTCTTTGCGGTCTACCACGCCGACAGAAAATCCTGCCAGATCATACTCATCTACCGGATAAAATCCCGGCATTTCGGCAGTCTCTCCACCGATCAGTGCAGCTTCTGACTGACGGCATCCTTCTGCTACTCCACTTACGATCTTTGCGATCTTTTCCGGTTCATTTTTTCCGCATGCAATATAATCAAGGAAAAATAATGGTTCACCGCCTGCACAGGCAATATCGTTTACACACATTGCCACACAATCGATTCCAATGGTATCATGCTTGTCCAGAAGAAATGCGATCTTCAATTTTGTTCCGACACCATCTGTACCGGAAACCAATGTAGGTTCTTCCATTCCCATAAATTTTTTCATGGAAAATGCCCCGGAAAATCCACCGATATCTGTCAATACTTCCGGTCTCATGGTCGAAGCGATGTGTTCTTTCATCAAAGAAACTGCTTTGTATCCTGCTTCAATATCTACGCCTGCTTTCTTGTAATCCATTTTTAACTCCTTCTCGCGCGAAAATACTGCGCATTGTATTAGTATTTGCGGTTTACGCATCAAAATTACTTTTATTATAGCATAGAACTGAGCGTCGGTCAAAAGTTTGTTTCATTTTCTTTTGCATTTTTCTTCTATTTCTGTTACAATTAGAATTGGTTTTATAGTAACTATTCAGGATCTCCCCTCCCACACATTCGCATTTCGAACACTTCGTGTTCTTTCCCGCCTTTAACAAGGCTAAAAATGCTCATATGTGGAGGGGGGAGCCCTATTAGGATCTAATGTACGGAAATCAAAGCCTCTTACGTGCAAGCACGACGGTTCATTGATTTCCGTACATTAAATCCTGAATAGTTACATTTAATAAAAAAAATACGTTCTTTTAAACGATGAAAGGAAAAGAAAAAATGGAAAACAAAGGAACAATTTTATCCTATCGTCCGGACATCCGGGTGGTAGATGCGACAATTCGCGATGGTGGACTGGTAAACGATTTTCGTTTTACCGATGAATTTGTGAAAAATCTATACCAGGCTAACATCAAAGCCGGGGTTGACTATATGGAGTTCGGCTACAAAGCATCCAAAGATATTTTTGACGAAAAAGATTTTGGACCATGGAAATTCTGTAACGAAGAAGACATTCGCCGTATCGTCGGCGACAACGATTCCGACATGAAGATTGCCGTGATGGCAGATGTCGGTAGAACCGATTTTCGCCGCGATATCATTGATAAGAGCGACAGTGTAATCGACCTGATCCGAATCGCTACTTATATCAATACGATTCCGGCAGCGATTGAAATGATTGAATATTGTCATGCAAAAGGCTATGAAACGACGATCAATATCATGGCCATCTCCAATGACAATGATGCTGACATCGACGAAGCACTTGAACTTTTCGGTCAGAGTCCGGTAGACGGAATCTATATCGTAGACAGTTATGGTGCGATTTATCCGGAACAGATGCGCAAACTTGCTGACAAGTATCTTGCGTTTGGTGAGAAATACAATAAATTCATCGGAATCCATGCACATAATAACCAGCAGTTAGCGTTTGCCAATACGATTGAGGCATTGACCCGCGGCGTCAGCTATCTTGACGTTACCGTAAGCGGCATGGGCCGTGGAGCCGGAAACTGCGCCAGCGAGATTCTTCTTGGTTTCCTGAAAAACCCAAAATATAATATTCTTCCGATTCTGGATATTTTGGAAAATGAAATTGAGCCACTCAAGGAGCAGGGTGTCGTATGGGGTTATAACATCCCTTATCTTTTGACCGGACAGCTGAATCAGCATCCACGTACTGCGATTGCGGCTACAAAAGAAAAAAGAACCGATTACCGTAATTTCTATGTAGAATTGGTAGATTACAAATAAAAAGCAGGTGTGCCAAATGCAACATTTAAGAAGCCGGACTGACAGAAAATGTCAAATCCGGCTTCTTTTCTTTATTCTTCACTTTCTTCCATCCAGTTCATCAAAGGTTCTTCTTCCTCTTCCGATAATATTTCTTCCGGAAGTTCTCCCCCTGACAATTCACCGGCAGCCATCTCACGCATTACTTCCCGCTCTGCCTCTTCCTTAAAGTTATCGATGGTTTCCTGATTGAGGATCGGCAGTTCTTCCAGCGATTCGATCCCAAAATAACGCAGGAACTCTTCCGTCGTGGCAAACAGGATCGGGCGTCCCGGCGCATCCAGTCTGCCGGCCTCGCAGATCAGATTGTACTCGATCAATTTATTAACCGCATGATCGCATTTAACTCCTCTGATTTTTTCAATCTCGATACGGGTGATCGGCTGTTTGTATGCGATGATGGAAAGTGTCTCCAGCATAACGTCAGTCAACACATGTTTTTTCGGCACATGTGCCACTTTGATCAGATATTCATACATTTCCGGCTTCGTGCAGAGCTGAAAGGATCCATCCAGTTCAATGATACGGATTCCCCGGTCTTCTTCCTCGTATCGTGTCATCATGTTACGGATCAGACGACGTATCGTATCTTCATCATGTTCTACGGCAGCTGCGATCCGTTCCACTTCAACCGCTTCGCCCATTGTAAATAAAATGGCCTCGATCACTGCCTCTAATTCTTTTATACTCACTTTTTATTCCTCTCTTTCCTTCCGCTTGTCCTCTTTTTCCCGATAGGTGATCAAAATATCATCAAAAATATTTTCCTGCACGATCGTAAGTTTTCCCATCTTCATCATTTCCAATATTCCTAAAAAGGTAACTATGACATAAGTTTTTCCGGAACCATTTTCCAATAATTTCCGAAAGCTGAACGTCTTATGTTCTTTCGCATAGGAATCCAAAAATACGATATGATCTTCCAGACTGATCTCTTCTTTTTCAATCTCTCCGAATTTGCTTCGGATCGGGTCGATCTTGTCCACCTGTTTTTTCATAATATCCCGGAAGATAAGCTGCAGCTTTGATAACGTCACATCGGAAAGAAGTGCTTCCACGTCTACTTCCTCCTGATACTCTGCAATTTCCTTTGGTATTGTCGGCTTTTTGAATATCATATGAGAAGCGTCTAACTGCCGGTCCTTCAGCTCATAGGAAGCATACTTATACAATTTATACTGCAACAGACGTTCTACCAGCTCAGCTCTCGGATCTTCTTCCTCGCCCTCCTCTGCCGGTGGTGCCGGGAGAAGCATTTTCGACTTGATCTTAAGCAAAGTCGCCGCCATAACAAGAAAATCGCTCATAACGTCCATGTCCTTCGTTTCCATTTTCGAAACGTAATCCATATACTGCTCTGTGATCTCCACGATCGGAATATCAAAAATATCAATCTTATTTTTCTCGATCAGATGAAGCAGCAGATCTAACGGTCCGTCAAACGCTTCCAGCTTTACTGATAAACTCATACTAATCCTACATTCCTTTCTCCCCCGGCAAATTTTCATCTGCTGACACAAAGCTGCCGTGTGAAATATCCTACAAAAACAGAACGATCAGCCGGGAGGCTCCATAATGGATCATATCCAATAAAACCACCAGAACAAAAATCAATTTCACAGTTCCATCCGCCTTGATCATTGCCAGATATGCTGCCGGAGATACCCCTGCAACGATCATCCCCATGTCAAAGGTGGAAATCGGAAATAAATTGGCTGCCAGCATCCCGGCACTGAGCAGTGCAAGATACTGTACCAAAATTGGGACAATCGCATTCCACCAATGAGGCAGTACCAGATGATCCAGTCCGTCTATCCCACCATATCCAAGCCGCAAAACAGCAACGCTTCCTGCCAGAACAACGACCAATGAGACAATCCCCGCCATTCCCAGACAAAGATTGGTACGGCGGTCCCTGACACGGAAAAAATACGGTTTGGATATCGGGACCATACTGGTCAGAGACAAGATCAGTCCAACGGGATCAATATACCGCCAGACCTTCCATGGTGCTGTCCGAAAGCATTTTACCGATTTCTGGCAAAACATATAGACAAACAGACGCACACATTCGTGATAGATCATCAGAAAAGCCGCCGCTGCAAGGCAGATACCAAGCTCTAAAAGGATTTCTTTCACCCTGTCACCTCAAATAATCAAATTGAAGACCATACATCCGCACCGTATCGCCCTCCTCTATGCCAAGCTTCTCCAGTTCATCTACAATACCGCTTGTCCGCAGGAACTTCTGAAAGAATTCAAAGCCTTTTTCGGAATCAAGATTGGTATAACCAAGCATTCTCTCAATCCGTGGTCCCTCAACCACATACATGCCTTCTTTCTCATCATACTCCACAGTATATGGTTCATCCTTAAAGGTCTCCTGCTCCAGATCATATTCCTGTTCGAACACAACCGGCTCCTGATCCAGCTGGTCAAGCTGCTGTTTCACATAATAAAGAAGCTCCTTGACACCCTTACCGCTGACTGCTGAGATTGGAAATACCGGAATGCCTTTCGGTTCAAACTCCTCCTTCAGGAGCGTGATCACGGTATCCTCCTCGGTTCCATAAAAAACGTCGGTCTTATTGGCTGCGATCACCTGTGGACGTTTGATCAGCTCCGGGCTATAGTTTTCCAGCTCTTTATTGATGATCAGAATATCATTTAAAGGATCCCTTCCCTCGGTAGACGCTGCATCAACCATATGAATAAAAAGCT
>ENA-OURQ01003478-OURQ01003478.1-human-gut-metagenome-genome-assembly--contig:-NODE-3478-length-10578-cov-2.670341_pt1 | contig 10578 bp, 7 predicted proteins | sample MGYA00242105_ERZ508999 | MGnify/ENA primary metagenome ERZ508999 (study PRJEB26280, sample SAMEA2338771) | human gut metagenome | biome: human gut; feature: human-associated habitat; material: faeces...
AGACATTCAAAAATTGTTACAAATCTTTTAATAGCAAAAGAAGCTAAACCAGAACATAAGTTCTGATTTAGCTTCTGTTTTTCTGCAAAAAAAGAGCGCTGCAATTTTTGCAGCGCCCAAGGGGGAAACAATTTGGTTGGAAAAAGATTCTTTTTTCGTGAAAGTCAGGTGTTTTATTACAAGTTTACTGATATTCTACAACATCAATCCAGCTCATCAGAAGTTTGCTTTCTTCCTCTTTCTTCTTGGTAAGCTGAGCAGCCGCTACGATTGGCAGCCAACGGTTAACGTACTGACGAGCAGTATCAGCCTTTTTGCAGAACAGTTTAAGGTACTGTTCTGCTGCATCTTTATTATGAAGTGCAAACAGCAGATAGGTCATAGCTGCATCTGCGGATGCATTGCCCTGTGCAGCATGAGCCCAGTCGATTACCCACAGTTTTCCTTCTTTGTCAACGATGATATTGCTTGGATTAAAGTCACCATGGCACAGTTTGTTATGTTTTGGCATGCTCTGGAGGCGTGCAGACAGCTCATAACGAGCAGTTGCATCGATATCCTTGAGAGAATTGATCTGATCTGCCAGTTTGTGACGCAGTGTTTTGATTGCTGGAACTCTCTGCTGATGGATCATCAGCTGAAGGTCAACAAACTGCTCCATATATTCATCCATTTTCTCTGGATGTTCTTCCATCAGCTGAGCCAGAGTTTTTCCCTCGATATGCTCACGGGTGATGCTCCAGCCGCCCTCTTCTTTGGTAACCGCAAGAACCTTTGGAACATTAAGGTCTGTGTTTTCCTGAACGAGTGCTTCATTTTTTGCTTCGTTGAGTACGCTGGACAGAGTATAGTTCTGGTCAAATACCTTAACTACCTTGCCATCCTGCTCATAAATTGTTTTATGTGGTCTTGTAAAGATAATATTCTTTTCTGACATCTTGATGGTTCCCTCCTTAAGGAATAAAGTTTTTGCACGAGCTTTTTACAAAAAGCTCGTGGGGGTACGGGGGCAACGCCCCTGTGACACCCAACAAAAACATTATATAAATCGATTGAGACTGATTGTTGTTTCGATGCTGTCGCACGTCAGTGCGCGGGCGCAACACAGTGCGCCACGCAAGCAGGTTGCAGGTAGTTTCAGCATATCCAGCAGAAAAATCTCCCAAGCGCTTTCCATGTGCTGAAGCTACCACTTCACACCAAACCAAAGCGCGAAGGGCAATGTTTTGTTTTCTGCTCAAAACAGGTTTTATCCTCATTGCCCCCGAGAATATCGCTGCGCTCCATTCTTCGAAAGTTTGATTTTAAAAACTGGAGCCAAGCTCAGCCTGGTCAAAAATCATCCACCGGATAATTTTTGAGGTTGCTTTCTACTTACAATCGGTTTTCGAGAACCTTTTCTCTTGCAAAAAGGTTCTCGAGCTCTCCCAATGAGCGCCTGAACGATAAAGAGTTTCGCACGCTGCGGCGTGCGACCAAAGGTGCTGCCTTTGGAATCCGCAAACTTTATTTTTAAGCAACCAGCCGTCCTTGCGCCGTAGGCGAACACTTTTCTTTTGTCCTTCTTTTCTTTTAGTAAAGAAAAGAAGGGGTCTCCATCCCCTTTCGGAAACGGAAACCCCTTAACTTTAAGAAGGATTCGATTGTGTCAAAATTACTCTTCGCTTGCAAATTTCTTTGCTTCTTCGATAACCTTTGCTTCGAGGTTGGAAGGAAGCTGTTCATAGCGAGCGAAATCAAAGGTGAAGTAGCCGCGTCCCTGAGTCATCGAACGGATTGCGGTTGCAAAGTCGCTCATTTCGCTCATTGGAACGTCTGCTTCGATTTCCTGCAGGCCGTCTGCGGATGGGTTCATACCAAGAACTCTGCCGCGGCGTTTATTCAGGTCGCCGATAATATCACCGGTGTTGGAGTCTGGAACGTAAACTTTCAGGTTGCCGATTGGCTCGAGCAGAACCGGAGAAGCTTCCGGCATACCATTCTTGTATGCGATGGATGCTGCCATCTTGAAGGACATTTCGGAGGAGTCTACCGGATGGTAGGAACCGTCAACCAGAGTAGCTTTCAGTCCAACAACTGGATATCCTGCCAGAACACCGTGTTTTACGCAGTCCTGGAGACCTTTTTCAACTGCTGGGAAGAAGGATTTCGGAACAGCACCGCCGAATACCTTTTCTTCGAATACAAGGCCGTCGCCAACGGTTGGCTCAAATTCGATCCATACGTCACCGAACTGACCATGACCACCGGACTGTTTCTTGTGTTTGCCCTGTACTTTAACTTTCTTGCGGATGGTTTCGCGGTAAGCAACTCTTGGAACTTCCAGAGAAACCGATACGCCGAATTTATTTTTCAGTTTGGAAACCAGAACATCCAGATGCTGTTCACCTAAACCGGATACCAGCTGCTGGTGGGTTTCTGCGTTGTTTTCATAAGCGATGGTTGGATCTTCTTCCATCAGACGCTGCAAACCGGAAGCAATCTTGGATTCGTCGCCTTTTGCTTCGGTCTTAATTGCCATCTGTAGGCATGGTTTCGGGAAGTTGATCGGATCAAAGTTCAGAACTTTCTTTGGATCGCACAGTGCATCACCGGTTTCGGTAGCAGCCAGTTTGGTAACTGCGCCGATATCACCAGCGGTGATGTAAGCGGTATCTTCCTGTTTCTTGCCGCGGACATAGATGATCTTGCCCAGACGTTCCGGCTGACCGGTTCTGGAGTTGATTGGTGTCATATCTGCGGAAAGTTTACCGGAGATAACTTTGATGTAGGAAAGTTTGCCGATGAATGGGTCAGCAATGGTCTTGAATACATAAGCTGCCAGAGGAGCTTCGTCGGTGCAGACAACTTCTACTGGTTCGCCGTCAGCATCAACAGCAACCTCTCCGCCTTTTTCCCATGGGGATGGCAGCAGGTCAACGATACCGTCGAGCAGCATGTCGATTGCCTGAAGGTTTGTAGTGCAGCCACACAGAACTGGAGAGATGGAACCATTGGTTACACCGGTATGTACGCCGCGGATGATTTCATCACGGGTAAACTGTTCACCGGAGAAGTATTTTTCAAACAGAGCTTCATCTGTTTCAGCAACTGCTTCGGAAACAGCTGCGGTAAGACCGTCCAGACGATGGCCAAAGTCAGGCATCTCAACCTCATGAGGCTCGCCCTTTTCATCGTAGGTGTAAGCTTTCATGTCGATGAGGTTGATGTAGGATTTTACTTCACGGTCTTCTACATATGGAACAACGATCGGACATACTGTCGGACCGAAGGTAGCTTTCAATTCTTCAAAAACTTTATAGAAATCAGCGTGGTCAGCGTCGAGCTTGCTGACAAAGAACATGGTAGCTTTGGAAGCGTCTTTTGCCATCTTGTACGCTTTTTCTGTGCCGACATCCACACCGGACTTGCCCGATACACAGATCAGCAGGCTTTCTGCAGCGCGTACGCCCTGTACAGTTTCGCCGGCAAAGTCAAACAATCCTGGGGTGTCGATCAGGTTGATCTTGGTGCTGCCCCATGCAAAAGGAGCAATCGAAGTGGAAACAGATACCTGTCTCTTAATTTCTTCCGGATCATAGTCGCTAACTGTGTTTCCGTCTGCTACTTTTCCCAATCTATCAGTCGCGCCTGCTTTAAACAGCAGAGCCTCGGTAAGCGAAGTTTTTCCCGAACCGCTGTGTCCGGTCAATGCAATGTTTCGAATCCTTCCTGCCAGATATTGTCTCATAAAGTATCGCCCCTTTCAAGTTCACCGTTTTACGGCATTCCGCCCTATGGCGGGGCCCTGTCTTATGCAGGGTTCTCATCAGATGAGAGCTTTGTCATCGGATGAGTCATTACACAACGAGTTTCGTTTTGTAACGAGTCCCATTTATCAATGGGGTACTATTCAAGTATAACAATTTCATTCCCAATTTTCAATATAAAAATGTAGATTTTATACGATGACGGTGTAGAATTCTCCGAAAGATACCTGTACAGATTAAACAAAAAACTACTTTTATTTGCAGAAAATCTTGACAGGAAAGCGGATGTCTGCCGACAAAATGGTATCCTATCCTATGCAAAATAACGGGAGTTTAGACGAGGAGACTTTCTTTTTTGGCACAAGGTTCCGCACACTGCGGTGTGCGCCAAGAGCTTTGCCCTTTGGAAATCCACAAACTTTTGTGTACGAAAAGTCAGTTGAAAACTTGTTTTCAACTACCAAAAACTTTATTTTTTTAAAACCCTGCTCGCCTATAGCGAAATCCCGGAAAGGAGTATCCTTATGACCGAAGAAATCAAACGTTTGTCCCAACTGATAAAGCAAAGCCAACACATCGTCTTTTTTGGCGGAGCCGGTGTTTCCACTGAATCGCAGATCCCCGATTTTCGCAGCGATGATGGACTGTATGGCGACAAACAGGCAAAACGGTACCCCTATCCGCCTGAAACAATGCTCAGCCACTCCTTTTTTGAACAACATACCAAAGAATTTTTTGAGTATTATTTTGACAAGATGGTTTATCCGGATGCAAAGCCAAATCCGGCTCATATTGCCCTAGCAAAACTTGAGCAGATGGGAAAACTCAGCGCGGTCATCACTCAGAATATTGATGGGCTGCATCAGATGGCTGGAAGCAGGAGAGTGTGTGAACTGCACGGCAGTGTCCATCGGAATTTCTGCATGAACTGTGGGAAAAAATACAACCTCAGCCAGATGCTGGAGCAAAAAGATGCAGGAGTGCCAAGATGCAGCTGCGGCGGTATTATCAAACCAGATGTTGTGCTGTATGAAGAGCCATTGGATAACGATGTGATGGCGGGAGCCATCAGCTATATCATGGCAGCTGATCTGATGATCGTGGGCGGAACCTCGCTGGCGGTTTATCCAGCGGCGGGACTCTTGCAGTACTATCAGGGAAAAGAACTTGTGCTCATCAACAAGACCCAGACACCGTATGACCGCAGAGCTTCCCTTGCCATTCGGGATAACATCGGTCAGGTGATGGAACAGGCACTCAGCCTTCTGGATTAACAGGGGATTCTGCTTGCAAAAGAGCAAAAATCTTTATTTTCCGCTTGACGATGCCCTTTTCAGATAGTAAAATGAAGGGGAACTCTAACAGAAGAAAGGAAATCCACAGATGAAAGCAAGAATTCCAAAACACAGAGAATTTGTTATCAACCTCGAAAAAACTGCTGAGGAAAAACGTGAAGAGTGCTGGGCAAAGCTGGAAGCAATCCTGGAAGATTATAAAAAGGATGGCAAATCGGTTTATACCCCAAGCTTCATTGAGGACAATGAAGACAAGGTAAAAGCATTGCAGGCAGAGTACGGTTTTGAGTACACCATCGAATTGAAATAAGACCCAAGCGGCAGAAAGGCGGTGCCAAAAGGCGCGGTGTTTCTGCTGCTTTTTTGTTTTTCCGGCTGATTTTGATAGGGAAATGTTTTACGACCGTTTAAATTTTAAAAATAGACACAAATTATTTAAAGAAACCCCCGAGGAAGGTTTGACAAAACCGTACAGATAGAGTTACAATATCATAGATATGCTATGACTTATTTTCATATTAAAAGAAGCAGCCTTTTCCGATGGTTCTGCCGGTTTACCAACGACCGGTTTTCTGGCAAACGGGTGGACACAAGGCAGAGCCTTTAAAAATAAATGAGGTGTAAAAATACTATGGGATTAATGGATAAAATCTTCGGAACCTATTCCGAAAGAGAATTAAAGCGAATCTATCCAATTCGCGACAAGGTCCTGAGTCTGGAGGAACAGTACTCCAAGATGTCGGACAAAGAACTCAAAGACATGACTCCAAAGCTCAAAGAGCGTCTTGCAAACGGTGAAACACTCGATGACATCCTGCCGGATGCATTTGCTACCTGCCGTGAGGCTGCATGGAGAGTGCTTGGTATGAAGCACTTCCCGGTACAGATCATCGGTGGTATCGTTCTGCATCAGGGACGTATCGCAGAGATGAGAACCGGTGAAGGTAAAACTCTGGTTGCAACTCTGCCAGTATACTTAAACGCTCTGACCGGAAAAGGTGTTCATGTTGTTACCGTCAACGATTACCTTGCAAAACGTGACTCGGAAGAGATGGGCAAGGTATACCGCTGGTTGGGACTCAAGGTAGGTCTGGTTATCCACGATATCGAGCCTGCACAGCGTCAGGAAGCATACAAAGCAGATATTACTTACGGTACCAACAACGAGTTTGGTTTTGACTATCTGCGTGACAACATGCAGATCTACAAAGAAAACCGCGTTCAGCGCGGACATTACTTTGCAGTAGTCGACGAGGTTGACTCCATTCTCATCGATGAAGCAAGAACTCCTCTGATCATTTCCGGCCGTGGTGACAAATCCACCGACCTGTACAAGATTGCAGACCGCTTTGCAAGAAGCCTGCGCATGTACAAGGTAAAAGAGCTGGACGACAAAGAAGAACACGATGATGTTGTAGACGCAGACTACATCGTAGACGAAAAAGCAAAGACCGCAACCCTGACCAAAGCCGGCGTTAAGAAGGCAGAGGAATTCTTTGGCCTGGAAAACCTGATGGACATGGAGAACTCCACAATCCAGCATCACATCAACCAGGCAATCAAGGCACACGGAACCATGCATCGTGACATCAACTACGTTGTAAAAGACGGTGAAGTCATGATCGTTGACGAGTTTACCGGCCGTATCATGAACGGACGCCGTTACAGCGAAGGTCTGCATCAGGCAATCGAGGCAAAAGAAGGCGTTGAGGTAAAACGTGAGTCCAAGACTCTGGCTACCATCACCTACCAGAACCTGTTCCGTATGTATGAAAAGCTCTCCGGTATGACCGGTACTGCAATGACCGAGGAACAAGAGTTCCGTGAGATCTACGGTATGGACGTTATCGAGATCCCAACCAACAAGCCGGTAATCCGTAAAGACCTGCCGGACGTTGTATACAAAACTGAAAACGGAAAATTCAATGCAGTTGTTGAGCAGGTAAAAGAATGCCACGAAAAGGGACAGCCGGTTCTGGTTGGTACCGTTTCGATCGAAACTTCCGAACGTCTGAGCAACCTGCTCAAACGCCATGGCATCAAGCATCAGGTGCTCAACGCAAAATATCATGAAAAAGAGGCAGAAATCGTTGCACAGGCTGGTCAGTACGGTGCGGTAACCATCGCAACCAACATGGCTGGTCGTGGTACCGATATTATGCTGGGCGGTAACGCTGAATTCTTGGCAAAGAACCAGATGCGCAAGGAAGGCTACTATGAAGAGCTGATTGTAGAAGCAACTGGTTTCGGCGATACCGATAATGAAGAAATTATCGAAGCACGCAAACGCTTTACCGAGCTTTCCAAGGAGTTCAAAGAAAAACTCCGTCCAGAGGCAGACAAGGTTCGTGAAGCAGGCGGTCTGTTCATCGTTGGTACCGAGCGTCATGAATCCAGACGTATCGACAACCAGCTGCGCGGACGTTCCGGACGTCAGGGCGACCCTGGCTGCTCCCGTTTCTACCTCTCTCTGGAAGATGATCTGATGAGACTGTTTGGCGGTGACCGCATCACCAACATGATGGATTCTCTGAAGATCGACGAGAATATGCCAATTGAAAACAGAATCCTCACCAGCACCATCGAAAATGCACAGAGCAAGATCGAAGGACGCAACTTTGGTATTCGTAAGAACGTACTGCAGTTCGACGATGTTATGAACAAACAGCGTGAAATCATCTATGCACAGCGCAACAAGGTTCTGGATGGCGAAAACCTCAAGGATTCCATCCTGTCCATGATGGATGAAACCGTTGATTCTGCAATGCAGATGTACATGCCGGAAGGTGTGGAACCGGAACACTGGAATATGGAAGGTTTCCGCAACTACTTTATCGGTATGATCGCAGGCGATGTTCTGGAGATCTCCGGCGATGACCTCAAGAAGGTCAACAAAAAAGAGCTGGGCGACAAAGTTAAGGAAAAAGTCCATGCACTGTATGCAAAACGTGAGGAAGATCTGGGCGAAAGCATCACCCGTGAGCTGGAACGTGTTGTACTGCTCAAAGAGGTTGATACCAAGTGGATGGATCACATCGACGCAATGGATGAGCTCAAGAAAGGTATCTCTCTGCGCTCCTACGGACAGAAGGACCCAGTTGTTGAGTATCGTATCGAAGGCTTTGACATGTTCGACGAGATGATCGCAAGCATCCGCGAGGAAACCGTCAAGATTCTGCTGCTGGCTCCATTCCGCAAACCAAACTCGGCACAGCCGCAGGAAGCCCCAAAACGTGAGCAGGTAGCACAGCCAACTGCAACCAGCTCGGATGGCACCGTAACTCCGGCAACCATCAAACGTCAGGGCAAAAAGGTTGGAAGAAATGACCCATGTCCATGCGGAAGCGGTAAAAAATATAAAAACTGCTGTGGCAGATAAATAATGAACCAATACCGGAAGTGACAAGACCTGTCGGGTTTTGCTCGCTTCCGGTTATTTTATATCAAAATATCAGGAAATGAGGTGCCAAAATGAATATTACTGATGACCGGATCAAGTTCTTGCGTCTGTTGTCCGAGAAATATCGTTCCCGCCAGCAGGTTTGTACCGAGATCATCAACCTTCAGGCAATTTTGAACCTGCCAAAGGGGACCGAACATTTTATGAGCGACCTGCACGGAGAATATGAGGCTTTTTCTCACATCCTCAATAACTCTGCGGGAGTTATCCGTGAAAAGGTAGACATGTTGTTTGAGGGAACACTGACGCCAAGAGAACGGTCCAGTCTGTGTACTCTGATTTATTATCCGGAGGAAAAGCTGGAGAAGATCAATGAGGAAGGAAGAAATACCGAGGAGTGGTATCGGTTTGTGCTGCAGAACCTGATTGATCTTGCCAAGATGCTTTCTTCCAAATACACTCGTTCCAAGGTCAGAAAGGCAATGCCGTCCGAATACAGCTATATCCTCGATGAGTTGCTGCATGCTCAGGCAGATGAGGACAACAATCAGTTTGTTTACCACCAGAAGATCATCGATACCCTGTTAAAACTGGGAGAAGGCGACGATTTTATCATTGCGCTGTCCAGTCTGATCAAACGGCTTGCTGTCGATCATCTGCATATTGTGGGGGATATCTTTGACCGGGGAGAGCGTCCGGATGCGATCCTCAACATGCTGATGCAGCATCACTCGCTGGACATCGAATGGGGCAACCACGACATTCTGTGGATGGGTGCAGCCTGCGGCAGTCAGGCATGTATTGCCGCAGTAGTACGCAACTGTCTTTCCTACAATAATATCTCGGTGCTGGAACAGGGCTACGGAATCAGTCTGCGTCCACTGGTTTTGTTTGCCGAAAAGATGTATGACGAAACAGACCCGAATAAAGCGGCGAAAAAGGCAATTTCTATCATTCTGTTTAAGCTGGAGGGTCAGATCATCCGCCGCAATCCAGATTACGGAATGCAGGAACGTCTGCTGCTGGATAAGGTAAACTTTGACGATGCGACCATCGAGATTGACGGCGTGGTGCATGAGCTCAAAGAAAAGCGTTTCCCTACCATCAACCGAATGGACCCATATGCGCTCGATCCTGCTGAGCGGGGAATCTTGGATGAGCTGGAAAAACTGTTCCGGGAGAGCGAACAGCTCCAGCGTCATGTGACCTTCCTGTATAATCATGGCAGCATGTACCGCAAATTTAACGGAAATTTGCTGTTCCATGGCTGTGTTCCGTTAGATGAGGACGGCAATCTGAAGGCGCTGCATTTTGGTGGACGCATCTACCAGGGCAAGAGCTATATGGACTATGCGGACTCGATTGCGCGCCGCGCTTATTTTTCGGATGACCGCACCCAGAAAGAGCTCGATTTCATGTGGTATCTGTGGTGTGGAAGCAACTCGCCGTTGTCCGGAAGGGTGGTCAAGACCTTTGAACGAACCTTCTTAAGCGATGAAAGTACTTGGAAAGAACCGAAGAATCCATATTACCGCTATCAGGATTCCGAGCCTGTCTGCCGGATGCTACTGCGGGAGTTTGGACTGTATTCGGAAAATTCGCATATTATTAATGGTCACACCCCGATTCACGTCATGGAGGGAGAAAATCCGCTCAAGGCAAACGGACGACTAATTGTAATTGACGGAGGATTCTGTAAGGCATACCAGAAAACAACCGGAATCGCAGGATATACTCTGATCTTTAATTCCCACGGAATGCGCTTAAAATCTCATCAGCCATTTTCCGGAATGGAAGCGGCACTTTCGGAAAATCTGGATATTGATTCCCAGTCCCAACAGGTAGCAACACTGGACAAACGCCTGATGGTAGCGGATACCGATACCGGCGAGATGCTCAAGGAGCAGATTGCCGACTTAGAAGATCTGCTGACTGCCTATCGGGAAGGTTTGATTGCGGCAAAAGCATAATTGGGGTAAAACAAAACCACCGACCTAAATCAGGTCGGTGGTTTTTATGTTGTTAGTTTATTATCCATTTTTGCATAGTAGGAGAATAAAAGTTTTCGTCCACCTTTTTCAAAAGGTGGTGGGTTTCAAAAGGGCAAAGCCCTTTGACGCACTCCGCAGAGTGC
>ENA-OURQ01003484-OURQ01003484.1-human-gut-metagenome-genome-assembly--contig:-NODE-3484-length-10570-cov-3.947313_pt1 | contig 10570 bp, 6 predicted proteins | sample MGYA00242105_ERZ508999 | MGnify/ENA primary metagenome ERZ508999 (study PRJEB26280, sample SAMEA2338771) | human gut metagenome | biome: human gut; feature: human-associated habitat; material: faeces...
TGAAAACAAGGACGCAGCCTTCCCCGTATTACATGATAGCTGTTACAGGGCCAACAGACGCTCGGCCAGCGGCGCATAATATTCGCGTACCTCTTCTGGTGTGGGGGCGTGTCCGCCGGGGAAGTGGTAGGAGTATTTGTAATGCTCCAAGAAGAGGGGCTCGAAGTGTGCCACACGGTCATTGTCGCCAAACAGACCCCATATTTTTTCTCGGTTGGTATCATTGCAGTAGTCCCACTGGTGACGTTGGAGCTCTGCAAATTCATCTATGAGCGTCCGGTCTATGACAAGCTGCTGGTTGCCGTCCGCCCGCGGCGTCTTATATTCGTGCGTGCCGATACGCTCGATGAGGAAGCTCGTCATCTCTAAATGGGGATTCCCGAGCAGGGCGGGGATATTGTTATTGGATGCAGCGATCTGCGCCAGAAACGATCCGTTGCTGTTCCCTACCAATATGTCGGGCCGCTCTTGGTCGCATACCCTTTGGATAGGGTCGAGAGCCTGCTGCGGATGGGGTGGCAGGTCTGGAGCCAATACTGTTGCCTTGCCGTCGAAATATTCTTTCAGGGCGATGGCCGGGGCGCACGCTCCAGATGCAAAGAAGCCGTGCAGGAAAAGAATCTTACGTACCATAATCTAATCAACAACCGCTACCGTCAATATTACAAGCCGCCCCTTCGTCGATTGGGCGCGGACGCAGTCCGGCATCCTCCGGATTCCGGGTAACCGTGCCGTCCTCCAGCACAAAGCATGGAATGCCGACGGCACCGACACTTTTTGCCTCATCAAATGCCGGATCGAGATCCCGCAGTCTGAGGAAAGCCTTCAGGTCCCGGACATGCCGTCCGATATCGATGACCTCATACATGTCGTTGCCCTTTACCTGCTGCTCAACGTATGTGCAGTCGGGACAAGTCTCCATCCCATATATCTTTATCATAGGCGTAGATATTCATTAACAATGATTCAATATCCATCAAAGATAGAATATTCTGTCAGATAAAGCAAATACTTTATTGGGGTAAGGCATAATCAAGGTAAAGCATACCATATCCGATAAATCTGTCGGAGAAGAGAGGTTGTGTATAAGGATGCGGGATCATATTATCTAATTATCTAAGCGGGGCTTGCTTGCCGATGCATCATCATATTCTCATTGATTATCAATTGGTTACATCTTAAAAGTTAGACTACTCAAAAATTTACTTGTTTTTTTGCGAAAAATCGAAGATTTAACGTTTTTTTTATCAGCGCACTCCGAAAAGAGGGAAAAAAGCAAAAACGGCCCTTTGAGGCCCTGACAGACCCCGTCTGCAAAGATAGGGCATGTCGGGGTTTATTTCGCCAAAATGGGCTGTAAAATCGAGTATGGATTCACGGATATTTTCGGATTCCGAGTAAGGTATTTTGTGTTTGATCGGAGTGGCCGTTGGGGACGGTCCTTCATATCCGGATTGCTTATAAGGTTTGCAGCCAAAAGAGAAAATGACGGTGTATTCTACATGGGGCAGAAATCCATTTTCTTGTATTGGCCATCCCATATAGACCGATTCTGTTATCTGATTCAATATAACATGAGTCGCCAGAGTCGTTTGTAAGAATGATGTATTACGCGGTAGGTTGTCAATACAACTCACGCCTCAACCTACGGGCTATGGAAGGCTGATAAAATAGCATGTCAAGCGAATCCTTCACACATGTTTTGCCGTATCTCATCATATTCACTGGTCCGCTCTGGCTGCTTTTATCTTCCCTTTGTCTCTTATTGCTCTGCCTGATTCCACGGCATAATCAATTCCTCGTCTCATAGATGCCGTGACATTGTCTCCCATCCGTGCATAGTTGAAACGATGGGCGGTCTCCCGCAGCAGATCATCTTCCGGCAAAGCCCCCTGCTCTTCCAATATTCTACATACGGCTACGGCGACCTCCTCCGGAGCAATATCCAATGCCTCCCGTCCCGATTCTGGACGGTATATATCATACGATTCCGGATCTTGTCCGTTATCCCAATAAAAGCCTGACTTTTCACCTGTAGTTCTGAATCCGGACTGGCCCAACAAAAGATCCATATGAGCAGAAAGGCGTGGCCCCATTCGATTGATTGCGAAAGAACTCAAGACGCGCTTGCACAGCAGCGTCCGGCTGATCGGCGCCTCTATCTCTACAACCGCATGTATCTTATTCAGGGCCTCAGAATCGTAATACCCCTGCGCAAAATCACCCGATGGAACCGGAGTGTAATCCAAAACAGCAATCTGATAAGGTTTTATGTATTTATCATTCACCGTATCTGTCAACTCGGGCTTCCCCGAAGCTCCCGTCCCGTCACTGCATCCAGCCTTCTCTGATGCTGCCGGTGTCGATTGTAATGCTTCATCAGGCTGCTGCCCTATTGGCTCATCTGTCTCTTCTGACGGCATGGATTGATCCTTTTGCTCGATGGCAGAGATGAGCGTCGCGATTGTCCGCTCGCGATTCTCCCACCAATCCATGGCCCATACGTAATGAAGTCTCCACCCGAGCATCCGCAATACGTTGTATTGGGTCACAAACCGATCATGGGCCGTGCGGGCTGCATTGTGATTGTAGCCGTCGCACAAAATTCCCATCAGATATTTCTCGGGACGCTCCGGATCAACGATACCGATGTCAATACGATATCCAGAACATCCGACATTCATTCGCACCTGATAACCCCTCGCCTTTAGCTCATCTACGATTGAACGCAATAAAGCATCTTCTGTTCTATGTTCTGATGCCGTCTGGTAAGATATAGCCGCGCGACCCTTTTCGGCGTATTCGAGAAACGCCTTGAGTCCGGCTACGCCTTCAGCCGAGGTTCGGTTCAGGTCGATCTGATCGGCCCGAAGTGTCGAGAAAACCTTCATTTCATAGCGCGCACGAGAAACTGCCACATTCAATCGACGCCACCCGCCAGCACGGTTCAGCGGCCCGAAGTTGTACGTGATGCGTCCGGTCTTGTCGGGGCCGAATCCGACCGAGAAAAGAATCACATCACGTTCGTCACCCTGAACATTCTCGAGGTTCTTGATGAAGATCGGCTCCTCGCACTCCAAAGCCATCGTCTCCAATGCCGGATTCTCCTTGTATAGATCATTCAGCAGATCCTCGATCAACGATTGCTGCTGCGAGTTGAACGTAACAACACCTATGCTTTGCTTTGCTTTTTCGGGATCCGTCAATCGAGCCTCGATCTCATGGATAATGGCTTCAGCTTCGGCCCGGTTATGGCGAGAGGAGCCGCGACTATATGTCCCTTTCACATATTGGAAGTGGACTTTCGTTGTCAGATCATCCGGCGAAGGGAACGTAAGCAGCTTGTTGTCGTAATATTTTACATTGCTGAAGGCAATCAGGCTCTCATGTTTGCTGCGATAGTGCCATAGCAGATGTTTCGAAGGCATGGACAAGGCCAGACAGTCGTCGAGGATACTTTCGAGATCCTCCTTGTCGGCATTATCCTCGTCGAATGTATTTGTTGAAAAGAAATCCGTCGGCGGCATCTGATTGGGATCGCCTACAACAATCACGTTGCGGCCACGGGCAATGGCTCCTACAGCCTCACTCGTCGGCATCTGCGATGCCTCGTCAAAGATGACCAGATCGAATGGTGCCAACCCGGCATCGATATATTGGGCTACGGAGATTGGACTCATCAGCATACATGGACACATCCGCGTCAACAGATCGGGAATTTGGTCAAACAGACGGCGGATCGAAGTCCCTCGACCTCCGTTACGTATATTACGCTGAAGGATGCCGACCTCTGAACTCTGCGCGGCCTCTTTTTGTAGAGAGGGTAGCGATGATGCCAGTTTTGCATATAACTCTTTGCGTGTGAGTTGCTCGAAGTGTTTGCTTAATGATCTGAAACGACGGATCTTCTCCTCGAACAATACTCCGTGAAAAGTACTCATTCGGGGCTCTTGCGACAGAATGTAGTCGGCGTATGATTTGAAGATACTCTTCCGATAGCAATTGACTATGTCGCAAACAGTAATCCGACCCTCTTCAAAAGCACGGACGACAGGTTCGAGACCCGCAGACAAGAGTTCCTGCCGCTGCCGATTATATGCAGTCCAATCGTGCAGCAAATCCAGATGAGCTGACCACTCGGCGAAGGTGTCCATCAGCGTTTCGATACTGTTTTCATCCGCCTTGGTGATGTCGGGGGACTGCAACAGTTTGGCTATCTTCGCAATCTGTTCATCTATTGCAATAGTCTGTGCGGAGAACTGCTCCAAGATGTCTGCGTGCAGATCTCTGAATGGCTGTAACCCGCATTTGAGGTTAGTGTGCAAAGTACGTTTGGCTGCCATTGCCATAGCAATATCACGAGTCGCCTGCAACAAACTATGCTCGACTTGCGATATTGCCACTCGTGCATCTGCCACGCGAGTCCATTCCGCTTCTCCGTCTTTCCACAATATACCAAGGATCGGAGAGAGGGTCTTACCCAACTCATCGAGCTGATGTTGCGACGTTTGGAAGTCGGCAAGTCTTGAGAAAAGTTCGGGCAGTTGATCCAAGGTCAGTTGAACAGATGGTTTTGCATAGGTCTGGACATGCTTCCGCACCCTGTTCTGACCCAATATTCGGGGCAACTTCCATTTTGAACGACATTCTATCCACTGTTTCTCCCATGCCGCCACATCGGCTGTCAGAATGCGCGAATCAAATTGCTCAAGTAGTTGTTCACGCAGGCGGTCTCGCTCTTCACCCGTTTGAACTGCACGCTCGATAAGTTCGCCAACTTCCGTCATGTCGTCTAAAGCCAGCAACCCGGTTGGGATATCCCTCGCCTTGAGCAATATCTGCACAATCTCAGCCATAGCCTTATCTTGCGCACGTGTCTGACCATCGACATTAAGCCCCAAAAGAGAAGCAACCGATCGGCGCAAGCCACTATATGTTTGTAACATGCACATCATGTCGGTCAACTCCTTCCAAGCCCGGTTCCTGACGGCAGGCGAGCTGACCGTCAAGTCTATTCCCCTCAACGGATGTGACTTAGGATTTTCACAGATACGACACGCTGCGCTATACTCCTCCACCATTCGTTCTCGGGTGATTCGGCCCTCCTCATCAAGTTCCTGCAACAAAGTCTCCGGAAGATCTATCAACGCGGCCCCGCTGTCAACCGATACATACCCCGAAAAACAATCGTAGAGCGATAATCCTGCCTTATGCCGTTTGTGCAGAGCATATACGTAATCGTTCAGTTCATGGCGCAACGCATTGATCTGCTCGGCCTCGATGCGATACTCCTCTTTCGATTTGCGTTTGGTAACTTCAGTGGTACGTTTGAGTTGCTCAAGCACGTTGGTTTTCTTCGTCTTGTTGGAGTGCAGTTCCAGACAGAATGGAGCTATGCCGATCGACTCCAGACGATGTTGCACAACCTGTAGAGCCGCCATCTTCTCGGCTACGAAAAGCACCTTCTTGCCCTTGTACAGGGCATTGGCAATGATGTTGGTGATAGTCTGGGACTTGCCTGTTCCCGGAGGGCCGTGCAGAATAAAGCTTTTATCTTCGACTGCAGCACATATCGCTTCGAATTGAGAGGAGTCGGCTCCTATTGGCAGTGCAATCTCTCCCGCCGGATATTTATCGTCCAGATCGACGTTCCCAGATTCGGCCGGCTCATCATCCGACCACTCCAACTTGCCGGACATGAGACTTGCCACAATCTTGTTACGGCTCAGTTTGTCGGCATTGTTGTGTATGTCGTTCCACATGATGAACTTGTTGAACGAGAAGTTACCGATGATTGCCTGATTCTCGACATCCCATCCCTTCTGTGTCATAACAGCCCGGCGAACCGTGTTGAGAATTAACGACACATCCACACCGCTACCGTCGCGTGGAAGCGGATCGAGCCCTCCGATCTGAATTCCGAAGTATTGCCTCAACATCTCCAATAGCGTAATGTTAAGCATAGGGCTCTCTTCACGACTGCGGATCACATATCCTCGAACTGCAGACTTGCGTATGATCTCTATGGGCAGCAGGAGTATGGGAGCAAAAAGCGGTCGCGTACTGTTGGATGTCTCCATCCATTTCAGCATGCCCAAGGCGAGGTAAAGAGTGTTGGCTCCGTTCTCTTCCAGCAGAAGGCGCGATTTGCGATAAAGGCCGGTTAAGGCTATCCGCAGAGTGATCACATCCAAATAAGAGCGCAGACGATGTTGTTTCAGTTCTTCCTTTACAAGATCGATTACGGGATCCGAAGCGTGAAGTTTATGATAGATGCCTGCACTCATCAACTGGTTGTCCCAGTCTTGCGGCCGCTCCAGAATCTGAAATTCCTGTCCGTCGGCCAATGCATCTTCCAATTCGTCTATCTGTACCGAGATCAGTTCAAGTGTATTTTGGAAGATACGCGTATTGAGCAGGTTGTTACGCAGCGTCAGGTCGAGCAGTTTCCGTTCCCAGATGGTAAGTTTGCCGACATGAACCTGATCGACATTGGGTATGATATCCGTAGCGGAGAGTGCCGAGGGTGCAGACAAACCACGCTCTTCCGCCGAATCATCTATCTCGACTTTGCCGTCTCGAATCACCCGCAGCGGCAACGGTCTGATCTGCGCGTTACGCGCCCGTACAACATCGATAAACAGAAGGAAGTTGTCTATATCTTTCAATTTTTCATTTGCCGACGCGACGGCCGTATCGAACGACCTCGGCATTCCGGCATTCATGCACGTCGTTTCAACCAGTAACAATTCGTTGATCCCATCCGCGGCGTGCTTTGTCAGAAGCGATACATCATCGTTTACGCTGTCCGGAAACGAATCCGGCACAAGCCACCCTCCGGCAAATGCGTGTCCCCTGATGAGAACAATCAGAGGATGAATACCTGCGGCCTCGAGGCATCCGGCATAGAGCAGCGACATATCGAGACAGTTGCCCAGTTTGTGCGACATGATGTCATCATACAGTCTGATTCGTTGACCCGACTCCTCGAAACTTGCCGGAACGGCACAGTATGCAATCTGCTGTTCCGCTATGGCCTCATATATGGCAGCCATCTGTTTCTTGACACGATTCGGATCCCTCGTTTGATACTCGTCCAATGCCGGGATTTCAGTCCAGTCGCCCATAATCTCAGTCGCACGTTTAATTATGGGTGCTATAACCGGATAGTTCGGAGTGACAAAGGCTGCCAGCATCTCTGGAAGAACCGATATCCCGCCCCACTGATCAAATGCCAGCAATGACATCTCGTAAGACTCCGAAAACAGCGATTGCGTTTCTGCCGATACCTCTATATGGATATGCCCGAGTATCCGTTCGGTGAGTTGCGACAGAAAGGAGGTTGAAAGTTGTACAGGAACCGTAGATATACGTTCCTCCGATCCCGAAGCAATAGACTCAATGCGCAATTTACATGGCGCAGCAAAGTCCGGCTCGAAGGAGATGCTTACGCATACCGCCTTGAGATCTTCCTTGCCGGTATTCTTGATGTTGATCTCCCGTATAATAGGTACGTGATTCTGCTGCATGGCAAAATTCACTACCGGAATATGTATAACATTAACTTCGACTTTCATAACCCTAAAAAGCAGATATATAATATTTATGCAAGATGGCGAATCGTTCGATCCCCTGCAAAATGGAAGATTCACCGCTCGTTATCTTAAAACAGAAGAGAAAGTACCACTCCTTATCAGACCTCACGCATACGTTCGTAATGACATGTGCGCCGGATACGGTTCATAGATCGGGCCTGTAAATCGGGTGCCGGATTAGAGAGGACGGCTACCGTGAGGGCCTGTCGGGGCTAATAGTTCTCCGACTCCTTTACGCTTGGGTTATTTGCGGACTAATGTCAACGGCGTGACACGCATCTTTGCCGATTGCTGTTCAACCTCTATTTATCTGGATCGTCATTCATACCAAACATATCCATGATTCGATCAATTCTAAGATCTATTTCCTCTTGCGATAGTGAGGATATGGATTTGTAAGACGCATCCTTATCGTTTTCCGGCAGATCAATAGGCAACTCATAATCTAGATCTTCATCTTCATAGTCGTATTCGTCTTCATCTTCAACACCTTTTTCGGACTGCGATCTGACACCATTATCATATCTGCTTACAAGATCATTGATTGCGGCCGGCCATGCCGTCACGGGATCAAGAAATCGCCATATTGACTGATCAAACCAACTTCCGCAGCTGATGACCCACTTCTCCTTGGGTAATTTGAAAATCGGTATATTATGCAAATTATCCTTGCACCACTTAATGATTTCGGGCATAACCAGCCTTCCTACCTGAAGCATAAATTCCTCCTGCGCGGCTGTAACCTCGAGAGGCAATACACCGATTCCAATCCACCGATCAGATATTAGAAAAAGATGCCGATCTTTGGCAAATCGGATGACCGTACAGTTCGTAAAAAACGACTGTGTAAGGAAAATCCTGAAAAGATCTGGAGAGATACTGAACTCCTGATGACGATCTACAAGCATTCTGATATACTCATAGAAATGGAGCGTCTTGAAAGATATCCAGTTATCCGTACTTGAGAATTCTCGAATATTGGGAAGCAGCCGGCGAAGGCGGTCAAACTCTTCGTCGTTCAGGTAATAGACACCGAGTTCGCTCTTAAGCAGCGCCATACAATGCTCAAAGTCGGCATTCTGCAACATCGACTCCTTCTGCCGGGAATACTCTGGCATAAGGCGTGATATTACTCCTATAATCTCTCTAATATTACCAACTTTATGCTCAACGTCCTCCCCGGCTATGGATTGCCAAAGACCCATCCATGAACCATCAGCATTCTCATAACAGCTGTAAATCCAAAAGCTTGTTCCGGATTCGTCGCTGATACTGAAATTATCCGGATCCTCGTCCCATGCCCGTAACAAGGCTCCCATTGGGACGGCGCCTATACCGGGAAGGCTCCATGGCAGCTGCACATAAGGATAGTCGTCGTGTCCAAGGAGGGTTTTACGGTTTATATAAAGAAAAGGAATACTTTTTGCATAACATTTCACTACTTCGGCCGATTGCCGGCTCTTTTTATCTTCTGTCTCCATATTATATTATAATTATTTACTCATCCATAGCATGTAGTGCCCGTGCCTCGTCAAACTTCTGACGCATGGTCGGATTTCCGCGAGTGAGTTTCTTGATGGTCAGGTCTTCTGCATCATTGTTGGCCATACGCAGATTGTTTTCCGATCCCAGCAGATTCTCCTTCACCTTCTGAAGTTTGTTGATTGTATCATCAATTTGCTTGATGGCGTCATTGAATTTTTGGGATGCCAGACTGTAATGTCGCCCGAATCTTTTCTTAAAGTCTTCCAGTTTGTTCTCAAAATTTGTCACATCAACTTCTCGGTTCTGAGCCTGAATCAACTGTTTTTTGTATTCGAGACTCTTCTTGGAAGTCTGCACCAACAGCGTAATCAGCGGAATAAAAAACTGGGGCCTGATTACATATATCTTTTCATAGTGATGCGACATGTCTACTATACCACCGTTATAAAGCTCGTTGTCGGGTTCGAGCAGCGATACCAGCACGGCAAATTCACATTTTTTCTTACGACGATCGTCATCGAGTTTCTTAAGAAAATCTTCGTTTTTGTGTTTCGTAGAGGTCGTGTCCATCTCGTTCTTCATCTCGAACATGATGGAGACATACTCCACGCCGTCTTCCCTGTCTCGGAAGATGAAGTCCCCCTTGGTCCCTTCTGCCACGTCGTTGTCCTTCTCGAAATAGGCATTCGGCAGAATGGGGCGCAGCAACTGGTTAAACAACGTCGAACAGTGTATTTCAAGCGTTTCACCGACCATTTTGGTACTCATGCGAGTTTTCAGATCCTTGTAATAGTCAATTTGCTCCTGTTTGGTTTGAAGCTCCAATTTATGTTGCTCCTTGAGTTTTGCCGTTTCGGCTTCAGCCTTGAACCGTTCCATCTTCATGTCCGACTGGAGTTGGCTGATGGTATAGTCCCGTTCCTGAACGAGTTTCTCCGACCGTTTCTGTTCCTCCATAACGGCCATCTTTAACCGCGCGTCAGACTGACTTATAGTCGATTGCAGCGACGATATGGTCTTATCCCTTTCGGCCAGAGCCAGATCTCGCTCGGCATCCTTCTGCGCCGCGATGGTTTTCAGTTGCTCCTTCAACCGATTTACCTCCGCCTGCTTTTCGCCGTTTAGTTGTACTGTCAAGGTCTCCATCTGGCTCTTAAGCCGTTCGATCTCCGAGTTCTTTGCATTCAAGGCCTGTTCCTTTACATTCATTAGAGCCGAAAACTCCTGCCGGCTTTTCGTCTCAGCCAATTCCCTCTCCGTCTCGTGGCGCGCCTCAAGCTCTTCGATGCGCCGCCCGACCTCAGCCTCGAACTCGGCATTTTTCACCTGATTCACGATCGATGCGTAGTCCGCTTCGTCTACTGTAAACACTCTCCCGCAATGGGGACATTTCAACTCTTTCATTATTGTAAATAGATTGTCTGTTACTGATAATTCATTCAAAGTTAGATATTGTTTGGTGTGTTTCATCGCCTGAAAGACAAAATTTT
>ENA-OURQ01003486-OURQ01003486.1-human-gut-metagenome-genome-assembly--contig:-NODE-3486-length-10564-cov-3.944143_pt1 | contig 10564 bp, 9 predicted proteins | sample MGYA00242105_ERZ508999 | MGnify/ENA primary metagenome ERZ508999 (study PRJEB26280, sample SAMEA2338771) | human gut metagenome | biome: human gut; feature: human-associated habitat; material: faeces...
ACAGCGGGCGGGTAAGCTCCGCAGGCGGGACGGAGGTCTCGTGCAGATGCAGATACAGCTCCATGAGCTGTTCGTATTCGTCCATGCGTACTTCTCTTATCACAGGCTTTCCCCCTTTTCTTTACATACAGTTTTATTTTACCACAAAATCGTCCTTATTTCAAGAGGGAACACAAAAAACCTGCGAATTCCGCGAAATACACAAAAGCCGCCCTTTCGGAGCGGCTCTGTATGTCTAAATGTGACCCTTCCCGGGAAGTCTGGAAGCAGTGATGTTGTATAAGGCAACACTGCGCAAATTGCCATCAAAAGCATGAAACGAAGCGAAGTTCATCAGAGTTACCCATCAGGCTGTCAGATGAGGACTGTCAGCCAGAATCAGATTCTGTATCAGGTAGAGCAGCATTAATTCCAGGTCGCACGGCTTATCCCCGCGTTCTCCTTTTCTGAATAATCAACAAGCCTATAAACTTCTAAAGGTTCAAAATTAATCTCTGCTTCAGGAAAAATCATTCCTGCATTTAAGGCATTTTGAAGAGTTTTTGCATACTGTTGCCTACTGTCTGTATTACTGTTAAAGAAAGATGTTTCTTGAGCTTGTGCTGATTGTTCTTGCGTTAATTCATCTGTGTTTATATGTATCAACTCCTTTTCTAGGTATAAGAAAAGGATCTCAAGTGCGTGACTTGAGATCCTTTATAATGTTGCTTTGTAAATTTATCTGTTACAAACTTATCAATTACCATGGCTCAAACACTTCAGAGTCATCCATTCCCTCATCTATATGGATGTCTTTTTTGCCGTCCATGATGTCCTGGGCTTCCTGGTTGATGCGGGCAGCTTCGGCTGGTGAAAGTCTGTGTCTGCCAGGAAGGTCAAAGCCCTTGTCTGTAATATTAGTAGCTCCGTCTGGTACATCATAACCATATATTTCTCTGAACTGGCCATACGTCAGATCGCTGCCTGGAATCTTGTCTTTATCACTCTTACTTGCTGACGATGGTGTAGAGGTTTCTGATGGGATAACTGTTACTACTTCTTCGGTGTGAACAGGTTCTGGATGTGGTTCTGTGGTGTGTGTTTGCTCGATAGGCTTCGTAGTGTCCTTATCATTAAGCGTTGAATCTGCTAAAGATTCTGCTTCAGCAAGTAAGATACTGTCTGGTGTGATAATATCTTTATTATCTGTTACAATGTTAATGAAGTCATCATATACTTCAATATCATAACCTAGATAATGCTCAACAGCTTCTGGTGACATCTTAAGCATATCCCCTGCTAAGATGATTTCCTTTGTGCTGATGTTTTCGTCTTTCTCACCTGTCGAGTATTCTATAGTAATTGTGCCAGCTTCAGTTTTGAATTCCAGCTTAAGATTGCTTACTGCAGCTGTATGAAGATAAAGTGCCTGTTCATCTAAAGCATAATTGGCAACACCATAACCTGGCAGCACAGAGGACACCTCGATCATGCCATCTGGAGTCGTTGTCATGCCTGTTTCAATATTATTTACATAAATAGCATATGTGGCAGAATTAAGGGTAGCTTCTGCATCCTGTGCCTTGCGGTCTTCATAAGTTGCTGGCTGCTCTTTACCTGCTGAACGTTTGAGAAATGTGCTTAAGATATCTTCTGCAGTCTGTGTCAATCCGTAGTAGATACGCTCGCCAGTACCTGTCTTGCGCAGAAGGTTGTACATATCCTTGGAGGCTAATTTGCCATCTGCTAAATAGCATACTGTACGTCCGGAGATGATGTACTGGTTGCCTGATTGGTCTGTATAAAGTGGGAGACCGGGGATACCTAGGAAGGTTTCACCATTAGGGTTGTCTCCGCCTGGGTCTGCTTCTGCTAAAGCTTTATCCTGGGTTTCCTTGACGTCTGGATTGTCATACCAGTACTTGTACTTGATGGAGAAGGTGTTGGCGTCGTGGGTTTCATCGTTGATTCCTGGGTTGATGTCATCTGTCAGTTCTTCTGTATAAGGTGTTGAGACCTCTGCTGTGATTGATGGTGGGTAGAGATCTACGTCCGATATGGTGGGTTGCTGTGAGCAGCCGGTGAAGAAGCTGGTTGTCAAAGCTGCTAAAGATACTGCGACAACTGTTTTGCGTACTGCGTCTTTTATTGAGAACATATCTTGTTCCTCCTTTGTCTGATGTTATTATAGCATGGTAACCTCTAAAAACCCACAAAAATTAAGGCAAATAGAGGCATTTAGCATAATCGGTCAAATATTGACCTGCAAGCAATGCTTTGAAAAGGTAACTTTACCTTGATCGTTACCTTTTAGTTGAAAAAGGGCACAGTTATCCCATATCAGGCAGAGGCTCGTTTTAAGTAACTGTACCTGCAAAAGTTATATACCAGATTGGTGATTCCGATATTCATCCATGCACGTGTAATGCCTATGCTTCTTATTGTAATACCATGCATAGCCCCTGTCATGAAGCCAAAGATTTGTTCAATGCGGCATCTGATTCTGGATTTCCTGCGGTTATTCATTTTCTGCTCTGAAGTCAGCGGAGAGTTGCGATATCCTTTTTCACAAATCTGATTTTTACAGTTTTCAGGCAGAGCTAAGGCAATTGGTTTTCCTGAATATGCGCTGTCTGCATACAGCACTTCATCTTCTTGTCCAATAAATACTAAGCAGCGCTGGCTGTCATGCACTGACGCACTGGTTACGCTATAGTTTGTTATCAGCTTGCTGTCGGCATCACATTTTACATGGTCCTTATATCCGAAATGTCGTTCGCCGTTCTTCTTTGTCCAGTCTGCGTCTATGTCTTTCTGAGCGAGTTTACTTTTGTTTTCGGGCTTTTCCCATTACTCGTGAATCACACCGTTTTTGATTTTTTTGTTCTCGTCCCTGCTGTTTCTCTGTCGAGGTGCGTCAACGAATGTTGCGTCAACTATCGTACCTTTGTGGCTGATCAGTCCTTTATTTTCAAGATGCTCGTCAAACATACAGAACAATTTGTCTACTGTTTCTGTTTCTGCAAGGTCATTCTTGAATTTCCAGATCGTCTTCGCATCAGGGACTTTTTCGCATAGGTTTATTCCCAGAAATCTCATAAAGCTCATTCTGTCATTGATCTGATATTCTGTCTGATCGTCTGACAGGTTATACAGCCGCTGCAATACCAGTATCTTGAACATCATTACCACGTCATACGACGGGCGTCCTCCCTTTCCTGTGTCCTCCTTACGACTCCCTTGGTTCAGTACGCTGCGGAACTTTTCCCACTTGATTACTCTGTTCAATATTTCTAATGGATCTCCTAACTGACTTAGCAGCTCTAATCTGTTTTCTTCATCTAATAGTGTTTTCTGTTTCATATCCTTATTATATCACTTTTTTCTTCTTTTTCATAGGGGTTTTTAGAGGTTACCATAATATAAAAGAAAAAGCAAGGACCATTTTAATTGGGGCAATATTTTGCCTACTTTTTTATTGTAATGACTTTGCCAGCGAATTCTGATATACTAAGCTCAAGTTCCAATCAGGTGCTGAAAGTTCAAAAGGAGGTATTCATTATGAATACATTAAAATTTCCAAAACCGATTGATGCTTTATGTGATTCTATCCAAACAGAAGATCTATCCAATGCCCTAGCAGAGCTTATGCCATTTTCCGTATCAAGCAGTAAATTTTATGTCTGGGCTCCTGAAACTGACAGGGACGATGGCATGGTAAAGGCACAGGAACTGTACAACAATATGCTTGATGACAAGCAGAACAACTGACAACAAAGAAAGGATGATCGTTAATGAACAAGCAGAACTCCACGATACTATTCATGCCCTCGGATGACAGTCTTCGGTCCGAGGAATTTCACAGGTACTTTCGGAAAAATATCCAGTATTTCTCCGCCGGGAACAGGCTGTATGTCTGGATAAACGACAAACGCTGCTTTGAGTACATGACAAAGGCGCAGGCGATGATACTTATGGATTCGCTTATTGACCCGGCATACGAAGGCAGGGTACGGAGCTCCGCTCTGGAGGAGACCTACAAGAAGCTGATACGCGACAGCACTCACATCAGAAGTCCAGATGCCCTGCTGAATGAGGGACAGTATTACCTTAACCTGCGAAACGGCGTACTGGACCTCCGCACCCTGAAACTGCTTACAGGAAAGGAGGCGGAGGAAAAGGCTGAGACGCTCTGTTTCACCTATCAACTGGAGTTCAGCTACGTTGATACAGCCACTTTAAAAGACGCTCCGGCGTTCTGCGGTTTTCTCGATACGTCGCTGGACGGCGCTTCAATGGAGAATCCGAAAGCCGTCCTGCTGCTGGAAATAATCGGCACAAGCCTGTCGTCGCTGAAAATGATACGGAAGATGTTCTTCCTTGTCGGAGCTACCAAAAGCGGAAAGTCGGTCACTGTGGATTTTCTGCAGGAGATGATATGGCCTGGAACAGCAGTCACCGTATTCGGAATTAACGAGCTAAGCGGGCGGTTCAATATGCAGCACCTTGAAAGCTCCAGACTGAATATCTGCCGTGAGCTCACCGCAGCGAAAATCACCGGTACGGACACCATCAAGAAGATAGTATCCGAGGAACCGCTGTTCGTTGAGGGCAAAGGAAAGGAGGGCTATGTGGCTGATATCCACACAAAGCTTGTGACCTGTGCAAATCAGATGCCGGTATTCGGTGAAATGGATTCAGCCGGAAACAAGTCAGTCACCGACCGCATGGTCGTGCTGCGGTTCAATCACACTATCCCAGAGGAACAGATGGACAGGGAACTTCCGGACAAGCTGCTGAACGAGCGTGATACGATATGCTCTCTCGCAATGAAGGCGCTTAACGGGCTTATAAGCCGGGGATATATCTTCACTCTCCCCGATGACAGCAAGAAGCTGATAGATTCGTACATACAGGAAAATGTCAGCTTACAGCTTTTCCTTGAGGACTGGTGTATCGAGGATTCAGACGGGAAGGTCCACAAGCACGACCTCATAATGAGATATCACGAATATTGTCAGGATAACGCTCTGAAGCCCTACACCGACAAGCAGGTGAGCGCATTCATCGAGGGCAGATATCCTGATGTAACACGTGGCAAGTTCCGCATGAACGGAAAGTATCTGTGGGGCTGGTCAGGAATAAGTCTGAAGTCTGTGGGAACGGAATTCGGCACATTAGAGGAGGAAAATGATAATGAATAACATGACAGTCAAAAAGAATGATGGAATAATAAATAATTGCAAGATTCAAGAAAATATTATTCCGACGGATAATACGACAGCGCCTGCTGTCACGAAGTCTAAAAAGGTACAGGCAACTTCGCTGTCGCTGAAACCTGATGTAAGGCAGAGGCTGATTGACCTGTCCGATGCCTGCAACATGAGCAAGACGGAATTCGCCACGCGCCTTACTATGGACAGCGACAGCCGGATAGTCTCATTTCCGGAGGGAAAGGAGATACTGACCGATATAGCCCGGTGTTATCAGATATTATCGGATATTACTGATAACATGGACGACAATAATATCCTGCATGATAAGCTGGACAACGTTATCAAAGCCCTCGACAATGCGGCGTTCAATATGTCCTGCGTATGCAATAAGATGGACACCCTACTTCCCGGCGAGGAGGTAACAGACGATGATAATTAAATCAATATATTGCTCGGACAACAGACCGTATGCGACGCTCGACGCCCAGAAATATATCTTCAACGAAGCAAAGGTTCCCATCGGCGGGACCTTTGCCTACGGGTGCGCTCCCGAACGCTGGAGTTCATCAAACATTTCAACCAAGATAATATGGAGGAAAAAGGGGCGTGGCAAGTACTATCATATCATTATAGGCTTTGACCCGGCAGATAATGTTCCCGGAGAAAAGGCGGTCAGGATTGGAAAGAAAATATCCCGTTTTTTCAAGGACAGGTATGTGGCGGGCGCAGTTCACACCAATACCGATAATATCCACATTCATATCCTTATCAGCTATACCACCATATACGGCGAACAAAAAGGGATGACGAAAAACTGGCTCAACGACTTCAAGAGCTTTGTTTCCGGTATAGCGGAGAAAGAGCACTGTCTCCCTGTCAGAATGCACAGCAACGACTGGAAGCCTATAAGTGGGATACATTCACTGGACGGAGAGGACGACCCGGAGATGGAGATAGACGCAGGTGAGTACCTTGGCAAACCAGAGGAGGTTTTGTTTGAGAACATTCCAGATGAATCCACGTCCGGAACGACAGCCGGCTTTGCACCGGGTTACGAACGACAGCAGCGTACATATATCAATTATAACTTCACCGTCAACAACAATTATTACTCTCCCGGGTACACTCCGGGCAAGTCCAGAAGAGTCGATAATTACAATGCCCGCAGGGACTGGAACTCAAGACGGTCTTTGCCTGCGGTCGCTCCTATGACACCGGCAGAAAAACCGGGATATACATTTACGACTGAGGAAGTGAGTGCTCCGGTTACGGTTATTGAGTATTGTCTATGTATCAATGGTATTGCCACGGACATATACAATAAGCCACTGTACAAATTTCCGGATTACAATAGTGCCTTTCAATACGGTATGTATTGTAAAAGAATGGGATACCTTGTAAGCATATTTAAAATCAATAACGGTTTTATTGATCCATTTTGTACAAATCTCTAATATGTCAAAATTTATGGACCGGTTGTACAATTGGACAGTTTAAAATTTATTTTCAGTATGGTTATATATTATAACTATGATAACGCATTCGAGCTGTCCCACAGCAGCTCAGTATCATTATAAAGGAGATTTTACTATGAATGAAAACACAAATGTCCAGATCATCACACTCTTCCCTCTTGCGGACAGCATGCCGCCACAGCTGATAAACAATGTCTCTGTGACTGCAAAGATATGCCGCGAGCGGCACATCGGTCTGAACGAAAACACACTGCGCTTTCTCTGCAAAACAGGTCAGATACCCTGCATAAAGGTCGGAAACAAGACCCTCATCAACTGGAATGTCCTGATGGATTACCTGGCTAAAGGCGGAGTCAGAACTGAACAGTCGGAATCCGAAGCGCCTGTTCCCACGTCAACAGCAGGAGGTATCCGGAAGATACCCACCAGGTTGAAGCGGTGATCTGCTGACCCGCCTGTCCGGACAGGCGGGTCATACTTTGGAAAGGAGATAAAATATGGGAAATGTGCAGATACGCAGAAACAGCGTCCGCATAAGGGTGTCGGACGGATTTGATTCCAAGACCAACACACGCCGCTACAAGACGCTTACGATACATCTTGACCCTGATCTTACTGAGCGGCAGCGACAGGAAGAGATAAACCGCCAGAAAGTACTCTTTGAGGAAAAGTGCCGCCGAGAGAGCTACATAGATGATTCAATGACGCTGAACAGCTTCATTGAGCAGTGGCGGCAGGACTACGAACAGTCCCACCTGAAAAACACCACACAGAAACATTATGACGATCTGCTCGAACGAATAAAGCCCGCCCTCGGACATCTCAAGCTATCGGAAATCACGCCGCTTCACCTCAATGCGTTTTACAAGAATCTCGCTGAAGGAGGAATACGCATTGACTACAAATACAAATGCCGTATAGATTTCAGAAAATTCCTGAAAGACAACGACATTTCGCGCTACAAGCTCATCGACGCTGCCGGAATATCCATGACCATTCTGGAAAGCATCGTGGCAGGAAAGAACGTCAGCAAGGAAACGGCGTTCGGAATCAGTAACGCTCTGGAAATCAAGCCGGAAGAGCTGTTTGATGTTATAGGCACCGATAAAACTCTTTCGCCGAAAACGCTGCTTCATTACCACAGGTGCCTTTCGGCTATCCTGTCAAAGGCAGTCAAGTGGGGATTGTTATTTTCAAACCCGTGTGAACGTGTCGATCCTCCAAAGCTACGCAGACGAGAAGCCAAGTGTCTCAACGAGGAACAGACGCTCAAGCTCATAGCTGCGCTTGACGAAAAGGGACAATATCAGTATTCCGTGATGGTAAAGCTGATGATTTTCAGCGGAGCAAGACGAGCGGAGATATGCGGTCTGGAATGGGACGATGTTGACTGGGACAAGAGCTGCATTCATATCTGCCGGAATTCCCTGCATCTCCCAAATGTGGGTATGTACGAGGATACCACCAAGACTGAAAGCTCGGAACGATATGTCAAACTGCCGCAGTCGGTAATGACAATTCTATCTGAGTTCAGGAATTATCAGAACGGAATAAAGAAACAGATGGGAGAAGGCTGGCAGGAGAGCGGCAAGATTTTTACACAGTATAATGGTCTGCCGATACACCCGTCAAGCGTAACATCATGGTTAAGGAAGTTCACCGAAAGCAACGGGCTTCCCCATGTAACTTCCCATATGCTCCGGCATACTTCGGCTACAATGCTACTTATGCAGGGAGTTCCTCTCAAGGCTGTGTCCAAACGCCTCGGACATACGCTTGCCTCAACCACGAGCGACATCTACGGTCATTCTCTGCGCTCGGTTGAGGACATTGCGGCTGACAAGCTGGAAGCTATGCTGTCACCAAGCTCACAGCTCAAAAAGGAGGATGAATAAGATAACCGGAGAGGTATGCAGCCTCTCCGGAATTTTTATTTTTTAGGGTGATCACCGCTGTACCTTACAAGTTCAAGCAACTATCAACCCCAGTGTGACCAAAAGTGTGACCATTTCAACTGTGACCAACGGAATCCAGACATAAGAAAAACCGCTCAACCCTAATGGTTAAGCGGTTTTCTGTTGGCACGCCAGGAGGGATTCGAACCCCCGACCCTCTGGTTCGTAGCCAGATACTCTATCCAGCTGAGCTACTGGCGCTTACGCTCTCTTGAGCACTCATATATTATAACACATTTATTCTAATTTGTCAAGTGTTTTTCTGAATTTTTCAATTATTTTTTCAAAAATGTGAAAACTACCTCGCAAGTTCTCCGGAACCACAAAATCAGAACTTCAGCAGAACCGCGCTCAAATCGTCCTCCGAACCACATTCCAGCGCCCGGGAGATCATTCCTCGAAGCACGTCGGGATCACTGCCCGCATTAGAAATAATGCTCTCGAGATCATCGGTCGTTACGTGGTCGTGAACTCCATCGGAGGTCATCAGAAGCGCACCTGTCAACGGAATCTCAAAAATCACCGGAGCATAGAACGATTCCCGACCGCCGCCGAAACACGCCGTGATCTCGCTGCTGTTACAATGCTCCGCTTCCTCGGAGCGCCCGAGAGACGCCAGATAATTTCGTGTGGTCATATCCACTGTTAACTGCTTGAGATACCCTCCTTGAACCGCGCATATACGCGTGTTCCCGATATGGAGCAGCATCCCGCCTGGAAATATCCCCGAGAAGGTTGCCGCCAGATCGTCCGGGTCTTGTGGGTCAAGAGCCGAACGGAAACCGTGAAAGCAGTCCCAGTAGATGTTGCCCTTGGCTCGTTCCGGGTCGATGTGCTCACTGTTGGCAAGGTTGAAACTGCGGTCATTGTGCTTGGGGTTGTAAGTGCCGTGTGCTCCGGCTCGTCCGTTGTGTCGTGTTAATTTCAGATAGACATTCCTCCGTTTCAACAGCTTGGCGTGGAAAAACGCAGCAGCGGAGCTGCTGGATCTGCCGCGTTTTTGCGCCAAATAATACCCAGTAGGATATGACGCACAGCATCATATCACTGGGTCAAGGGTTTCACCCTTGACCCTTGCAAAAAGCTGGTCTCGCTTGTCGGCTCGGTCGGTGCTTCAAAAGGCCGGTGGCCTTTTGAGGTCGCCGCAGGCGACCCGCACCCCTCTGCACTCTTGCTCCGGGCAAGCTGACAGGCAAAGATTTGCGAATCCCTGCCCGCCAGCTCGTCCGGCTTTTTCAGTGGGCCATTTTGACCCACTGATTTTGCCTGTTCCCAAAATAGTAACAGGCAGATAGACGGTCTGATAACGGCCATCTTGCCCAGATTCCCATTTTGGGAATTTGGGTGGAAGCTGATAAGTGCCGCTTTCCGGCACTTATCACTATTGGCAAACTGTCAACCTGGCGCTTTGCCAATACCCCCTATATGGTGCGTATTCGGTCAATCGCTGCGTACGTGCGTACAGAGAAAGGGCATCCGCCGCGTACGCACGTACGCAGCAAAACGCCCATATTCTCCTTTATGGGGGGTCATGTCCGCCAGCTATTGGGGGTGAGGTCGGGCTACACAAGGGCTTCGATGCCCACAAAGCCCCGGACACGCCGCCCGGACGAGTTGACAATGTTGTTGGTGGATTCCAGCTTATACCTGCGCTGGTTGGCGATCAGCACATCGCTGAACCCTCGTGCCTTGATCGCATTCAAGCTGTTCTCCTCGCACCACATCTTGTAGACCTCATACAGCTCTTTCGAGCTGGTACAGGAATCTGCCTTCAGGCGGATGTAGCCCTCGGATTCGAGGAAATCGAACACATTGTTGTTATCCCGCTTCACCAGTTCCCGGTTGCGCTTGGCACGGTCACTCTCGGTGAACTGAAAGCCGTTATTCACCAGCCGCTGCAAGCCCTCAAATGCCCACAGCAGGATGCCCTCGACCTCTG
>ENA-OURQ01003492-OURQ01003492.1-human-gut-metagenome-genome-assembly--contig:-NODE-3492-length-10551-cov-2.134337_pt1 | contig 10551 bp, 9 predicted proteins | sample MGYA00242105_ERZ508999 | MGnify/ENA primary metagenome ERZ508999 (study PRJEB26280, sample SAMEA2338771) | human gut metagenome | biome: human gut; feature: human-associated habitat; material: faeces...
TGAGGAGTAAACAAATATGAACCAACAATCAAAAAAAAATCTAACCAATAGGATTGTCGCTTTAGCAGGAATCACAGTTTTTGCTTTTTTTATTGGAATTTATGTCTGTGTATTTTCAAACTATTTGAAAAAGTATAACACAAGAAAAAAATTATTCGGTGCAACTTATATGACGATGAATAATGAATTCTATAAAGTGGTCAATAACCAGATCCGCATGCAGGTTGAGAAGAATGGAGATGAGATGATCACATTGGATCCGGCACTTGATCAGAAGAAGCAGAATGAGCAGATCAAACAGCTGGTTAAACGAAAGGTAGATGCAATCTTTTTAAATTCAGTCGACTGGAAAGAAGTAGAGTCTGGATTGAAGGCAGCGAAGAAAGCGAAGATTCCAGTGATCGTTATCGACTCACAGGTTTATAGAAATGATCTTGTCACAATGACGATCGTGTCAGATAACTACAAAGCAGGTGTTTTATGTGCAAAGGAAATGATGAAGCAAAAAGATCATGCGAATATTGTATTGTTAACACATAATGCAGCAAGATCTGCGGTAGATCGTATCAATGGATTTACAGATACGATCAAGAAAAATAAAAACTATAAGATCCTTGCATCTGCAGATACTCAGGGACAGATCGAACGTGCACTTCCCAAGGTAGATAAGATCATCGAAAAATACAAGAATATTGATGTCGTCATGGGATTAAATGACCCGGCAGCGATGGGAGCTTTAGCTGCTCTTGACAGTAAGGGGGCTAGAGAAGGTGTTCTCGTATACGGAATTGATGGATCTCCAGAAGGAAAGAAACTGATCAAAGAAGGTATGATGACAGGAACAGCAGCACAGTCTCCCAAACAGATGGCAGACACAGCGGTCAATGCGGCATACCAGATTCTGCAAGGGGAGAAAGTAGAGAAGAAAAAGGTAATCTCTGTTCAAATGATAACAAAAAAGAATGTAGAGCAGACTGATATTAGCCGTTGGCAGTAAAGAGGAAATGATATGGATCGAAAAAATCAAAATTTATATTATATCAAGATTCTGATGGGAGTCATAAATTTCATCATTTTATCCTTCCTTTCTGCAGTTTTTATTTTAACATTAAATAAGATCAATTGTGATTTTGGAGCAAGGAATTTCTTAGAGAATATCACATATCTCCCAAACGAACCAGTGACATCAACAGTGTTGATATTTATTGCTTTTTTCTTATTGTTAGGCATTATAGAAATTCGAAGAAAACAAAGAAAAAGGCAACAGGTATCTGTGATCTTATATGCAGCAGAGATTTTGTTATGTCTGATCATTATTAAATTTGTTTATGTAAATTATAATGGAATCATTCTTCTTGTCATTGCAGATATTGTAACGGATATCAAAGATAAACACACTAGGGGAATTTTCTTTGTCATCATGGGAATGATATATTTATTCTCAGACTACGATATCATATCAATGTTTATAGATATGATATCGTTCCAACAATTTTTGAGTGTATACCCGGCGAAAGTCAGTATGATAATCCAAGGAACAAGAAATATACTAGTTGCATTGAATGCGATCGCATTTATTGCATACATGATCATTTTGATGAGAAATCAGATGAAAGAGAATGCAAGGATTGGATTGTTAAACCTTCAGCTTCAGACAGCCAATATACGTTTAAAAGAAATGAATGAACAGCTGAAGGACTATTCAGAGATGACAGAGAAAATGGCGGAGACAAGGGAACGAAATCGAATTGCCAGAGAGATTCATGACACACTGGGGCATACGATGACTGGACTGTCTGCAGGAATTGACGCATGTATCGCGATGATCGATTTTTCTGTAGATGCAACGAAAGAACAGTTAAATAAAATATCACAGGTTGCAAGGCAAGGAATTAAAGATATTCGAAGATCGGTCAATAAATTAAGACCAGATGCCTTAGAGCATAGTGGATTGCAAGAAGCTTTAGAAAAGATGATCAATGAGACGATGCAGGTATCAGATGTTAAGATTAATTATGATTGTCAGGTAGAGGTCTTGAAATTCAATCAAGATGAAGAAGATATGATCTATCGTGTAGTACAGGAAAGTATTACAAATGCGATCAGGCATGGAAAAGCGAAGCAGATTGATGTAAACTTATGGAAGGAAGATAAGTGGCTCAATCTAGAGATCAAAGACAATGGAATCGGATGTGAAGAGATTCATACAGGATTTGGATTGATCCATATCGAAGAGAGGATCAAGATGTTAAAAGGAACTGTAGAATATGATGGAAGTAATGGATTTAAAGTCACAGCAAGAATACCGATCAGATGGGGTGAAAAACTATGATTAAAGTAATGATAGCAGATGATCAGGAACTGATCAGACAAAGTTTACAGATCGTACTTGAGATGAAAGAAGGAATCGAAGTTACTGCAACTGCCAAGGACGGAAGAGAAGTCATTCAGGAAGTCAGGAAAGACAAGCCAGATGTTATTTTAATGGATGTGCGTATGCCAGAAATGGATGGAGTGCAATGTACACAGATCATCAAAGAACAATATCCAGATGTCAAGATCATTATCTTGACAACATTCGATGATGATGAGTATGTATACAATGCATTAAAACATGGAGCAAGTGGTTATCTGTTAAAAGGAATTTCTATGGATGAATTAGAAAAAGCGATCAATACAGTACATAGCGGCGGGGCCATGATCAATCCAGAAGTGGCAACAAAGGTGGTCGATTTCTTCTCTGAAATGGCACAAAGCAATTATGATACATCAATTCATGCACAGAATGTAGAAGAGATCACAGATGCAGAATGGGAGATCATTAAATTAGTCGGAAGAGGCATGTCAAATAAAGAAATCTCGACGGAACTAAGCCTTTCCGAAGGAACTGTACGAAATTATCTCAGCACGATCTTAAGTAAACTAGACCTAAGAGACAGAACCCAGCTTGCAATCTGGGAAGTACAGTCAGGTTCAGCCAAATACGGGAGAAGATAGATGAGACAGAAACTAGAAAAATGGTGGAAACGAATCATTGCTGTTGGATTGGTCATAAGTTTATTATCTGTTGGTTTTGTGATCTATCCCAAACAACAAAAAATTGTTTTAACCTTTGGAATGTTCGCAGGAAACAAGTGGGATGTTCCAGATGATAATTGCTATCAGATGATCGATCAAGTAATCAAAGAATTTGAAAAAGAATATCCGAATGTCACGATCAAATACGAAAGTGGTGTGATGAAAGATGATTATTCAGAATGGCTGTCACAAAAGGCACTAAAAGGAGATCTGCCAGATGTTTTTATGGTCTTGCCAGAAGATTTTAGCACATTTTCATCCGTAGGAATGTTAAAGAACTTAGACTCCTATACAAAGATTGATAAAGCGTTCAAAAAAAGCAACTATTATGAAGGAAGTTATGATGCTGGAACCTATAAGGGAACGCAATATGCTCTTCCATATGAAAGTGTACCAACTTTGATGCTAGTCAATAAGACACTACTAAAAAAAGAGCATATCAAAATGCCAGGGAATCACTGGACTTGGGATGATTTTTATAAGATCTGTCAAAAAGTAACCAAAGATACCGATGGAGATGGCCGTTTAGACCAATTTGGTGTATATAATTATAAATGGAATGATGCAACTCTGAGCAATGGCGGAACATTGTTTAATCAAAGTGGAACAAAATGCAACTTGTCATCCGAACCAATTGAAAATGCAATCCTCTTTACAAAGAAGATTGAAAAGATATCATCTTTTCGAAATCTGACATCTGATGATTTTGATTCTGGAAATATTGCATTTCGTCCTATGACATTTTCAGAATTTAGAACGTATAAACCATATCCATGGAAGATCAATAAATACTTTGATTTCAAATGGGATTGTATCAGACTCCCTTCCGGACCAGATGGAGAGAATAAGACACAGGTAGATAATCTGCTGATGGGAATCAGCAATCAGACCAAGCAAGGAGATATGGCATGGCAGTTTTTAAAGAAATTATGTTATGAAACAAAGACACAGCAAAAGATCTTTCAGTATCGTCAGGGAATCTCACCATTAAAAGCTGTGACGAATTCAAAACAAGCACAGCAGGTATTAGAAAAAAGCATGGGTGAGAATATGACAGATAAAATGAAATTGTTAGATGAACTCATGAACAATGCCTTGCAGATTCCAAAATTCCGAAGATACAATGAAGCCTACCAAAAGATTGACAGTGAGATGACAAGAATTCTTACAGATGAAGAAGAATTTGATTCCAATATCTTGAAACTAAAACAAGAGATTGATAAGTTTTTAAATCAGTAACAATAAGAAAATCAAAACAAATAAAACACGAATATGACATTTGTCACATAAAAAAGGACATTTGTAAATTGAAAGTCATGACAATTTACAGATGTCCTTTTTTTGTGTGATTGGTAGAATAAGCTTGTAAATAAGAGATAGGAAAAAAGAAAGGAGAAGAGGATGAAATACGTAGTATTAGTCAGCCACGGAACATTTGCACCAGGACTTCACAGTGTACTTAAGATGTTAGCTGGTGGAGAAAGAGAAGACGTGATCAGCGTCGGATTAGAGGACGGAATGAGTGCTGATGAATTCGCAGAGAAATTCAGCAATGCGATCAGCAAGATCACAGTAGACGATGAGATCATTCTTCTTGGTGACATTGTGGGTGGATCACCTCTTACAAATGCAATTGAACAGGTATCAAATAAAGGACTGATCGGTCAGACAGTGATCTTTGGTGGAATGAACCTGGCAATGGCATTGACAGCAACATTAATGAAAGACGGCGTAGACACAGACATGCTAAAAGACAGCTTGATCAATGAGGCAAAAGATGCAGTTAAAGAATTTGTTATGACATCAGCAAACGATGATGAAGAAGACGATATTTAAATTTTAAGGAGGAAAAAAATATGTCAGTTTCATTTTTAAGAATTGATGACCGTATGATCCATGGTCAGACAGTAACACGTTGGTCACTAGAGTATCCATGCGATGGGCTGATCGCAGTGAACGACAAAGCAGCAACAACAGATGCACTTAAGATGGCATACAAGAGTGCCAGCAAAAAGAAAACATTTGTTTGGACATATGAAGCATGGAAAAAGAAAAACCAGAAAGTATTAGACAGCAAAGACAATTACTTCCTGATCACAAAAGATTCAATCCAGATGAAGAAGATCTTAGTGGATGATGGATTTGTTCCAAGTGATGTAAAGAAAGTAATCGTAGGACCATGTAATGACAGACCGGGAGCTGTCAAACTTGGTAATAACCAATCTATTACACAGGAAGAAGCAGAAGCTTTAGAAGCGATCAGCAAAGCTGGTTATGAAATCGAATTCGCACTGATCAAAGAAGCGTCCATCGGAACATGGGACAAATTCAGAGGTCAGTTTGGATTTAACTAAAAAACCAATAGAGAGGAGAAACTATTATGACAATTAGTTGGTTACAAGCAATCATTTTAGGTATTTTTGCCTGCTTATCCAGTATGCCTGGTATGGGAGGTACAACCATTGGTAACTACACATTAGGAAGACCATTAGTTGCAGGTCTTGTCTGTGGTATCGTACTTGGAGATATTCAGGCAGGTGTTTTAGTCGGTGCGGCAATGCAGGTTGTATATATCGCATTGGTTACACCAGGAGGAACTGTATCAGCAGACGTTCGTGCCGTATCTTATATCGGTATTCCACTGGCAATGTTAGCATTAAATTCATACGGATTAGATCCTGCATCAGCAAAAGGTATCTCCATGGCAACATCATTTGGAGCAATGGTAGGAACAATCGGTACAGTATTATTCTATGGAACAGCAACGATCAACCTTGTATGGCAGCACATTGGATGGCAGGCCGTTGAAAAAGGTGAATTCAAGAGATTATACGTTGTAGATATGGTTCTTCCATGGATTTCTCATATCATCTGCAGCTTCTTACCAGCAGTTGTAATGTGTAAATTAGGAGTTCCAGTTGTAGAAGCGATCAAAACAACATTACCAATGGATGGAATTGCAATGAAAACACTGTTTACAGTAGGTAGCTTACTTCCTTGCGTAGGTATTGCGATCTTATTAAAACAGGTAGTAACAAAAGCAGTTGACTTTATACCATTCTTCTTCGGATTTACATTAGCAGCAAGTATGGGATTAAACCTTGTATCAGTAACAGTTGTAGCAGCAATGTTCGCAATTATTTACTACAACATTAAAATGGTAGGAATCAGAGCAAAAGAAGCAGCCTTAGCTTCTGGCGGTTCCTTTGACGATGATGACGAGGAGGATATTTAATATGGCAGAGAAAAAACTATCTAAAAAAGCGTTAAATAAATCATTCCGTAACTGGGCTTATGGAAACTTAACATGTTTCTCTCAGGAACATATGCAGACATTTGGTTATCTGTGTGCAATGCTTCCATTGGTAGAAGAGTTATATGATACAAAAGAAGAACAGAAAGAAGCAATGAATACATACACAGCTTTCTTTAATACAGAACCACAGGTTGGATCTATCATCGTAGGTATCACAGCTGGTCTTGAGGAAGCAAAAGCAAATGGAAATGAAGATATCGATGCAGAAGCGATCAATGGTATCCGTGCCGGTCTTATGGGACCTTTAGCAGGTATTGGTGATTCCTTAGTTGTAGGTACATTAATTCCTATCTTACTTGGTATCGCACTGGGATTATCAACAGGTGGATCTGTCGTAGGACCAATCTTCTATATCGTAGCATGGAATTTGATCATGGCATTTGGAATGAAGTTCTTATACTTCAAAGGATATGAACTGGGTGGAAAAGCCGTAGATATCCTGGTTGGTGAGCAAGCAACCGCGATCCGTGAAGCAATCGTTATGTTAGGAACAATGGTTGTTGGATCTGTAGCAGCAACATGGGTATCAGTAAAAACATCATTCCATCTCGTAAACAGTGCAGGAAAAGAATTCTTAAATCTTCAGAATCAGTTAGACGGAGTATATCCAGGATTCTTAACAGCAGCTTTTGTAATCTTCTGTTGGTGGTTAATGTCAAAGAAAAAAGTATCTCCAGTTGTTACAATGTTGATCTTAGTAGTTGTAGCATTTATCGGAGTTATGATCGGATTCTTTAACCCAGGATTAAAATACTAAGAAAGGAAGTATATTATGACAACACAAACAAGAGCACAGCAGCTAAAAGAAATTGAATTTCAGACACAAATGCTCAATAACCTCAAAAAATGGATTCGCAATCTCATTATTTTATCCTCTATCGGAATCATACTTGCGTACTGGGGACTAGGTGTCCAAAGTAAAATGCCATTTACAGTATTTGGTGTAGTTGGAGTGATCATTACGATCATCAGTGTGATACTTTGTGTTGTCATAGGACTTGGGATAAAGAGAGGCAAAGAAAACATAGATAAGATTATACAATTGATCAAAGCATAGGTATAAGAACTTATTGTTTTTTGAGAGAAAAGGACGATTATAGTTTGATCGTCCTTTTTTGTACAAAGAAAGAAGGAAAAATTATGAGAAAAATAAGTCCAAGATTATTGGCACTAATGATGGCAGGAGCTGTTACAGTTACCTCCATAACACCAGTAACAGGATATCAAACGATTACTGTAAATGCTGCAACAGATAGTCAGGAGAAAGAGGCAGCGCAAGGATATCAAACGAATTTAACAGGTTTTGATTATAAGAAAGGTGATTGGAAAGAAACAAAAGATGGTCTGTACAGCAATGCAGTTGATAAAGGAGACTGTTTTGCATTCAGTAAAACAACAGCTAAGAATTTTGTATATTCTACAGACGTAACATTTAAGAGAAATCAAGGTGCAGCAACATTAATTTTCCGTTGTAATAATAATCTTGATAATAAAGAATGCTATGCGGTAAATATCGATGGAGGTTCGCATAAATGCAAGTTTTGGCGATGGCAGGAAAATAGTGATTATCAGTTGATTGATGAAAAAGAAGTAAAAGCAACGGATGATGAGAAATATACTTTAAAAGTAGTGGCTTACGATTCATGGATTTCTTATTATGTAAATGATATTTTGATAGCAAGTACAGGTGATTATACACTTCAAAAAGACGACAAAGGACAGAGTACTGTTTTGACAGAAGGTTCTCTTGGTCTATTAAATTGGAATGGTGAGATGACATTCCAAAATACCTATTATACAGAATTAAATGATCAAAACACACCAGAGTTAAAAAATATCTCGGTATCTTCCTCAACTGGAGATGTGGAGAAAGCAGCACAATTTACATCCACAGAACCAATTATGATTCAGTATGTAAAGAATAATGCAGAAACAGTAGACTTGAATATCGAAAAGAAAAATAAAAATGCAGATGTACAGGTTGAATATGATGGAAAAACATATAACGATGGAAAGAATATTCCAGTTAAAGTTGGTAAGAATTACATTACAGTAAAGAGTACAGTTCAGGGAGAAAATGGACAGACAGCAACTTTAACATATCGTGTAAATGTGCATCGCCGAGCAGCAGATAAAACTTATTATAATGAAGCATACAGAAATCAGTATCATTATTCTGTAAAGGACGGATGGGGAAATGATTTAAATGGATTGGTTAAGTATAAAGGAACATATCACATGTTTTATCAGTTCTATGATGATACAAAATGGGGGCCAATGCATTGGGCACATGCAACAAGTAAAGATTTGATCCATTGGGAAGAACAGCCAATTGCATTATATCCAGATGCAAATGGAGCTATGTTTTCAGGATGTATTGTAGCGGATGAAAAGAATACATCAGGACTTTTTGGTGACGGCAATGAAGGTGGATTAGTTGCATTGATCACAGCAGATGGAAATGGACAACGTATTAAAGTTGCCTATAGTACAGATGAAGGAAAAACTTGGAAAAAAACAAATAAAATTGCAGCAGACTGGTCAAAAGATCCATTAAACAATAGAGATTTCCGAGATCCTAAAGTTTTTAGATGGGAAAATAAATGGTTCATGGTAATTGCAGGCGGACCACTTCGTATTTATTCATCAGGCAATCTGACAGATTGGAAATGTGAATCTACATATGCAGATCTTCATACAGAATGCCCTGACCTTTATCCAATTAAAACAAAAGATGGTGTGAAATGGGTACTTTCCCGCGGTGGAAGATCTTATAAAGTCGGTGATTTTAAACAAGTTGATGGAAAATGGTCAGTTTATTTTAAACAATATGAAGAAAAGCAAAAAATAGAAACAACCAATAAACTTATTTATATGAAACAAGCACAATCAAAAAAAGAAATGAAACTGATGGAAGAAAATGAAAAAAAGATTATTTTAATGAGACATGATATGCGTCATTTTTTAAACAATATACTAAACGATCTTGAAAATAATCAAAATGAACATGCTATCGAATATATTCATACTTTATTTGATGCCATCGATCAAACTGTAAGAAAGAAATATTGTTTAAATGATACTGTTAATATGATTATGACATCTTATGAAAATAGAATGAAAGATGAAAATATTGATTTTCATTATCATTTAGATATTCCTCAACAATTGTCTATTAGTGATATCGATTTAACTTCTATTCTATCTAATGGTTTAGAAAATGCTTTTAAAGCTGTTATGTTATTAGAAAATGAACGTTTTATAGAATTAAATATACAAGAAAAATGTGGTAAGCTACTTATTTCTATTGAAAATAATTACTTAAATGAACCTATTTTTATAGATGGTATTCCTATATCTAAAGAAAAAGATCATGGCTTTGGAACTCAAAGTATTGCTTATACAGTTGAAAAGCTCCATGGAAATTGTCAATTTTCTACTCATCAACACCATTTTAAATTAAGAGTTGTCATTTAAAAAGGATTACAGGTTAAGCACCTTGTAATCCTTTTACATCTTGATCGGTAATTCTTTTACCATCTTCAATTTTATTAATAACATTAATAATACCGTTCAAAGATTTTTTATTAGGTTTCATTGTATAACATTTTTTACCCTTCATAGAATATGTTTTATATGAGATTTCTGGATTTCCCGTAAGTTGAACATTGTACATTTTCCATTTAGACATATCATCTAATTGCGTTTGAACAAGTGATTTTATATCTTCAGATGACATATTAGTTTCAAAACATCCTTCTACTGCTTGTAAAATATTTGAATAGTTTGTAATGATTTTAGGAGAAACAGCTTTATTGATCATGGCTTTAAGTAATCTTTGTTGGTTTCTTCCTCGATCAAAATCACCACTTGGTAAAGCATATCTTTCTCTTACAAAACATAAAGCTTTATCTCCATCCATTTGATTAATTCCTTTATTAATATGATAGTGGCCATGTAATGTTGTAAATTCATAAGGTGAATCAATTGTTACTCCACCTAAAGCATCAATGATATTAGTAATTCCACTAAAGTTTGTCTTAGCATAATAATTCACTTTTAAATCCAAGAAATCTTCTATAGAAGAAATTGTCTCGTTAATACCATACATAGCTGAATGCGTTAATTTATCCATTTTTCCATTTTTATGCAAGGTA
>ENA-OURQ01003507-OURQ01003507.1-human-gut-metagenome-genome-assembly--contig:-NODE-3507-length-10527-cov-2.901070_pt1 | contig 10527 bp, 11 predicted proteins | sample MGYA00242105_ERZ508999 | MGnify/ENA primary metagenome ERZ508999 (study PRJEB26280, sample SAMEA2338771) | human gut metagenome | biome: human gut; feature: human-associated habitat; material: faeces...
GTAAGCGTTTGTAGCCATTACGAGAGTGCCGTTACGCTTTACACCGTCAGGTGAAATATAAGGTGTTTTTCCGGCATTTTCACCGATGATCATCTTATCCATACAATAAATATTTAAGGGTTTGGTAGAATAAATTTAACTTTTAACAGCGATAAATACGCATGAAAAATTGTTTTTTATGTATAGAAAAGACATAAAAAAAAGCGTGGAGAGTTATCTTTCATGTATTGTAACAGGAACTACCAATCCCCAAACGTTTAAATGAAAGGAACGCCCACGCATATGACAGCGCAGGCGTCCAGCCATTTTTACACGTTTTGATAATAACATAAATTGGTAGTTTTGTTACAAAGTAAAAAGACTGGACGCTTTTCGATATGTTTTTTTCAATGAACACTTATTTATAAGACAAAGATAATTTTATTTTTGGTAAATCGGTATTATTCTTTTTATTTTTTTATTTTAATCATGATTTTTTATTTAACTGAAAAATAGAGACATAGTCCCCTTACCCGATTCTATCCGAATTGTAGATTCAACACCGAAGTGCAACATCCATGGTCTACAGTCCATGGATGTTGACGGTTTCAAAGATTAGAGGTCAAGAGCAACCTGAATGTAGGAGAAGAAATTTTGGCTACAGTTGTATTCACGCAAAATATTAGTATTTTTGCACTTAATTAGGTGAATTGTGCAGCAAAGACAATTCTCTATAAATAAAAAAGAGCTTGTTTCAATGAGGACAGATATTAATCATCGTAAGCAGCAGTTGGCAGAAGCTTTTTCCCAACGTTTGGTGGATTCTTATGGATATTTACCAGAGCAAATGGAATTTAATGTAGCGGTATCTCCAACATCAGTTGCAGATATCGCAATATGGCGTAGTCCAGATGACAAGAAATCTGGATTCGCTCCTGATATTTATGTTCTTGTTGCATGTAAAACCGAGCATATAAAAATTAAGGCAGAAGATTACTTTGAGCAATATAAGCAAGCTGTTCTTAATGACATGGCATTCTATGTTGCTCATAATCTTAAGGAAACAAAAGTCTTTTATATTGACCGAAATGCTAGGCCTCTAAAAATAGAGCGTATTAGCGATTTTCCTACAGCCCTAGATATTGTTTCTGACAGGAATCTAACTTCATTCGTTAATAAAGTGCGAGGTTATTCAAAAGATAAGTTTTTGAAAACCTTAACTCGTTGTCATAACATTATACGTAATGTTGATAAGCTCTCTCCAGAAGCTGCATTTGATGAAATAAGTAAAATCTTATTTATAAAAATGTTATATGAACGTGATGCAAAAGAGGAACTGGTTTATAGCAAAGATAAATTCATAAAGGATGAGTTATCTTATAATGGTGAAGTTGATTACATTCAGCATTTGTTTAATGAAGTTAAGAAAACATATTCCACAGACGGTCTTTTTGATTCAGAAGATAAAATAAGAATCCGTAGAGAAAGTTTCTTACTTATATTAGAAGAATTAAGTAGTGTCGAGTTATATGACACCTCTGACGACATTAAGGGTATTGCATTTGAGCTGTTCTTAGGTAAAACATTCCGTGGGGAATTAGGCCAATTTTTTACTCCTAGAACCATAGTTAACTATATGGTTGAGGTTCTGAATGTAAAAGAAGGTGATAAAGTTTGTGATCCATGTTGTGGAAGTGGCGGATTCTTGATTAAAGCTTTTGAACATGTGCAGAATCAGATAGATCAAGATATTCACAGACAGATTACTGTATTGATGGATAATCAAAATCTTTCTGATTCTGAAAAGCAACATAAAATCAATTGTCTATTAAGTGAATGTGATAAGACAATAGAAGGAAGTCGTTATCATAAACTTTGTCATGACTATTTCTTTGGAGTAGATGCTAACGCACGCATGGCTCGTACTTCAAAAATGAATATGATTATGCACGGTGACGGGCATGTTGGAGTTTACCTCCATGATGGTCTTATTAATGTAGGAGGCGTTTATGATAATAACTTTGATGTTATTCTCATAAATCCACCTTTTGGAGCTCATGTTGAAAAGGATATGCGTATTACTGATTCTGACATTCCTACTGATAAGGAAAAAGCTTTATATGAAGAATTGTATGGTAATGAATACATTAGTAAAGTATACACTCCTATTAAAGAGTATGCACAAGAAATAGGAAAAGATAAGAAAACAGGGAAACGCATATTGGATTTATACCAAATTAACAACAATAGTACTGAAATATTATTCATAGAGCGTTGTATCAACTTACTAAAGCCAGGTAAACGAGCAGGTATTGTGTTACCTGATGGAGTGCTGGATAATCCTGCTTTGGATCGTGTTCGTAGGTTCATAGAATCACGTGCCAAAATACTCAATATAACATCAATCCCTGCTGATGTATTCTTGTCATCTGGTGCAAACATAAAACCAAGCCTTGTCTTTATTGAGAAATTCAAGGATGGCGAGATGCCGGAAACGGACTATTTGCTATCTGTTACAAAAGTAAATGACGCTGGAATTTCTTCTACTGGATTACCTTCGAATAATGAAGAATTACCGATAGCAGCTAAAGAGGTTTCTTCTTGGTTAAGCGGAGAAGTTCTGTTAAATATGACATATACAAAAATAGTAAATCGTTCAGATTTATCCAGTTGGAGTGTTAAGCCTATTTTTGATACGACTAACATTAATTATAATCCTTTATATAAGACAGTAAGGATTGGAAATGTCGTGTCATTGAGTAAAGATGTTATATATGTTGAACCTAATATTGAATACACTCGCTTAACAGTAAAACTATTCAATAAAGGCATTCAGGAACGTGATACCGTTATAGGGTCTCTGATTGGCACAAAACGTCAAACTCGCGTAAAAGGTGGGCAGTTCATTATTTCAAAAATAGATGGCAAAAGTGCGGCTTTTGGTATTGTTGACCCATCTCTCAAAGGGGCTATTGTTACTCCTGATTTTTTGGTTTATGATATTGATACGGCTCAAATACTTCCTGAATATTTAGAGCTAATATTAACAAATGAAGCTATTTTGAATCAGTTTTCTAATTCTAGTAGTGGAACTACGGGAAGAAGAAGATTGTCTCAGAAAGTATTTGAAAATACGTCAATAGCTTTACCCTCAATTGACGAGCAACATAAACTCATTGCAAAGATTTTAGAGATTAGAGAAACTCAAAAATCTTTAGAAGAACTTATGCGAAAAAATATAGAATACTTCAACAACAAGATTTTCTCTTAATATGAAGCTACTAACACTGAAAATCACCTCTGAATTTAGAAACCTCAAAGGCTTAAATCTAAAATTTGATTCTACCAATGATACCCATGTAATTATTGGTAATAATGGTACTGGAAAGACGAATATATTAGAAGCCCTAAGTAGCGTCTTTTCAATATTATTAAGCCATTCAACTGATTTTCTGTTTAGTTTCGTATTGCGTTACGAAATTAACGACATTACTTATCAAGTAAAGCATAATAAAGATACAAGGGTTACTGAATATAAAAAAGACGATGTTGCAGTAGCTGATGTGGATATGATTTATCCAAATCGGATAGTATGTAACTATAGTGGTGAAGATACTCGAATGTGGGATAACTACTATAAAAAAGCATATGAAGAGTATTTAGAGAGTGTGCGTACAGCTGAAGCCCCCAATATATTATCTATGATATATATTGATAGAACTATGTGGAAATATATATTATTATGTATGATTGCCACACGAGATGTCAATATTGCATTTGACAATTTTCTCATAGAGAAATTGGGAATAGTTCCAGGTAATTTAGATTCCATTGAATTAAAATTCAACACAGCAAAGTTAAGTAAATGGCGAAAAGATAATCAAATAACATTATTCATTCGCCAATTACGTGCTTTATTTGGGGATAGTCCTACCATTTCATCTAATGATATTTCTAAGTTCAATCCGAATGATGATGATGCTCGTCTGCTATTTAACAAATATATGGGAGCTAGTCAAGTTATAGATACCTTAGATATATCATTTAATGGTGGAATTGAGTCAGCATTTTTAAGTGAAGGTGAAAAGAAGATGATGGTTATATTGTTCATCTTAGAGGCGATATCAGACGAACGGACTATAGTATTAATGGATGAACCCGACAGTCATATACATATATCAAGGAAGAATGAAGTGAAAGATATGTTTGATCATATGAGCCATCGTAGTAACTTAATTACCTCACACTCCCCTACACTGACTACGAGATTCAACCATGATAATATCATTATGCTTGATCGAAAAGCAGATGGTAAAGTTGACATTATCGATAAAAAGAATGTAGACATAGTAAACCGACTTACAAATGGTATATGGACAGCCCAACGACAGAACATATTTCTTGCATCACACGATGACATTTTACTTGTAGAGGGTTCTTCAGATATAACATTTATTCAAGCAGCGTTACATTATTTTCATGGTCAAGGTAAATATACAAATTTATCATTCGAGTATATACCTTGTGGTGGAGCATCACATATGAAAGATTTTGCGTCTATATTTAAGCCCAAGGGAGATCAAATGGTTGTCGGTCTTCTTGATGGCGATAGAGCAGGTCGAGAAAGTATGCATAAAATCATCAAGAATCCTGATGCAGGTGCAAAAGAATGGGATATCAAAAAATTTGGTAAAGCGCGTAAAAAAGGGAATGTATGGTTCTCGTTCTATCCTGCTTGGAAAGGAAAAAAGAATGCAAGTAACTTTAATATAGAAGACTACTTTACATGTGCTCTTTTCCGCAAATATATATTTTCGTTTAGCTCGCTTGATACAATTAAAAGTAAGGATGGTCTAAAATCTACACTAGAAAAAGATTGCAAAAAGGGCGATATTAATCCTAAATTTTATGATAAATTCAGCACTCTGTTTGATCATATTCTAAAAATCAAAGATGCTGAGAATTTGCACTTGAGTGAATTCTGACAATTAGGTAAAATATCATACTATAAAAATTCTTATATGACAATAGCCAGCGAATCCAATGGCTATTGTCATATAAGAAAGATTCAAACTATATTGCTAAACCTCTAAGAATCCCATTAGGAATGCATAGGGGAAGATGAAATTCTTTTCGTCGAGGGAGAATTTGACATAGATGAACTTTTCGTTCTTGTTGATTTTTACAATCGTGCCTTTGCCGAACTTCTTGTGAAATACAATGCTATCTACAGTCAATGCCTTTAATTTGGTCTTAAGGTCAGTTTCTGTTTGGTCGGGGTTTGAAGGATGTGTTGGCGTAGATGTGACAACAGACCTTACAGGGTGTGGTTGAACAATAGGTTTAGATTGAGGTCGTTCCACCTTTACTACTACTGCTCGTTGCTTGTTCTGTACGCTTGTTTTCAATATTCTCGCTACTTCTTGAATATGGGCTATAATCCACAATATTCATTGAGGTTTGCTGATTGTAGAACTACTTTTCATATTGTGTCCTGCGTATGGTAGTGTCCCAACCACTGACTTCATCGGCAGTGTGCTTGTTGATTTTCGTATATGTAAGGCTGTCAGAAGGGATAAATCGCAAAAGTGGCCTGATAATATTTTCTTATCGGAAAATTTAGTCAGGTTATTAATCCGTAAGAATAAATTGGTGATTTATCGCACATTATTTCAATACGATAAATTTATAAACGATTGAGAAGATCGCAAGACTTGATTAGTTCAAATGATTTTGTTTTAACCAATTAAAAATAGCCTGATAAGTTGCATCTCTGGCTTCTTTCTTAGAAAGAATAAGATCATGCATTCCGTCTTGTATTTCTATTTCGGTAACTTTAGATCCCAAACGTTTGCCATACTTAGCGATATCTTTTACATCCAGCACACCATCTCCGGTTTGATGTTCGGGATTCCATTCGTCTCCGTAAACTGACCGACTGGAGTAAAGTACCAGAACAGGACAGGGAATATCTAATCCTTTGTGTATTTTTCTTTGTCCCCGGTGGATAGCTCGTATCCATCCTGTTGTGAGAGGAGGGGATTGCATAAATTTTTTTGTCGTGTCATATTCCCATTCTCCATGATGCGATTTTAATAGGCTTTCTCCGTAAGCAGTAGAAATACCTTGTTTTATTTTTGTTTTTTTGGAGAAAAGTGCAAAAAAGGAGACTGTGGGAATCAATATTTTTTCTTTGAACCAGCTTTGATTCATGTCAAGAAACGGGCTGTTCAAAATTAGTCCTTGGACGGGGAGCGCTTTTCTGTATTTGTGACAGAAAAGAGAGGTTATTAAACCTCCGGTAGAATGCCCCATTAATAAAATTTCGTGATTCCCTTCTTGTTTTATAATCTGCAAGGTCGTGTCTATGTCGGCAAAGTATTCATTTAAGTTGTGAACTTGGAATGGATATTGATTGGATAGCATTGAGCGTCCGTATTTTCGTAGATCAACGGCATAAAAATTAAAGCCTGCGTCATTGAAATGTTCCGCCAGAGATTTCTGAAAAAAATAGTCGTTGAATCCGTGTACGTAAAGTATTGCTTTTGTCGTAGGGAGCGCAGCTTCTTTTCGGACAATGGTGATGATGACTTTTCCTTCATAGTCATCGGGCATCTGTATTGTTTGTTGAACGAAGTTCTCCCCTAATATATCTTTGTGATATTGTGCAAAACTATTTGTGCCGAACGGCAAGATTGAGAAGAGAAGTAGTAAGATTTTTTTTCTCATGATTTTTATGTTGAGCTTTTTTTATTTTGATAAAACAGAAAGCTTAAACCAGAAGTTTAGTCTCCCAGTGATATTTTCACATTATTGAATACTTTGTTCAACAAAATGCGAGCGGTTTCTATTTCCTCCTCGTTTAATCCGTTCAGCGCGGCTTTCATCGTTGTTGCAACTATGGGCTGTGTCATCTCTTCGAGATTTCGACCTTTTTCTGTAAGATTGATGATATTGATGCGTCGGTCGTTTTTATCTGCCGAACGAGTTACCAGAGTTTGTTTTTCAAGATTGTCTATCAAGCGGGTCATACTTGGTTTGTCTTTGAAAGTCGCATTGCAAAGTTCCTGTTGCGTGACACCGTCTTTTGACCATAAATAATAAAGAACAGTCCACTGTTCCGGAGTAATATCTATGTTTATTTTTCGAAAACTTCTGTATAATTTTCGATTGATTGCTGATGATAGTTTACCGCTTAGCAAGGCGAATAACATTTCGTTGTCGATAGAGAGAAGGTTCATTATGTAATAATTGTTTAAACAACAAAAGTACAAACAATATTTTATTTTCCGATTGAGGCTTCGATAAAAAATGTTATTAATATAAGTTGCATTCCTATTTCGTTATATGTTGGTCTTTGTCGATAAAAAGGTTTAAAAAAAATCTATTTTGAACAGATTGATTTTCGGGAAAAGTTAGAGAAAGATCTAAAATAAAAATAGCAAAGTATTTGGATTTTAGTAAATAATGACTACCTTTGCCCCGCAATTCAAAAAATTAAATAACAAGTTAATTTAAATGAGTATGAATCATTATGAAACCGTTTTCATTTTAACTCCCGTTTTATCTGATGTACAGATGAAGGAAGCGGTAGAAAAATTCAAAGCGATTTTGGTGGCAGAAGGTGCTGAAATCGTGAATGAAGAAAACTGGGGATTACGCAAATTGGCTTATCCGATCCAGAAAAAATCTACAGGCTTCTACCAATTGCTGGAGTTTAACGCAGATCCGTCTGTAATCGCAAAATTGGAAATTAATTTCCGTCGTGATGAACGTGTTATCCGTTTCTTGACTTTTAGAATGGATAAATATGCTGCAGAATATGCTGCAAAAAGAAGAAGTGTTAAATCTAAAGAAGTAAAGGAGAATTAAGTCATGGCACAACAAAATCAATCTGAAATCAGATATTTGACTCCTCCCTCAGTGGATATTAAGAAGAAAAAATATTGTCGTTTCAAAAAAAGCGGTATCAAATATATAGATTATAAAGATCCCGAATTCTTGAAAAAGTTCCTGAACGAACAAGGTAAAATTTTACCTCGTCGTATAACCGGTACCTCGTTGAAGTTCCAACGCCGTATTGCTCAGGCTGTAAAGAGAGCACGTCATCTGGCGTTACTTCCTTATGTGACAGACATGATGAAATAATTTAAAGAAGGAGGAAAATAGTAATGCAAGTAATATTAAAAGAAGATATCTTAAATCTTGGGTATAAAGATGACGTAGTAACCGTTAAGAGCGGATACGGTCGCAATTATCTTATCCCTCAAGGTAAGGCTGTTATCGCTACTCCTTCTGCACTGAAGATGTTAGCTGAAAACATGAAGCAACGTGCTCATAAGCTTGAGAAAATCAAAAATGATGCTAAAGAGTTGGCCGCTAAATTGGAAGGAGTTTCTTTGACAATTGGTGCTAAGACCAGTTCTACAGGTAAAATTTTCGGTTCGGTTAACAATATTCAAATAGCTGAAGCTTTAGAAAAAGCCGGTTATGAGGTTGATCGTAAGGTTATCTTCATTAAAGAATCTGTAAAAGAAGTCGGTGCTTATAAAGCTATTTTGAAACTTCATAAAGAAGTAAGTGTCGAAATTCCGTTTGAAGTAGTTGCCGAATAATATTTTCGGATTTCAAATAAAGAAAAAAGGCGAGGTTCATTGAAACTTCGCCTTTCTTTTTTATTTGAAGGTCATTTTCCGTTCTTCTCTACTTTTGGAATCATAAAAGAGGTGTATAATTGTAGAAATGCTGCAACGAGCAGTAATAAAATCCACTCGTTTTGTTGTTTGAACATGAACCATGCAGACCCGACGGTAACAATCGCTGCAATCAATTCGATGCGGTATAAGCGTTTAAGCCTGAAATTTGAGCCGTTGTATAAATTTGTCGCCCGTGCGACAGTCATTCCGACAGCTCCGGCAGCAAATATATAAACGGTGAATGGTAATCTGAATAAATATAATGCCGTCCCTGCCAGGATAAATAAGGCTGAAACAACTAGAATCGTATTGCGTATTTTATTGCTCATTTTTGTTCTTCTTCTGTTATTATATAAATATCTTCATTATCTTTTTTCATTAAATATTGCTCCCGGGCAAATTTTTCCAGATTTTTTTTATTCGATTGCAGTTCGTTCAGTTTTGTTTTGCTTTCTTCGATAACTCCTTGGTAGTGTTGTATTTCTTTTTTTAGACCATGAATTTGTTGGTCATAAAGGAAACTTTGAACAAAACTGTTTTCGTCTACAAAGATCATGATGAAAAGAAAAGATATTACCAAAATTCGCATTAAGGTAACATGCTTTTTTATGAAACGCCATGATGCTGAAAAAATATTCTTCATATTAAATTTTATTTTTTACAAACGTACATAATCTTTTTTGTTTCTAAAAGTTTTGTTGTCCGATACAACCTTTTTTTATGAATTTGTCAGGTCAAGAGTGTGCATTTTTAAAAAGCGTGAAAAAAAAGGAAATTATTAGGATTTCCTCAAAAGCGATTGAGCTATTTTTATACCTTTGTCCAAAATTTGCAAATGTGAATCTAATCATAGATCAGGGAAATACGACGACAAAAGTTGCTTTATTTTGTCAAGATAAGTTAGAATATGTAATGACTGTTGTAAAGCCGGATAAGCGGCTTGTTGATACTTTGCTTGATAAATATCGGGTTACGTCGTGTATTTATTCTTCAGTGGTTGATGTCCCTTTTTGTTTTTTGGACTATCTGCAGGAAAGAATATCCCGGTTTTGTTTTTTAGATGCAGACACTCCTATACCTGTAAAAATCGAATACGGGACACCGAAGACATTGGGACGGGACAGGATTGCAGGGGTGGTAGGCGCTTTTTATGAAAAACCGGATTGCGATATATTGATAATCGATGCCGGTACGGCGATTACATATGATTTATTGCTGAAACGAGGAGTGTTTATCGGAGGAAATATTGCTCCGGGTATCAGGATGCGGTTGAAAGCATTGAATCATTTTACCGGAAAACTGCCTTTGATTGAGAAAGTCGGAGATTTTTCGCTTATGGGTACGGATACGGAAACTGCGATACGTGCTGGAGTAATACAGGGAGTTTTATTTGAAATGGAAGGTTATATAAGGGAGCTGAAGGCTATATATCCGGATCTTTTGGTTTTTTTAACGGGCGGCGATGCTTTTTTATTGGCTGAAAGATTAAAAACTCCCATATTTGTGGATAAAAATATTGTATTAAAAGGATTAAACAGAATACTTTATTATAATGCTGAAAAATAAAATATCTATTGTCTTAATAGCGTTGTCCTTGTTAGGGGGAATGAGTAGTTTGGCACAGAATAACACGAATTCTCCGTATTCACGTTACGGGTATGGTATTCTGGAAGATAATGCGGTCGGTGCGAATCGAGGAATGGGCGGAGTCGGATATGGATTTCAAAGCGGACGACAGATTAATATAAAGAATCCGGCTTCGTATGCAGCGATGGATTCTTTGACATTTCTTTTCGACATAGGAGTCAGTTTGCAAAATACATGGATGAAAGAAAATTCCTTGAAAGAATCT
>ENA-OURQ01003511-OURQ01003511.1-human-gut-metagenome-genome-assembly--contig:-NODE-3511-length-10509-cov-2.571647_pt1 | contig 10509 bp, 16 predicted proteins | sample MGYA00242105_ERZ508999 | MGnify/ENA primary metagenome ERZ508999 (study PRJEB26280, sample SAMEA2338771) | human gut metagenome | biome: human gut; feature: human-associated habitat; material: faeces...
GCAATGCAGTGGCTTCTGTATTCTATGGAATCGAAGAGCATGGTTGTATGATTGCCGGCGATGCGATCTTTGGATTAGTTTTGGGAGAAGATATTATCGGATTTGGCAATCGGGATGCAGAACAGTGGATGGAAAAACTGTTGAAAGATTTTCCTACATTACAGAAGGAGGATGATGAACGTGGGCGAGAATAATACGGTTACTATTTCTGTAGAAGAATACAGGAAACTTTTGGAGATTCAGGCTAGAGCAGATATCTTAAAGGAATATACAATACCACAGACATATTCCGTATCACGGGGAATGATAGCCAGAATTTTAGGATTTGAATTATCAAATGTGGAGGAAGATGAAGATGTATAAAGAAAAAATCAAAGAACTTTTATTAAGTACAGGTAGAAAAGGAATGGATAAGTTAATTGAACATATGGAGAATGAAGGATTCTTTACTGCACCATGCAGCACAAGATTTCATCTGGCAGAAGAGGGTGGACTTGCCGAACATAGTTTTAATGTGTACGAAAACGCATTAAAGATCGCAAATGGATTGGGATACCCGATATCATCGTTCAGAAATTCAATCGTCATCGTTTCGCTGCTTCACGATCTTGGCAAGATGGGGCAGTTCGGGAAAGCAAATTATGTGCCGAATATGCTGAAAGGACGGGCAACAAAAGCAAATCCGGATCCAGCACCGAAGCAGAGTGAAGCGCAGCCGTACAAATCTAATCCGGATCTCATGTATGTGGATCACGAAGTAAGATCTGTTGCCATTGCATCTAAGTTTATTGATCTCACCGAAGAGGAACAGCAGGCAATCCTGTGGCATAACGGACTGTATGGACCATTCAAATACGAAATTCAGGGAAATGAAACACTGTTGTATATGATTTTACATTTCGCTGATTTATGGTCATCAAGAGTAACGGAGGAGGAAGAATGTAATGAGTAAAGTTATCTGCATTATGGGAGAATCTGGATCTGGAAAAACAACATCTATGAGAAATTTAGATCCAAAGTCAACATACTATATCGACGCTGACAAGAAGGGACTTTCTTGGAAGGGATGGAGAAAACAGTATAACAAAGAGAACAAAAACTATCTGGCATGCGACGATGCAAATATTGTCCGTCAGTATATTAAACGAATTGCAGAAGCTTGCCCTGGAGTCAAAGTGATTGTAGTTGATACAGTCAACGGACTGATGGTAGCTGATGAGATGCGCCGGAGTAAGGAAAAAGGTTATGACAAATGGGTGGATCTTGCAGCGTGTGTGTGGGATCTGGTATGTGAAGCGTATACATACAGGGATGATCTGACGATTATTTTTACGGCACATACACAGACAGATCACGATGAAGCCGGTTATATGTTCACCAGAATCAAAACTTCTGGTAAGAAGCTGGACAAGATCTGTCTGGAAAGTAAGTTCACTACAGTACTGCTTAGCAAGTGTGTAGATGGAGCATACAAATTTGAAACTCAGGCAAACAATAGTACGGCAAAATCTCCAATGGGAGCATTTGATCAGATGGAGATTGACAACGATATTGTAGAAGTAATGAAAGCATTGGAGGACTATTAAAATGAAAAAGCCAAACAATTATGAAAATACACAGGCTCAGGGAGAATTTACTCCCGTTGAGCTTGGAGGGCATACACTGGTAATTAAACAGGTTGAGGAACGGAGGTCAAAGACTAACAAACCGATGATTGTTGTGTTCTTTGATTTCGCTCCAGGGGATAAACAGGCGGGGTATTTTGCAGAATCGTTCAAGAATGATATCCGTCCGGACAAGAAATGGCCGAATCAGGGAACAAGCTATATTTTGACAGAGGATAATGATGGTAACTGTAGTAGATCCTTCAAAACATTCTTAACTTGCGTGGAGCATTCAAACAATGGATTTGAAACGCAGTGGGGAGATAACTTCGGCCAGCAGTTTAAGAACAAACTGGTCGGCGGAGTATTTGGAATACAGATGGATTTTTACAATGGAAGAGAACTTGAAAAGCGTATCTTGAGATGGTTTGTATCACAGGATAGAGTGGAAGAAGCTGGAATCCCGATGGAGACAGAAACACAGGCGTATAAGAATCACATTAATGGGTATCCGCAAGGATCCACACCTGCAGGGGATGGATTTATGAATATTCCGGATGGCATTGATGAGGAGCTGCCATTTAACTAGGAGTGATGTAAGTGGATATACAAATTGATACAAGAGAAAAGCAGCGAGCTATTCGTAAAATCATTAAGACATTTGATGATAACGACGTAAAGCATTTCTCGAGTAAGTTATTAGTCGGCGATTATATGAGTCTGGATAACCCCAGGCTCATCATCGATCGGAAGCAGAATCTGCAGGAATTATGCGGAAATGTCTGCCAGCAGCATGAACGATTCAAGAGAGAGCTTCTGAAGGCAATCAATGCAGGGATACAGCTTGTGATTTTGGTGGAGCATGGCCCAGATATCAAGAGTCTGGAAGATGTGTGGTTCTGGGAGAATCCCAGGAAGCATGAAGTCCGGTGGCGCATGGTGAATGGTAAGCGAGAGAAGTATGTGGTATCAGCTAAGGCGGTTGATGGGAATCAGCTGTACAAATCCTTGTGTACCATTCGTGATCGATACAATATCCGATTTGAATTCTGTGAGAAAAAAGATACCGGCAAAGAAATAATGCGGATTCTCTCAGGGGGGGGGGCGGTGACCCCAGATGACCAGTGAGGAGATTAAACAAACATACAGTATGCGGGACATTTTAAATAAATGTGGACTTCCACAGCCGAACCGGTCAGGCTTTATTCAGTGTCCGTTTCACAAAGGCGATCGGGAAGCTTCCATGAAGATCTATGATAAAGACTTTAACTGCTTCGGGTGTGGAGCAAATGGAGATATCTTTACTTTTGCTGAGATGTTTTATGGTATTTCATTTAAGGAAGCTTTCCGGATGCTAGGCGGGGGATACGATCCATCTTTCAAGTCATCCCTGGCCGTGTATCATGCAAAGAAAGAGAAGCTGATGCGGGAAAAGCAGGAGGAACGATTCCGGCAAAAACGAAAGCTAAATAATGATTTGATAGCAATATACCGGAAGTTCCTTGAACGGTCAGAGCCATTATCAGATGCGTGGTGTGATTGTTACAATGCACTGCAGCTTGAATTATATCATGCAGAAATATTAGAAAAAAGAAGGTGATCACATGGAGCCTTTAGCAAGGCTGGATAGTAAAAGCATATTGGCAGAGGATATCTTTTTAGAGATATTCGACCAGGAAGACGAGATAATGAAGGCTCGAATGATCCTTTCACTGACAGATCGAGCTGCAGAGCTTGGAGTAAAGAAGAAGTTCGAAGAGTTGTTAAAAGCATACAAGAAAGTGGATCGGGAGGCAAAGCAGCGGGAGCGCAAGAAGCCAATAGCAATGTTGGACAAGTGGACGAACTTTGAAGGACCATATAATAACATGTTCTGCGGAGCGTGGGTTGCCGGAGAAGATGGTATATTCGCACAGAACGACAGCCAAGTGGAAACAGTTGCGTGCTATCATCCAATTCTGCCAATAGAACGTATGAAGAACTTAGAGACTGGCGAAGAGCAGATTAAAATCGCATATAAGCGAAATGGACGATGGGATGAGATTATTGTCCCTAAAACAATGGTGACATCTGCCAGCAAGATCGTAGCTCTTTCAGGAAGAGGCATTTCTGTTACATCGGAAAATGCAAAGCTATTGGTACGTTTTCTGTCAGATGTGGAGAATATGAACGACAGCCATATCAAGGTTCAGTACTCCACCAGTAAGCTTGGTTGGATCCAGAACGATTTTATTCCTTACGACACGGAGATTGTGTTTGATGGAGATCAACGGTTCCGTCAGACCTATGACAGTGTATCAGAGCGTGGAAACTGGAAAATCTGGCAGAGCCATATGCAGAAGCTCCGTAAGTCCGGCCGGCTGGAAATAAAATTTATGATGGCCGCATCTTTTGCGAGCGTTCTGGTTAGTCTCCTGGGAGGACTACCGTTTATCGTAGATCTCTGGGGAGAAACAGAAGGCGGTAAAACAGTATCTCTTATGGTTGCCGCATCAATCTGGGCGAATCCGGATGAATCAGCATATATCGGAGATTTTAAAACAACGGAAGTAGCACTGGAGGCAAAGGCAGACATGTTGAATCATCTGCCAATGATCTTGGATGATACCAGTAAAACCAGTAGTCGAATCCGAGATAATTTCGAGGGCATGGTATACGACATGTGTTCCGGAAAAGGAAAGAGCCGATCAAACAAGGAGCTTGGCATCAACCGGGAGAATCGGTGGCGGAACTGCATTCTGACCAATGGAGAACGTCCGTTGAATTCATATGTGTCTCAGGGTGGTGCGATTAACCGTATTCTGGAAGTTGAATGCAAGGATAATGTTTATGAAGATCCGCAAGAGACTGCAGAGCTTGTAAAGAAGAATTATGGCATGGCAGGAAAACGATACATAGAAGCATTGAAAAGTATTGGCAAGGAAGAACTGCAGCGGATGCAGAAGGAGTTCCAGAAAGAGCTTAAGGATGATGAGGCAATGCAAAAGCAGAGCTTGTCGTTGGCGATCCTTCTTACTGCAGATAAAGTTGCAACAGATTATTTGTTCCGGGACGGAGAATATATCACAATCAAGCAGGCAAAAACCGTTCTGATCAACAGGAATGATCTCAGCGATAATGAACGTTGCTACCGATATTTGAAAGATAAGATTGCAATGAATGAACAGAAATTTGATGCGGAAAACAAAGTTGAGCAGTGGGGAATTCTGGAAGAAGGAAGAGCTATTATTTACAATCAGGCATTCAAGGATCTATGTAAAAATGGTGGATTTTCTGACAAAGCATTCCTATCATGGGCGGACCGGAAAGGTCTGATTGAGACACAGGGCGGACGAATGACAAAGGTGAAAAAGGTAGGCGGGAATCCTGTAAGATGCGTGTTCCTGAAGCTGAATGAGAATCTGGATGAGGATGGATTTGAGTCAGTAGAGGCGATGGAAATGTATGAGCAGGAGGAGTTGCCATTCAAATAAAGTTACCCGTTACCCAAGTTACCAGTCAATTTTTACCCTTATAGGGAAGATAAAAATATGTGAAAGTGAGAAAAATAAGCTCCCCTACATGGGAAAATGTGTGGTAACTCGGTAACCGAACGGCGAAAAGTCCAGAAAACACAGTGTTTTCAAGGCTTATAACGGTTTCCGTGTTTTGGTAACGAGCACTCAAAACGGTAACATTCGGTAACAAAGGAGTGGAATATGGAAGAATATGATAAGCGAGTCACAGCAATGTACAACGATTGTTGGAAGTTATACAGAGATTACACAAAATCACATGACATGAGGCAGTTCAACGAAGCAAAGGATGCTGTGATTGAGAAATATGGAAGACAGTGTGATGTGATTGATCTGGTGTTGTGGATAGCGATTCGTGTACAGACTTTGCACGATATGCGGGAAAGGGAAAAGAAAGATGGAAGAAATTAGGTGGTACGAAAAACTTAATTACACGGAAACGAAAGATATCATCAAGGAGAAGCTGCAGAACATGTCGAGAGATTTTGTGGCAATAGGATTCTACCTGAAGCTGATCAGAGATAAAAGCTTATTCCTGGAAGATGGATATAAATCAATATGGGAATTTGCAGAAGATAATTACGGTATCAAAAGATCAACAGCATCCAGATGGATGGCAATGAACGACAGGTTCTCCAAGAATGGTAATACACCGATACTGTCAGAAGAATATATAAGCTTTGGGAAAAGTCAGCTGCAGGAAATGTTATATCTGAATGATAAACAGATGGAAGAAGTAAAGCCGGATATGACGGCAAGAGAAATTCGTGGGATACGTACACCAGATCCTGAACCGGAAGAAATTGAAGAACAGATTCCGGATCTTCCGGAAGAAAAACATGGTCCGGCAAAATGTATCACCGGAAAAAGTAAAAGTGGAATATGTGGAGCAGCTGCATATTGTTCAGAGAACTATAGCTGTTGTTCGGAATGTAATCAGAATTGCAATAGCAGGTGCGGATGGCTTGATGATGTGTGCGACGTCGCACAAGATAAACAGCAGCCGGCAGTTGAGAATGTGAATATGGATTGTCCGCCAGATCAAGGCACCTGTCCAAGGCAGAACTGGGGAACATCTCGTGAAGATCAGCATGAAGGACAGAAAGAATGTGCGAAGTGTTGGAATCATTATAAGAACTTGCACAAACAGGAGAAGGTGGAAGTTCCGGAAGAGAAAATGCTGGAAGTTGAAGAGAGGATTCCATCAGATCCTGTGGAGAAAGAGGTAGAGCCGGAGCTGTATGAAGAAGTATCTGAGAAAACTGATATCGATATTGCCAGGGAAGAAAATCAGAAAGCTCAGACATATCTGGAGATGGCTGAGAAAGAATTCGGTCAAAATGATATCAGGATCCGGAAACAGAAGATTTTAGTTGCAGCATTGGCAGGATATATTCACGATCTGGATACGGTGATGAATCCATCAGAAGAACCGGAGCAGCCGGAACTTCCGAAGCTTAAGAATAACGATCAGCGGAAGGAATGGCTCAGAAATTACAAAGACTGGGGACTGTGGTATCACGATGATCGTATCGATGTGAATTATTACAAATATGATTTTGAGGATGGCAGTAGATTGATAGTAGCCGAATATCCAAAGAGAAAGTATTATTGGAATTCTGGTGAGTTAGAGGATAGTCATTATTTTCATTTGCTGGAAAAGAATAAAAAGTACTACGGAAGAGAAAAGACGTTTGATCAACAGTATGTGCATACCGAAGACAGTGAGACTCATTTGGTGGAATTCTTGAAGAATCTGCAGAAAGGGGCGAAATAAATGTTTACAGGAATTGACTTTGAAAAAGCAATAGATTATTACCGGAAGGGAAAAGAGGTCATCGTACTTGACAGAGCTTCAGTTGGGAAAAATGGAAAATCAGGATACGATACATTTCCGTTTGAGGAACTTTTTAAAGATCTTGATTTTCTGGTAGATGTGCCGGCAGTCATAAATCCGGATTTTGAACAGGCTGTGCAGGGGATGACAGAAGCTGATCAGGTAGATCCGGAAGAAATCATTCGGGCAGTGTATGAAACACAGGAAAGTATTACCCCCCCCCCAACGAAGCCGGAGGAAAGGATGGAAGAAGAAACGATAGATCTTCCGGCGGACAATATCGAAGATAAGAAGGAGAAGATCCGGAAACTGGTAGAGGAAGGATACACCAATCGTGAGATCGCTGATCAGACGGGTATTCCGTTCGGAACAGTCGGGTATCATGCAGCGAGATTCCGGAAGAAGGAAAAAGAACCGGTAGACAATTCAGACCGGCACCTGTGCAAGACTTGTAAGTTCAGGAGCAACCGGCCGACGGTGAATAGTTGTGATTATGCTGATCTCATGAAACATAGCCGGAGTTGTAAGATTGAAGAGTGTACAAAGTATAAAAAAGGTGCACGGCTGAAGAAGAAGGATATGGAGGAATAGCGTTAAATGATGGGTAGATTGCAAGTGATTTGCACAACAGATCAGACAAAAGAAGCTAAGCGGAATGTTCAGAGATACATGAGAAAACATAAAAGTGATGAAGATTTTATTAAAAATATCAGTGATGATTTTGTGAGGGGATTTATGATTTCTCAGAGAATGGCATGGGACGATTATGATAATGGTGCACAAATGAAGAGGAAAGATGCGGAGAAATAGACTATGGAAAGATTAACACATGAAAGAAAAAGTGGTATGAAAACAGGATACTGGTCCCCGAATAAGAAACAGGAGCTGGTGGATAGACTGGCGATGTATGAAGATTGGGAAGAGAATGATGATTTCGGTAAGTGGATTCTGTGTAGTGAGAAGTTGCCGGAGGATGAAAGTTATATATTGGTATCATTTGAGAATACAACAATGCCAGATATCGCAAGGTATGAAGAAAATGATGAAGGCGGTACATTCTATCCGGGAGATGATGAAAAATCTTATTCAAGCTATGGAATATTTGTCAATGCATGGATGGAGCTGCCGGAACCGTATAAGGAGAAAACAGAATGACAAATAGGGAATATATGATAAATCTATTGCTGGACGGTTTGGAATCACGCTTGAACCGAGTAAGCATTGATGATGGTGGTGCAAGCGAAGAAGCTATGATTTATTACAACATAAATTGTCCGTATTATGCAGGTGATAAAAGAGCATATTGCCGAAAAGAAGGTAGTCTAGTATCAAGTAGAGAGGTATGCGTAGATTGTAAAGCACATTGGCTTGAACAGGAAGTTGATGAATAAAAACAAAACGACGAAGGAGCTGAGAAATGATTGAACAGAGGAAGAGACAGAAGACAGGTAAAGCTGGATGATCAGCAACACTATAAGGAGTTGGAAGAAAGTCATGATGCGAAGGCAAGTGAGAGATTCCATACACCAGCTTATCAGAGCTATTCGGTGGAGGATTACTTGCGGAAGATGGGAGTAGACATAAAAGAGGTGACCGGCGATGAGTGAATATGTCGAGTGCTATGAAAACTTAAAAGCAGCAGTTGTAAAGCTGGCAGCGGATGATTACCGGCGGGCATTGATCAGGCTAAGGCGACATCCAAAGGACACGAATGCAATTCATACTAAAATCGAATGCGAGCTGTTTTTTCGTAAAGGCATTGAGACGTACAGTGATATGGATGGAGAAGTGCTGATTAAAGGGATTCAGGAAAGAGTAAGGCGGGAGTATAATGAACAGAGAGCAGTTAAATAAATACAAGAAGAATAAGCGAGATATTGAGAATCTGGACGGGATCATTGCCAAGCTTCAGGAAAGACTGGATGCAGTACCGGTTGTATCGGGGAAGGTTACAAAGAGTTCGGATGATTTCCCTTACATCGAGGAGCATGTGCAGGTGAGAGTGGAAGAGCCAAAGGCAGCAACTGCATTGAAGATGCGGATCTGTGAAAAGGAGAAGAGAAAAGATCAGCTGATCCATGAGAATGAGAAAGTAGAGAAGTACATAGCTGCAATGCCTGATGGAACGGCCAAGGATATATTTGAGATGGTATTTTTGGATGGAATGACGCAGAAAGAAGTTGGGGAAAGCGTTGGATATACACAGTCTATGGTGTCAAAGGTTATTAAAGATATTTTGAAACATTCATAACATTCATATTTTGACTATGTTATTATTATACTGGAATTGATGAACAGATATTAAATCTTTCGATTAGTTCCCCCACAACCTAATAAAACCGAGAGAGGACACCTGGTGATGCCGGGTGTCTTTTTGCGTTGCATAATATTCGAATTTGGGATATTATATATAAGCATACCATAAGTTCTATTTTTGTTAAAAATGCGAATGGAATTTTATTGATGTGTAAAGTATAATGGTTTTAGAAAGGTGGGAATGATGATGTATAATGCCGTAGATGTAGCAAAGTATATTATTTTATTTTGCAAAGAAAATGGGTATTCTATCAGCAATTTAAAATTACAAAACAGGGGCCCGGTATAAGACTCTCCATTATAAGCTTTATAACGAGCCAACACTCCGGTAATAATCGCACGTTCATAATCCTGATGATCGGGGGACAAATACTCTGTCCTTACTTCAGCTCCTCTACGCGATATACATACAGGAGAAAGTGTTTCGAAAAACATCTCCTCTTTATATTGTAATGATGGAAGAATTTCTATACTCCGAACCATAAATTCTACGATACTTCGTTTATCACCAACTTGCATTTTTTGAAATTGAAATACACCTTCAATAAACTGACGTGTGCTTTTTTCCGGTAAAAAGGCTATATACCAATCAATTTCATCCGATAAAATATTCAATCTCTGATTCTCTTTATCGATTTCATATCGAGGTATAACAAACCGAGAAAAAGTAAATAACTTAAATCTCTTATGGTCTGCTTCAAAACCATTTCCATGTAACCACGAAGAATAATCAACATTCGATTTAGAAAGAATACGATACACGGCAGATGACAATTCATACATATAATTACAAGGTAAAACGGTTCCTTCCACAATTTTAAGTACCAATTTCAAACGCATAATAATAATTTATATTTATGCCTTAAATATAATAAATAATTGCAGTAACAAACAACTATATCGAACAAAAATTATCAGAAAATGTATTCGAATCCTCATTTGTGACAGACATGTATAACCGGAATACCGGACTCTTTCACTACGATCTTCATGCTGTCGTAAATCAGAATCTGGTACTGATAACTCCATACGTTTTTTCATTAACTGCAAGGTTAGATTGAATGTCTGAAGACCACAAAGGATCATCCCCAAAACATGATAGAGTTGTAGACTTATACTTCCAGACTCTGCACATAGAAAACATATCGCACGCCCCCTCTTTTCCGGAGTGGAAATACATACCGTTCGCCCCAAAGGGCGGGAATATTCAATCCCGTACAAGTAAATTTCGGTTCCC
>ENA-OURQ01003513-OURQ01003513.1-human-gut-metagenome-genome-assembly--contig:-NODE-3513-length-10509-cov-2.211785_pt1 | contig 10509 bp, 9 predicted proteins | sample MGYA00242105_ERZ508999 | MGnify/ENA primary metagenome ERZ508999 (study PRJEB26280, sample SAMEA2338771) | human gut metagenome | biome: human gut; feature: human-associated habitat; material: faeces...
TAAAAATATTAAATCATACCAATTGGCCGGTTCGGATGCCATGATCAATGGGGGAAGCTATCAAGTAGCCTCTACTGAGGATATTCTTAAGGTGCAAAATCGTATCAAGAAGGAAGTTGGTAAGAAAAAAGTCTCTGAATCCAATCTTAAGACTAGTTTGGTTCTCTATGGATCTGGTAGCTCTAACTATGGTTCAGATGATTTCGTTAATTCTAAAGGAAGTGCGGCTTCGAGTGAAGTATCTTCAAATTATGAGGCCTGGCCATCTGAGGCAGCAGGTGGTGGATCGGTAAGTACTTATAATGGAGGTACTAACTATAGTAATAATTATAGTGAAAACACAGGTAATTATGTTCAGGAACAAGGTACGACAACCCCTACATACAATAATAATGGATCGGGTGTGACTACCTATAGCACTGTTCCAGCGGCACAATAAATGAGGGTTGGGTGATTCCCAACCTTTTTGCTTTGAAATGATATGGTTATTCCTTGCAATGGCTTTTGAGCTATGCTATAATATAGGAAAATAACGAAAGAGAGGCGGAGTAGAAACTTCGTCTCTTGTGTGTGTAAGGAGGTCATAATGTCGCAAAAAATTATTAATCTCGTGACGGCAGTCGTAGCTCCAGCTATTCCTGAGCCATACGAACTGGTCGATATCGAGTACGAAAAGCTTGGCGGTGACTATGTCTTGTCAGTTTTGATTGATAAGCCAGGTGGTATTACTGTAGAAGATACTGCAGACTTGACTGAGATTATCAGTCCCCTCTTGGATACTATTCAGCCTGATCCTTTCCCGGATCAATACATGCTGGAAGTTTCTAGTCCAGGGTTAGAGCGTCCCTTAAAAACCAAAGAAGCTTTGACAAATGCTGTTGGTCAATATATCAATGTTAGTCTTTACAAGGCTATTGATAAGATCAAGATTTTCCAAGGTGACTTGGTGGCCTTTGATGGGGAAACCCTAACAATCGATTACCTTGATAAGACTCGCCATAAAACTGTTGAGATTCCCTATCAAACAGTTGCTAAAGCTCGTTTGGCAGTCAAACTCTAAAACTCTTAGTGTAAATAAAGAAAGGATGCCAGTTTTAGCCTTTAGAGGCTAAAACAACAAAGAATATGAGCAAAGAAATGCTAGAAGCCTTCCGTGTCTTGGAAGAAGAAAAACACATTAACAAGGAAGACATCATCGATGCTGTGGTTGAATCACTTAAGTCAGCCTACAAGCGTCGTTATGGTCAGTCAGAATCAGCTGTAGTTGAATTCAATGAAAAAACAGGTGATTTTCAAGTTTATACCGTTCGTGAAGTTGTAGATGAAGTCTTTGATAGTCGTTTGGAAATTAGCTTGAAAGATGCACTTGCTATCAGCTCTGCTTACGAGCTTGGTGACAAGATTCGTTTTGAAGAGTCAGTCGATGAATTTGGCCGTGTCGCAGCGCAATCTGCCAAACAAACCATTATGGAAAAGATGCGCAAGCAGATGCGTGAAATTACTTATAATGACTATAAGCAACATGAAGGTGAAATCATGCAAGGAACAGTTGAACGTTTTGACCAACGTTTCATTTATGTGAATCTTGGAACGCTCGAAGCTCAATTGTCACGCCAAGACCAAATTCCTGGGGAAAGCTTTAAGTCACACGACGTCATCGATGTTTATGTTTATAAAGTTGAAAACAACCCTAAAGGTGTTAACGTCTTTGTAAGCCGTAGCCATCCAGAATTCATCAAACGTATCATGGAACAAGAAATTCCTGAAGTATTTGATGGAACTGTAGAGATCATGAGCGTGTCTCGTGAAGCTGGTGATCGTACCAAAGTTGCTGTTCGCAGTCATAACCCTAACGTTGATGCTATTGGTACTATCGTTGGTCGTGGTGGAAGCAACATCAAGAAAGTTGTCAGCCGTTTCCACCCAACACGTTTGGATGCTAAGACAGGAATTGAAGTTCCTGTTGAGGAAAATATTGATGTTATTCAATGGGTTGAAGATCCAGCTGAATTTATCTACAATGCTATTGCACCGGCTGAAGTGGACTATGTTCTCTTTGACGAAGATGATAGCAAACGTGCGACAGTAGTTGTACCAGATAACAAATTATCTCTTGCAATTGGTCGTCGTGGACAAAACGTTCGTTTGGCAGCTCATTTGACTGGTTACCGTATTGACATCAAGTCAGCTTCTGAATACGAAGCACTCGAAGCACTCGAAGCTGAAAAAGCTGAGGCTGCTACTGAGGAAGTTGTTGACGAGATTGTTGCAGAAGATGCTACACCTGTTGAAGTCACAACAGAAGAAGTAACTGAAACAACAGAAGCAGAATAAGAAGAACATAGAGGTGTTTGATGGCTAAAACACGAAAAATACCTTTACGCAAATCAGTTGTCTCAGGAGAAATCATTGATAAACGTGATTTGCTCCGCATTGTAAAAACTAAAGATGGTGAGATTTTCATTGATCCAACAGGAAAGAAAAATGGCCGAGGTGCTTACATTAAATTAGATAATGAAGAAGCTCTCCAAGCTAAAAAGAAATGTGCTTTTAACCATAGTTTCTCCATGGATGTTCCTGAAAGTTTTTATGATGAACTCATTGCTTATGTGGATCACAAGGTCAAAAGAAGAGAGTTAGGTCTTGAATAACACAGAAAAATTGTCAAATATGTTGGGACTAGCACAAAGAGCTGGAAAGCTTATTTCTGGCGAAGAACTTGTCATCAAGGCAGTTCAATCAGGGCAGGCGAGACTAGTTTTTCTTGCCAATGATGCTGGTAGTAACGTGACTAAAAAGACGACTGATAAATGTAACTACTATAATATAGAAGTCTCCACAGTGTTTAACGCACTGGAATTAAGCATGGCTATTGGTAAACCAAGAAAAACGGTTGCTGTAGTTGATGCTGGATTTTCAAAGAAAATGAGGACTCTTATGGACTAAAGAATAGGAGGACATCACGTGTCAAAGAAACGATTATATGAAATCGCAAAAGAGGTTGGTGTAGAAAGTAAGGTTGTTGTTGCGAAAGCTCAAGAACTTGGTCTTTCTGTGAAGAGCCATTCCTCATCAGTTGAAGAAGCTGATGCTAATCGTATCACTTCAAGTTTAAAAGGGGGAACAGCTAAGGCTGAAAGTAAGCCAGCTCCTAAAGCGACACCAACTCCTAAAGAGGAAAAGGTAGCGCCTAAGGTTGATAAGGTACCTGTTGCCAAATCAGCTCCAGCTAAAGAAACATCAAAGGCTGAAGTCAAAGAAGCCCCTGCGACTCCGAAAAAACCACAAAGCCGTAATTTTAAGGCAGAACGTGAAGCACGTGCCAAGGCAGAAGCAGAGCGTCGTCAAAACGGCGGAGGCCGTGACAACCGTAATCGTAACCGAAATCAACAAGGGAACGATCAAGGTAAACGTCAGAATAATGATCGTCGCAACCAAAATGGAAATGGTCAAGGCAACCGTAATAATGGGAACCGCGGTAACAATAGTAATCGTGACCGTAATTTCAAAGGTAAACAGCGCAATGATCAAGGTCGAAATAAACGTAACGATGCTGCCCGTAACAATCAGGCAGGACCACGTATTGACTTTAAAGCGCGTGCAGCAGCCTTGAAAGCAGAGCAAAATGCAGAATATTCACGTCAAAGTGAAACACGCTTCCGTGAAGAAAAAGCTGCAGAGCAACGCCGTGCGAAAGAGCAAGAAAAGGCAAGAAAAGAAAAACAACAGGCTGAAGTCGCTGCTCAAAAAGCAGTTGCTGAAGCTAAGCCAGCTCCCAAACCAGCACCGGTTGCTCAACCAGCTCCAGCTGCGCAAGCACAAGATACACGTCGTAAAAAGGCACGTCCAGATAAATCACGTGATAATCGTCGCGAGAATGAAGATGGACCTAAGCAAACAAGAAATAATAAGTGGAATAATCAAAACCAAGTGAGAAATCAACGAAATAGTAACTGGAATAAAAACAAAAATAAAAAAGGTAAAAATAACCGTGGTAATTCAGCTCCAAAACCAGTAACAGAGCGTAAATTCCATGAATTACCAAAAGAATTTGAATACACTGAAGGCATGACGGTTGCAGAAATCGCAAAACGTATTAAACGTGAGCCAGCTGAAATCGTTAAGAAACTCTTCATGATGGGTGTTATGGCAACTCAGAACCAATCTCTTGATGGGGATACTATTGAGTTGTTAATGGTAGACTACGGTATTGAGGCAACCAAGAAAGAAGAAGTCGATAATGCTGATATCGAACGTTTCTTTGTTGACGAAGACTACCTCAATAAAGATGCTATGGTAGAACGTGCACCAGTTGTTACTATCATGGGACACGTTGACCACGGTAAAACAACCCTTCTTGATACTCTTCGTAATTCTCGTGTTGCTACAGGTGAAGCAGGTGGTATCACACAGCACATTGGTGCCTACCAAATTGAAGAGGGTGGTAAGAAAATCACCTTCCTTGATACTCCAGGACACGCGGCCTTTACATCTATGCGTGCCCGTGGTGCTTCTGTTACAGATATTACTATCTTGATTGTAGCTGCGGATGACGGTGTTATGCCACAAACTATTGAAGCCATCAACCACTCTAAGGCTGCTGGTGTTCCAATCATTGTTGCGATTAACAAGATTGATAAACCAGGTGCTAACCCAGAGCGTGTAATCGGTGAATTGGCTGAACATGGCGTTATCTCAACTGCATGGGGTGGCGATAGCGAATTCGTTGAAATTTCAGCGAAGTTTGGTCAAAACATTGAAGAGTTACTTGAAACAGTTCTTCTTGTGGCTGAAGTGGAAGAACTTAAAGCTGACCCAACAGTTCGTGCCATCGGTACCGTTATTGAAGCGCGTTTGGATAAAGGTAAAGGTGCGGTTGCAACCCTCCTTGTTCAACAAGGTACCTTGAATGTCCAAGACCCAATCGTTGTTGGTAATACCTTCGGACGTGTCCGTGCTATGACCAATGACCTTGGTCGTCGTATTAAGACTGCAGCACCATCAACACCAGTTTCAATTACTGGTTTGAACGAAGCGCCTATGGCGGGTGACCATTTTGCCGTTTATGAAGACGAAAAAGCAGCTCGTGCAGCCGGTGAAGAACGTGCCAAACGTGCCCTTATGAAACAACGTCAACAAACACATCGTGTTAGTCTTGATAACCTCTTTGATACCCTTAAAGCTGGTGAATTGAAGACTGTTAATGTTATCATCAAGGCCGACGTACAAGGTTCTGTTGAAGCCTTGGCAGCATCACTTCTTAAGATTGATGTTGAGGGTGTTCGTGTTAATGTTGTTCACTCAGCAGTAGGTGCTATCAACGAATCTGATATTACTCTTGCGGAAGCTTCAGATGCTGTTGTTATCGGATTTAACGTTCGTCCTACACCACAAGCACGTCAACAAGCGGAAACTGATGAAGTTGAAATTCGTCTTCACAGCATCATCTACAAGGTTATCGAAGAAATCGAAGATGCCATGAAAGGGATGCTTGATCCTGAATTTGAAGAAAAAGTCATTGGTGAAGCTATTATCCGTGAAACCTTCAAAGTTTCTAAAGTCGGAACAATCGGTGGGTTCATGGTTACTAGTGGTAAAATCACTCGTGATTCAAGTGCCCGTGTGATTCGTGATGGTGTCGTTATTTTTGATGGTAAATTGGCAAGCTTGAAACACTTTAAAGATGACGTTAAAGAAGTCGGAAACGCTCAAGAGGGTGGTTTGATGATTGAAAACTATAACGATATTAAAGTTGATGACGTTATCGAAGCTTACATTATGGAAGAAATTAAACGTTAATTTTGTTAGCTTTTAAGAAAGCTTACTTAGGAGACAAAGCTAGGTCATCTGGCCTGGCTTTTGTTCCATCATAATAAGAGAGAAAGGATAAGACTATGGGAAATTCATTTCGTGTAGACCGTGTTGGTATGGAAATCAAACGTGAGGTCAATGAAATTCTTCAAAAGAAAGTTCGTGACCCACGTGTGCAAGATGTCACTATCACAGATGTGCAAATGCTAGGCGATTTGTCAGCTGCTAAGATTTTTTACACTATTCATTCAACCTTGGCCTCAGATAACCAAAAAGCACAAACTGGTCTTGAAAAGGCTACTGGGACAATCAAGCGTGAACTTGGTAAAAAATTGACTATGTATAAGATTCCGGATTTGACCTTCATTAAGGATGAGTCTATCGAATACGGTAATAAAATTGATGAAATGCTTCGTAATTTGGAGCGTAAAGACTAAGAAAAAATTCCTGTCAGTTATGGCAGGAATTTTGCGTTATAATAGAATAAAAAGGAGGACTTCAATGAAAATAACGGTCTATTTGGGAGCTAATATGGGTGATAATCCTAGCTTTAAGAAAGCAACGATTGCCTTGGGTCAGTGGATTGCTAAAAATGGGCATACCCTAGTCTATGGTGGCAGTAAGATGGGACTTATGGGAGTTCTTGGTGATACGGTTTTGGAAAATGGTGGACAGGCTCATGGGATTATGCCACAATTCCTCAAAGATAGGGAGATAGCTTATGAGGGGTTAACCTCAATGACAATAGTAGAAACTATGGCAGAACGAAAGACTGCTATGCTAGAGCAAGGAGATCTCTTTATCGCACTTCCAGGAGGTCTAGGGACACTGGAAGAAATCTCTGAAGCTATTGCAGCTGCTCGAGTTGGTAGGTTGGACAAACCCTGTGTTTTCTTCAATCTCAATGGCTATTATGATGCTATGAAAATGATGTTAGATACCATGGTTACTCATGATTTTTTGGAGGCTGAAACAGCAGCAAAATTCCTCTTTACAGATGATTTTTCAGAAATTGAAGCTTTCGTCCAGTCTTATGAACCACCTCAATTGAGACGTTATCGGTAGTATTGCTTTAATTTGTAAAAATGAGATGAATTAAAAAGATTCAATGACACATCATTGAATCTTTTTAATTAAATCTTTACAAATATTTCTTAGCGACTTCAATATCGCCAGCATAGTTATCACGTTTACCATTTACGATCTGGAAGGCATCAGCACCTTTACCAGCGATAACCACAGCGTCTTTAGAGTCTGTAGTCTCAGACATTGCTGTTTTGATTGCTTCCTCTCGATCGACAATGATACGAACCTCGCGACTGATGTGGCTAGCAATTTCCTGACAGATAGCAAGAGGATCTTCCTTGTTAGGATCATCGGCTGTTAGGATGATATCAACATCAGGGTAGGTATTGAGGACATGTCCAAAGTCTTTACGACGACTTTCACCCTTATTTCCAGGAGCCCCTAGAATTAGGCTAATATGGCCATCTTGATGGCTAGTTACGACTTGTAAGAGCTTATCTAGGCTATCTCCATTGTGAGCATAGTCAACAAATATCTTAGCCCCATTAGTTTGGGTTAGAACCTCCATACGCCCTGGAACAGAGGTTTGAGCGATTCCTTCCTTGATGTCTTGAAGGTTAGCTCCGAGACGTAGGCAGGCCAGACCAGTAGCCATGGCATTGTCCTGGTTAAAGTCACCGATAAGTTGGATATCATAGTCACCGGCTAACTTCCCACTTGCCTTAAAGCTAAAACCTGAGCCATGTTTAACAGCATTGTCGGAGTTTTTACCATAGAAGTCATGCTCTTTATCTGCAACTTCTTCAGCAATAAAATCAAAGTGATCCATACCGCTATTAACGATAACAACTCGACTGTTTTCCAAGAGGAGACGCTTATGGTAGAAGTAGTCTTCAAAGGTTGGGTGTTCAATAGGCCCAATATGGTCTGGGCTGATGTTAAGAAAGACACCTACATCAAAAGTCAATCCATAGACACGCTTAGTCAGATAGGCTTGACTTGAGACTTCCATAATCAGATGGGTCATGCCATTAGCAACAGCTTCAGCCATCATACGGAAAAGGTCCAAACTCTCAGGTGTTGTTAAGGTAGACTTGAAGAAGTTTTTTCCGTCTAATGTCGTGTTCATGGTTGAAAGCATAGCAGGTTTATGACTTTGCTTGAGAATATTGAAGGCAAAGTAGGCTGCTGTTGTTTTCCCTTTTGTCCCAGTAAAAGCCAGTAATTTAAGCTTGTCTTGAGGGTATTGGTAGAAGGCCTGAGCAACGAGGCTCATAGCCTGCTTAATATCTGATACGATAATGGCAGGTATTCCCACTTGATAATCTTTCTCAGCCACGTAGAAACTCAAGCCAGCTTTGACAGCATTCTCTAAAAATTCAGGCTTGAAGGCAGCCCCTTTGGCAAAGAAGAGGGACGATGGTGTGACATCACGACTATCATAAGAAAGATGATCAAAAGTCACCTCAGTCCATGAATAGTAGTAGTTGTCTTGGTCGATAATATCTCTAAAATTATGGTCCTTTTTAAGAACCTCTAGAACTTGTTCAATAGTAATCATAGTTCCTATTTTAGCCTTAATGTTCTTGTTTTACAAGTCACAGCCAAAAGTTTATAATAAACTAGATTATATTTTATTCTCTAGAAAGAAAGTTATGACTGAAACTAAAACTGACACACAGCAGCAGCAGATGCTAAGAGGGACGGCGTGGATGACAGCATCCAATATTATCAGTCGTCTATTAGGGGCACTTTACATTATTCCTTGGTATGCTTGGATGGGTAAACAAGGTGACCAAGCCAATGCCCTTTTTGGTCAAGGGTATAATATTTATGCTCTTTTCCTCTTGATTTCAACAGCAGGTATTCCAGTCGCAATTGCCAAACAGGTGTCTAAATACAACACACTTGGAAAGATGGAGACGAGTTTCTTCTTACTCAAGCGTATCTTGTATTACATGATTGGTCTCGGACTGATCTTTGGCGTTTTCATGTACTTTGCTTCGCCGTGGATGTCTTACCTTTCTGGGGGAGACGAGGATCTGGTTCGCGTCATGCGTAGTCTTTCTTGGGCAGTTGTTATTTTCCCATCGATGTCTGTTTTACGAGGCTTTTTCCAAGGCTTTAACAACATGAAACCTTATGCCTTGAGTCAGATTGCGGAACAGATTATCCGTGTTATTTGGATGCTGTTGGCGACCTTCTTCATCATGAAAATTGGGACAGGCGATTATGTGACAGCAGTTGTCCAATCGACTTTTGCCGCTTTTATCGGTATGTTGGCTAGTTATGGGGTGCTTTTCTTCTACCTTTGGAAGGAGGGTAAACTCAAGAGTCTTTTTGGCAAGCAGGCTGTTCATCCAGATATCAATCCGACTGCAATTGTTATTGAAACCTTTAAGGAAGCCATTCCTTTCATTATTACTGGGTCAGCAGTTCAACTTTTCCAGTTGATTGACCAATGGACCTTTATCCGTACTATGGAGAAGTTTACAAGCTATAGCAACAGTCAGCTTCAGGTTCTCTATGCTTACTTGTCTTCAAACCCAAGTAAGATTACTATGATTTTGATTGCTGTAGCTATCTCCATTGCTGGGGTTGGTATTCCACTCTTAACGGAAAATATGGTTAAAAAGGACCTTCGAGGAGCGGCTAAACTGATTATCAATAATCTACAGTTGCTTTTGCTCTTTATTGTTCCTGCCATTGTAGGATCAGTGATTTTAGCTAAACCACTTTATACAGTCTTTTATGGTGCGCCAGATAGTCAGGCCCACTTGCTCTTTGTAGCCAGTCTGATTCAAGTTATTTTCTTGGCCTTGTATAGCGTTTTAGCACCTATGCTTCAGGCAATCTTTGAAACCCGTAAAGCTATCAACTATTTTGCGATTGGGGTTTTAGTTAAGGCAATCCTACAGTTACCATTGATTATTTTCCTAGGAGCCCTTGGCCCGGTTATTTCAACAGCCATCGGTTTAGGTGTTCCAATTGCTCTCATGTATAATCACCTCCACACTGTTACGCACTTTAGTCGTAAGACAGTGTTTAGAAAAGCCTTGCTCATCTGCATCCTTACAGTGCTCATGGCTATTCCAGTTGCGGTCTTCTATTGGTTGTTCCAGTTTGTACTGTCACCAACAAGCCGTATGGGTAGTGTGATTTACTTGGTCATTGGAGGAGGCCTTGGAATCGGTGTCTATGGCGTTCTTGCTCTTGTAACTCGTATGGCTGACCAACTACTTGGTGCTCGAGCAGCTAGCCTACGTGCTAAATTACATATTAAATAAAATCTAAACCAAGTCATGTGGCTTGGTTTTTTTCTTTTCAACCTTTTCTGAAAAAGGAGTATAATAGGGGTGAAAAAATGAAATCGTTTTAATGATTTAGAATCGAGGAAAGGATTATGGTTGATTCTAGACAAGAACATATAAAATTAGGGACCTATCCTCCCGAACAAGTTTACCAAGTCTTGCAGACAAGCACTCAAGGTTTGAGCTTACAAGAGGTTAAGGAGAGGCAGGCGACGTATGGCCCTAACCAATTGAAGGAAAGTAAAAAGGAGCCTATTTGGTTGGTCTTTTTCAGGCATTTTACTAGTCTTATGGCGCTCTTATTGTGGGTTGGTGGCTTTATCGCTATGCTTTCTCATAGTTTAGAGTTGGGGATTGCAAT
>ENA-OURQ01003518-OURQ01003518.1-human-gut-metagenome-genome-assembly--contig:-NODE-3518-length-10498-cov-2.579910_pt1 | contig 10498 bp, 10 predicted proteins | sample MGYA00242105_ERZ508999 | MGnify/ENA primary metagenome ERZ508999 (study PRJEB26280, sample SAMEA2338771) | human gut metagenome | biome: human gut; feature: human-associated habitat; material: faeces...
CCGAGTGTATACATTTTTGCTAATGGGCATACTTTACCTGTATCACAGAAATCGTATGCGTATTTTCCTCTTGTAAGACTTGGGCAGGATGCCGGTTCGACTGCAATCAGCTTGTAATCGGCTTCCCCGCGCAGCATCTGTCCTGCAAACGGAGAGATTAATCCACCGAGATTAGAACCGCCGCCTGCACAGCCAATAATCATATCTGCCTTTACACCGTATTTGTCCAGTGCCGCCTTGGTTTCAAGACCGATAATAGACTGATGTAATAATACCTGTGTCAGCACAGAACCTAATACATAACGATAACCTTCCTGACTTGTTGCTGCTTCAACTGCTTCTGAAATCGCACAGCCAAGGCTTCCTGTTGTTCCCGGAAATTCTTCATTGATTTTACGTCCGACATTGGTCTTCATAGACGGTGACGGGGTTACAGATGCACCATATGTACGCATAACTTCACGTCTGAACGGTTTCTGCTCATAAGAACACTTTACCATATAAACCTGACAATCTAAATCAAAATAAGAACATGCCATCGAAAGTGCTGTTCCCCACTGTCCTGCACCTGTCTCTGTTGTAACTCCCTTTAATCCCTGCTGTTTTGCATAGTATGCCTGTGCAATTGCAGAATTGAGTTTATGACTGCCGGATGTGTTATTTCCTTCAAATTTGTAATAAATGTGTGCCGGTGTGCCTAACTTCTTTTCAAGACAGTATGCCCGTACTAACGGCGACGGGCGATACATTTTATAGAAATCCCTGATTTCCTGCGGGATATCAAAATACGGCGTTGTATCATCCAGTTCCTGCTTTGCAAGCTCTGTACAAAAAATAGCCGATAATTCATCGACTGTAACCGGTTTTAAAGTCTGTGGATTTAAAATCGGCGCCGGTTTCTTTTTCATATCAGCGCGTACATTGTACCATTGCTTTGGCATTTCCTGTTCTTCCAGATAAATCTTATACGGAATTGTCTGTTCCATTGTGTAACTCCTCCATTCTGCTGTATTTTACAGCATTCCATTATTCTATAATCATGCACCTTGTGCTAATTACCCTCTTAAACAACCTGTTCTATTCTGGTTTTTATTTTTTAAAGATACTGCGCCGCAATCCCCATGTCTTCCGGCGTTGTAATTTTTATATTTGTGTATGCGCCCATTGCCATTTTAACCGGAACGTCCGTATAACGTTCTACAAGCATGGCATCATCTGTAATCGTACCTCTGTCTGTATCCGCATACATTTTTGCATACGCACTGCTTATAATGTCACTGCGGAATACCTGAGGTGTCTGAATCTGCCACAACGTATTTCTGTCCGGTGTATCAACCGCAAAGCCTTCCGGACTGACCACCTTAATGGTATCCTTAACCGGGACTGCTGCCGTACAGGCACCATATTGTAATGCGGCTTCTTCGCAGTTTTTTATAATTTCCCGGCTGATACACGGCCTTGCACCGTCATGGATATAAATCAGCACCTCTTTTGGTGCTGTATCTATTGCCAGCTCCTGCGCCGCTTTCAGTGCATTGTATACTGTATCATACCGCTGTGCGCCGCCTGCGACAATTGCCATGACTTTATTTATGCCGTATTTTTCAACAATCTGTGTGCGGCACATTTCCAAATCATTTTCACCTGCCGCCAATACAATACTATCAATATCGCTGTCCTGAAATGCCTTTAAGGCATAATAAAGTACCGGCCGGTCTTTTAACATCAGATACTGCTTTGGAATGTCACTGTTCATTCTGCTGCCGCGTCCGCCTGCCAGTACAACCGCAATTTTTTTCATATGCTCCTCTATTCCGCAGACATTCTGCACTTCATTGTCCGATTACCGCTCTCCAAGCTTTAAATTCGGAACGGCATTCAAATCGTATCCGTGCCGTGTTCCGCGCATGTATTCATAATATGCAGCCGCACCAATCATTGCCGCATTGTCTGTGCAGAGAATCGGCGACGGTGAATAAAACTGAATACCGTGGCTGTCACATTCCCTTGTGAGTGCCGCGCGCAGTGCAGAATTGGATGCCACGCCGCCTGCGATGGCAAGCTTTTTAATGTGCATTTCCTCTGTCAGACGGATTGCTCTTGAGACAAGTGCTTCTACAACTGCATTCTGGAATGATGCCACTAAATCTGCCTTATTAATCTCAATCTGCTTCATTTCACAGGAATTGATGTAGTTTAATACAGCGGACTTGATTCCGCTGAATGAGAAATCATACGGTGCATCGTCAACATGTGCCCGCGGAAATTCGATTGCATGGGGATTGCCCTCTTTTGCCAGCTTGTCAACCTTCGGGCCTCCAGGATATCCCAGACCTACGGCACGCGCCACTTTATCAAATGCTTCTCCTGCCGCATCATCTCTTGTCCGCCCGATAATTTCATATGTGCCGTAATCTTTTACCATAACAAGGTGAGTATGTCCTCCCGACACCACCAGTGCCGCAAACGGCGGCTCTAAATCAGGATGTTCGATATAATTTGCTGAAATATGGCCTTCAATATGGTGTACACCAACCAGCGGCTTTTTCTTTGCAAATGCAATGGCTTTCGCCTCTGCAACACCAACAAGCAATGCACCGACAAGCCCCGGTCCATACGTAACACCAATTGCCGTAATATCATCCAGCGTGACATCTGCCTGCTTTAATGCCAGTTCGATAACCGGATTAATATTTTCAATATGCTTTCTGGAAGCAATTTCCGGCACAACACCGCCGTAAAGCGTGTGAATATCAATCTGTGAATTAATCACACTGGATAATACCGTTCTTCCGTTTTTTACAACCGCAGCTGCCGTTTCATCGCAGGAGCTTTCGATTGCCAGTATTAATACGTCTTTGTTTTCCATGACCTTTTCCTACTTTTTATTCATTAATGTCTGATTCATCTGCCAGTTCCCAGTACAGGAGCTTCCAGTGTCCCTGCGCATCTTCACGCAGTGTAAACTTTGTATAAGAATACTCCAGTCCGCTGCCTTCCCGGATATAGTACAGTCCAAGAATTGTAGCATACTTCTGACCGTTTAAGGTCTTGTACTTTACATTCGAACTGCCTTCAAGTTTGAAATCAGAAATGTATCTGTTGACCTTCTTATAATCCGCTATATCCTGCTTTAAACTTTCAAGATATTCTGCATCGGTCTGTTTGCTCTTTAACTCATCATCAAATAGCAGACGTGCCTGACTTGCAAGAATGCCTAAATCCTCATCTGATACGCTGGATGTGTAATACATTTTACTGATGCGCATAAACAGATTGACCACTTCTTTTACGGATTCCGGGTAATTCTGTTCAATATTTTTTGTCTTTAACTGGGCAAGCTGTTCATTCACCAGCGACTGCTGTGTTGCATCCTGCCGCGGCTGTCTGTTGGACAAGTAATAGTAATATCCAACGCCCAATGCTGCCATGATTAAAATTGCGATTGTGACTCTTGCATACTTTTTCATAACGCTACCTCCTTTGCAGCTGCCCTTTCCTAATCTTCAAAGCCAAGCTCTACCGTTTTACCATCTGTACCTGCCTGAACATTCGGAAATATCTTCTGTATTCCTGCTACATAATCTGCGGGGCGCACCAATGACGGACTAAAATGTGTCAGCCACATTTCTTTCACCTGTGCTTCCCGGGCAAGATGGGCAGCTTCTACAAAGGTCATGTGTTTATATTCCCTTGCTTTACTTTCTTTACCTTTCTCGCCGTACATGCCCTCGCAGATAAACAAATCCGAGCCCTGTGCATTTTCTGAAATAGACTTCACCGGTCTGCTGTCCGTACAATAAGTCACTTTCAGACCTTTTCTTGGTGCACCCATAACCATATCCGGTGTATACACCCTGCCGTCCAGTTCTACTGTACTGCCGTGCTGCAAGCGGTTCCATGCTTTCTGAGGAATCTCAAGTGCCTTTGCTTTTTCAACGTCAAACTTGCCGATCCGCGGAATATTTACCGCATAACCGTAACAGGTCACAGCATGATTCACTTTAAATGCATCTATTTCATATCCATTGATAGAAATATGTTCTCTGGATTCACTCAATTCAATAAAACGCAATTCATACGGAAGCTCCGGTGCAATGACCCTCAGTGCGGAAACCACTCTTGAAAGCCCTTTTGGCCCGATGAGTGTTACCGGTTCTGTCCTGTCGGAATTGCCGATTGTCAGTAAAAGTCCCGGAAGTCCGCTGATATGGTCTGCATGGTAATGTGTAAAGCAGATGACATCAATCGGATGAAAGCTCCAGCCCTTTTCTTTTATTGCAATCTGTGTTCCCTCGCCGCAGTCGATTAACATACTGCTGCCGTTATAACGCAGCAACAGCGATGTCAGCCATCTTCCCGGCAACGGAAGCATTCCGCTTGTACCTAGTAAACATACATCTAACATTTTTCTTAGTCTTTCCTTTTCTAATTTTAGTATACACCTTTCCTATGCCGTACGCCAGCCTTTTGACATGATTATGGCATTTTCCGCCGGCTTCTCGTAAAAATTTTTACGGACACCGATTTGTTCATATCCCATTTTTTCATAGAGCCTGCGCGCTGCATCATTGCTTTCACGCACTTCAAGAAAAAATATCGTCACGTCTTTTTGTCTGCCGCGTTCTTCCATTTCTTTCATCAGCGCTTCCGCCACTCCGTTTCTGCGGTATTTTTCTGCCACTGCCATATTGGTGATATTGCCTTCGCCAAGCACACTCCACAATCCGCAGTAGCCTGCAACTTCTTCGCCTGCAAGGCACACCAGATAAATATTTTCAGGCGTTGTGCAGGCGGAAAGAAAAGATTTTTCCGACCACGGTACAGAAAAAATTTCCTGTTCTATTGCTTCGACCTGTGCAATATCTGTTTCACGCATTTCACGAATTTGAAACTGTTCCACGCTTCAACTCCCTTTCTGCCTGTGACGGTCTTAAATATTCCGGATGGAATGCATCTGATGAAATGACTTCTCCCGCTTCTGCCATATCTTTTGCCGCAAGCGCCACACTGCCTGCGCGCTGGGTGCAGATATGCGCCGGAGCGATTTTATAAGCACAGGTAAGACCTTCTTCAAATGCCTGTTTTGCCGGTACAACACCATCGCCGATAAAGAGTACCGGTTCATTTTTCTCATTTAAAAGCTTTATCAGTTCTTCATAGGATAACAGGCTCTGTGCCAATACTTCCTGTGGTTTCCCGTCTTTATCCAGCCGGTACAGCGCCGTATATAAATGCTGTCTTCTTGCATCCATTACCGGACAAATCAGGCAGTCTGTTTCACTGACATTATATGCCATTGCTTTTAAGGTCGGCACTGCGACCATTTTTTTATCCAGTGCCAGTGCAATGCCTTTTCCTGTTGCCGCACCGATACGCAGTCCGGTAAAAGAACCCGGTCCCTGTGATACAGCAATCAAATCAAAACTTTCCGGCTCTGTTTCCGTCATTTTACAAATTTCATCAATCATCGGAAGCAGTGTCTGTGAATGTGTTTTTTTATAATTTACCGTATATTCTGCCGTCAGTACGTCATCTGTTAAAATTGCAACAGAAGCAGTAACTGCGGAACTTTCTATTGCCAGAATTCTCATTGTTTTTCTCCATTTGAAATCGTTATTTTACGATAGTCGAAGCCTTTCTGCAAATCTTTTTCTATCGTAATAGTTATTGTGTTGTCAGGGAGCAGTTCTTCTATGAGCGTTCCCCATTCTATCAGGCATACACCATCTGAAAAAAAGTATTCTTCATAACCGATTTCATCCATTTCACTGACATCGGCAATGCGGTATACATCAAAATGGTACAACGGCAGTCTGCCTTCATGATACTCCTGTACAATCGTAAAGGTCGGGCTGTTAATCGGTTCTTCAATCCCAAGTCCTTTGGCAAAGCCCTGCGTAAATACGGTTTTGCCGACACCCAAATCGCCGTTTAAGCAGTAAATCTGTCCCGGATGTACGGACTGTGCCAGCCTGTATCCGGCTTCAAAGGTTTCTTTTGCGCTAGTTGTTTCTATGACCATATCTGCCTCCCACTTTTATCTGAAACGGCTTCAATTTTTTCTCTGCAATTGTAAGAAACGCATCCAGTTCATCACCGATGTCACGCAATGGAATGATATTAGCACGGACACTGGTAATATATAAAACAAGACTTTTTCCTGTACATTTAATCTTAAAAATGTCTTCCCAGAGCATTTCTTCGGTCACCGCCCCCTGCTGTAACAAAATCTTTTCTTCTGTAACTGTATATCGGACAGGTTCTTTAAAAGCTGCAACGGTTTTCATCTGCTGTTTCACTTTTAATTTCATGCCAATCGGTGTATACACGGTAAAAAAGAGCCCGAAAAAGCCCATCATCAGTGTATAGGAAATGTTGACCTGCCCTACGGATACTACGCAGATAATCAGTGCGACAATCCCAAACAACAGTCCTGCCACACCGCCGACACTGTGGTAATTGTGGTATAATTTAAAATTCATCAAATCCTGTTCGGTAACCTGTGTTTCAAACTGCACCTGTAAGCCCTGTGGCTTGTTCGATTCACTCATAACTTTTCCTTTCTTAATTCAGCCCCGGCATTATCCGGACAATCTTTACTCTTTTTTAGTGCATAAATTTTGACAATCCGCTCAGATTCAGTCCTTCCTGTTTTTTCGGACGGTCCTTTTTTGTCCGGCGGTCTTTTGCCGGTCTGCTTACCTTTTTATTCTGCGCTTCTTTTTCATCCAAAATCATAGAAAGTGCAATTCTGCCTTTATTGGCATCCACTTCAATTACACGGACATCTACGATATCACCGACACTTACAACGTCTAACGGATGTTCGACACGTCTGTCACTTCTCATCTGTGAAATGTGTACCAGTCCGTCCTGATGTACACCAATGTCTACAAATGCACCAAAATCAATGACATTTCTTACCGTTCCCTTTAAAATCATGCCCGGCTGTAAGTCTTTCATTTCTAAGACATCTTTGCGTAAAATCGGCTTTGGCATTTCTTCTCTCGGGTCACGTCCCGGCTTTTCAAGTTCCTTGATAATATCCTCTAAGGTCATTTCACCGATTTCAAGCTTTTCGGAGAGTTCTTTTAAATTGTGAACTTTGCTTCTTAAACCAATTAATTCACCGGAAGTAATGGAATTGCTGTCATAACCCATTAACGCCAGCAGCTTCTTTGCTGCTTCGTAGCTTTCCGGGTGGACACTTGTTGCATCTAACGGATTGTCACCGCCTGTAATGCGCATAAAGCCCGCACACTGTTCAAATGCCTTTGGTCCTAACTTTGCCACCTTTAACAGCTGCTTTCTGTTCGTAAATCTACCGTTAGTTTCACGGTAGTCTACAATATTTTTTGCAACTGCCTTGGAAATACCTGAAATGTATTCCAATAATGAAGCGGATGCTGTATTTAAATCAACACCGACTTTATTTACACTGTCTTCTACGACACCGGTCAGGGTTTCGCTTAACTTTTTCTGATTCATATCATGCTGATACTGTCCCACACCAATCGACTTCGGTTCAATCTTTACAAGTTCGGCAAGCGGGTCCTGCACACGTCTTGCAATGGATACCGCACTACGCTGTGCTACGTCAAAATCAGGAAATTCCTCTGTTGCCAGCTTACTTGCCGAATATACGGAAGCACCGGCTTCATTGGTAATGATGTAATCCACATCGTTTAAATTCATTTCTTTAATCATGTCCGCAATAATTTTTTCGGATTCTCTGGAAGCCGTTCCGTTCCCGCAGGAAATAAGCGTTACATGATATTTGTCAATGAGTTTTTTTACTTCACGCTTGGATTCTTCAACCTTATTGTGCGGCTCTGTCGGATAGATGACCTTTGTATCCAGCACCTTTCCCGTTGCATCCACCACAGCAAGCTTACAGCCTGTACGGAATGCCGGGTCCCAGCCGAGTACAACTTTTCCCGCAATCGGCGGTTGTAATAAAAGCTGTTCTAAGTTTTTGCCGAATACTTTGATTGCGCCATCTTCTGCTTTTTCCGTCAGACTGCTGCGAATTTCACGCTCGATTGCCGGTGCGATCAGTCTGTCATACGCATCTGCGATTGTTGCTTTTAATACCGGCGCTGTAAATTCATTTTCCGATGTCAGCACCTGCTTTTCCAGATATCTTAAAATGCGTTCTTCCGGCGCTTCAATCTTCACTGTTAAAAACTTTTCCGCTTCACCACGGTTAATCGCAAGGATTCTGTGTCCCGGAACGGTGCTTAAACTTTCATTGTAGTCATAGTAGGTTTCATAAACCGATTCTGCTTTTTCATCTTTGGCAATAGAAATGAGTTTCCCCTCTTTCATTGTAATATCACGGATATATGTTCTGTAGTCTGCCACATCGGAAATCTGCTCTGCAATAATATCCATTGCACCCGCAATTGCCGCTTTGGCATCGGCTACTTCTTTTCCTTCTTCCGTACTGATGTACTTGGCGGCTTCCTCCTCTAACGGCTTGTCGGTATTTTGCTGTAAAATAAATTCTGCCAGTGGTTCTAAGCCTTTTTCTTTGGCAATTGTCGCTCTTGTTCTTCTTTTCTGCTTATACGGACGATATAAATCCTCTACGAGTACCATTGTTTCTGCCGCCAGAATCTGCTGCTTTAACTCGTCTGTTAATTTACCCTGTTCTTCAATGCTTGCGATTACCTGTTCTTTTCTATCTTCAAGATTGCGCAGGTAACGCAGTCTTTCATCTAAATTTCTTAACTGCTCATCATTTAATGCGCCTGTTGCTTCTTTACGGTATCTTGCAATAAACGGAATCGTACAACCCTCGTCAATCAGCTTGACAGCGGCTTCCGCCTGTGTTGCCTTTATCTGTAATTCTTCTGCTATCTTCTTGATAATGTCCATTCGTGTGACGTTCTCCTTTTTCTTCCCTTTTTTTCTGAATTCTTATTATTATACCAGTTTGGGAGAGGTTTCGCAACTTTGAGCTGTGGCTGATTTGCAATCCATCATACCTTATGATAAGATTATAAAATGATACCAATAATTGCAAAAATGCAAAGCGCGGAACAATCCGCAGGTATTATTATCAGGGGTTTCGACTCCAATATCATAAATATATGCAAATTAAGGAGGATTTCATGGATAATTACGACCCAAATAACTGGAGTGACAATAACAATACAAATCAAAATCAGAATATAAATGGAAACCAGCATCCGAATCAGAATTATTTTAATAATGACTATCCGGTGCCGCCGGCTAAACCAAAGGATAAGCTTGCGACTTTTTCACTGATTTTAGCCATTGCAGGCTGTGTGACTTCCATAGTGTATTACATCAGTCTGCCATGTACGATTTCAGCAATTGTACTGGCAATCCTTTCCCGCAGCCGCATTGGACGTTTTGAAGGAAAAGCGGTTGCCGGTTTATGTCTTGGCATTTCCGGCATTGTTTTAATGTTATTTTTCTTTGTTATGATGCTTTCCATTCTGCATGACCCAAGTTTAATAAATTATATGCAGGAATATATGTCCGTCTATGCTGCCGAGCCACGTGCATAGGCAGCATCAATAACAAACGGCAGTTTCTGCAAATCTGTATTGGATTACTCCGCTACACCAGCTTTGCAAAAACTGCCGTTTTTTCTTTATTTTTTACTTCTGTGGAATAAATACATCATAGATTGCGCGGATTGCCGCTTCAAAGTAGCGGTTTCTTACACCGACGATAATATTTAATTCGCTTGATCCCTGATCAATCATTTTAACATTAATCTTCGCATTGGACAGTGCAGAAATCACGTTTGCGGCATTACCGACACTGTTTTTCATACCGCGTCCCACAACAGCGATTAATGCGAGGTTTGACTCTAATTCAATGCTATCCGGATTCACAGCTCTGTGCAGTTCTGCAAGCACCTTCTGTTCTTTTTCCACAAATTCATCCTGATGTACAATGACTGTCATGGTGTCGATTCCTGACGGCATATGCTCAAATGAAATACCGTTATCTTCAAATACCTGAAGTACTTTTCTACCGAAACCGATTTCAGAGTTCATCATATCCTTATCAATGTTGATTGCTACAAAGCCCTTCTTTCCTGCGATACCTGTAATGATACATTCCGGGATACTGCAGGTCGTTTCTACAATCATTGTACCCTTATCTTCCGGTGCATTGGTGTTGCGGATATTAATCGGAATTCCTTCTTTTCTTACCGGGAAAATTGCTGATTCGTGAAGAACGGAAGCACCCATGTAAGACAATTCCCTAAGTTCCCTGTATGTAATAACTTTGATTGGCTTTGGATTTTTTACTATTCTTGGGTCTGCTGCAAGGAAACCCGAAACATCCGTCCAGTTTTCGTACACATCCGCTTTGATAGCTCTTGCAACTATTGAACCTGTCACATCAGAACCACCTCTTGAAAATGTCTTAACTTTCTTTCCGCCAATTGAACCGTAAAATCCCGGAACAACTGCATTTTTTAAATCTTTTAATCTTGCTTATAATGCTT
>ENA-OURQ01003524-OURQ01003524.1-human-gut-metagenome-genome-assembly--contig:-NODE-3524-length-10491-cov-2.204868_pt1 | contig 10491 bp, 9 predicted proteins | sample MGYA00242105_ERZ508999 | MGnify/ENA primary metagenome ERZ508999 (study PRJEB26280, sample SAMEA2338771) | human gut metagenome | biome: human gut; feature: human-associated habitat; material: faeces...
CTGTGAGGATCACGGTATCTTTTGGCAGTGCTTTGGCAAATTCTGTATAATATTCACGGCTCTTCATACGTCCGTCGCAGCCCGCCATAACTACGAATTTCTTTATTTTCCCGGACTTTACCGCTGCCACTACTTTATCTGACAGCGCGATCACCTGGGCGTGGGCAAAACCACCTGGGATTGTGCCGAATTCCAGTTCTTTTTGCTCTATGATCCGGGAAAAGTCCTTCTTTTCTCCTAATCCCCCTGGAATATAGGTACAGCCTGGATATCCTGCTGCGCCAGTAGTATAAAGCCGGTCTTTATAGCTGACCTTTGGCGGTACGATACAGTTGGTGGTCATAAGGATTGGCCCGTTAAATGCTTCAAATTCTTCTTTTTGCTTCCACCATGCATTTCCATAATTGCCCACAAAATTCGGGTACTTTTTGAAAGCTGGATAATAGTGGGCTGGCAGCATCTCCGAATGGGTGTACACATCCACGCCGGTACCCTGGGTCTGCTCCAAGAGCATTTCAAGATCTCTCAGGTCATGACCCGAAACAAGAATACCCGGATTTTTGTTGACACCAAGTTTTACCTTGCTGATTCTCGGATTTCCGTAAGCCTGTGTATTTGCCTGGTCCAAAAGAGCCATTCCTTCTACACCATATTTTCCGGTCTCCATAGTCAGTGCAATCAGGTCATTGAGGGTTAAACTATCATCCAGTGTCGACGCCAGAGCACGCTGAATAAAGCTGTCGATTTCCTCATTATCCTTTAACAGAGCATTCGCATGCTTTGTATAGGCGGAAAGTCCCTTTAAACCATAGGTAATCAGTTCCCGCAGGCTGCGGATATCCTCGTTTTCGGTTGTAAGGACGCCGACTTCCTTTGCCTTCTGTTCAAACTGGGAAACCGTTCCTTCCCAAAGAGCTGCTTTCGGCAGTCTGGTCTGATTGACAACCTGTTTCAGGAGTTCCTTCTTGACACGAAGCGTCTCTTCGATTGCTTTTATAATCATCTCTTTATCAAAATTTGCATTGGTAATGGTGATAAAGAGATTGAGAGTCACACGATGATTGACCGAAGGCTCGATTGTCTTTCCTTCTCTGCGAAGCTGTGTCGTTACTGCGGACAAACCTTTTGTCACATAGACCAAAAGATCCTGCATATTAGCAACATCTGCTGTCTTTCCGCAGACACCGGCTCTGGTACATCCTCTGCATCCTGCTGTTTCCTGACACTGATAACAAAACATCTGATAATCCATTTGTCTCCTCCTTATCCTCTTGCTTTTTCCAACTGTTTTTCTGATGGGAAAACGACAGTCAAAAGCATCTTGAATTCTTCCTGTCCAAATACGGCGTGTGGTTTTTTCGCCGGCATAATCAGTGTTTCCCCAGCGTGAACCAGATATTCCTGTCCGTCTACTGTAAATTTCCCGGTTCCTTCCAATACCAAAACCATTGCGTCACCGTTGGATTCATGTGTGCTGATCTCTTCATCTTTATCAAACGCAAATAAGGTTACACTGAGATGCTCGTTCTGTGCCATCGTCTTGGAAACGACCTGGCCTTTCTGATAATCGATCTGCTCCTTTAATGTTACTACTTCTGCTTTTTCAAAATTTTTAATTCCTGCCATCTTTTTTCCCCTTATAAAATTCTTCCGTCAATCGAGATCGTTACGACCTGCCATGGAAGAAATTTTCCACTATTTTTTAAAGCTTTTACTGCTGCATTCTCCAATCCGCCACAGCATGGTACTTCCATTCTGAGTACCGTCACACTTTTTATATTATTCTCTGCAATGATCTGTGTCAACTTTTCACTGTAATCAATTTGATCTAATTTAGGACATCCGATCAATGTTATTTTTCCTTTCATGAACTCCTCATGCACATTTGCATAAGCATATGCAGTACAATCTGCAGCAATCAGTAATTTTGCATCTTCAAAATATGGTGCATTAACAGGAACAAGTTTAATCTGACACGGCCACTGCTGAAGCTGGGACTGCACCGTCTCCCGAGATACCTCTTCCTGAAATGCTTCTCGTCCTGCTGCTTTATGGGTTTCTTTTCTTTCCATATTAGCTTTTACTGCTGCCTCATCATATGCCGCAGCTTCTCTTTCTATAAAACTGATCGCACCGGTCGGACAATTTGGAAGGCAATCTCCCAGTCCGTCGCAATAATCATCACGCATCAGTCTTGCCTTTCCGTCAACCATACCGATTGCCCCTTCATGACAGGCGGTCACGCATATTCCACAGCCATTACATTTTTCTTCATCTATCTGAATCACTCTTCTTATCATATTATATCTTCTCCCTTCAATTTCTATTGCAATTATATTATAATAAATTTAATATTTATGTGGTTATAACCACGAAAGGAGATTTTTATGAAACTTTTCCACACTCCGCTTTTCCTTGGAATCACAGAATCCGAATTTGAGACCATGAAAGAATTACATTCCATGCGTTCTTCTTTTTTCTTTAAAAATGGAACTATCTTTCATACCGGGGATCTGATCCACGAAATCGGAATCATTGAATCCGGCAGCGTAAATATTGAAAATATTGATCTTTTGGGCAATAAAAGTATTTTAAGCAATATTTCACAGGGGCAGATTTTTGCCGAAACTTATGCAATCTGCCATGAACCGATGCTGGTCGATGTCGTTGCTATAGAGGATACACAAGTTCTCTTCGCTGATCTTGATATTCTCCTTAGCAATCGGTATGCTTCTCAGCCATGGCACGCAAAAATCATGCAAAATATCCTGAAGCTTTCGGTACAGAAAAATCTGGTTTTATCGAATCGTATTTTCTGTACTTCTGCTAAAACGATCCGCTCCCGCCTTTTAACTTATCTGTCCATGGAATCTGTCAAAGCCGGGAATACTACCTTTCAGATCCCCTTTGACCGACAGCAGCTCGCTGACTATCTAAATGTAGATCGTACTGCCCTTTCCAAAGAACTTGGGAAAATGCGGACTGATGGGATTCTCGATTTTTATAAAAATAAGTTTACGCTGCGGTCTTTCTGAATCCCTGACTGACCGCTGCATAAACTTTTCCTTTGTTTTTTCCTCTTCCGGGATACATTCCCGGCTATTTTTTAATCTTATATGTTCAGACTTTTATCTTTCTGCCCACTTGTTCTCCCAGCTTCACCAGCGTCTCATACCCGGCTTCTGTATTCCGGATCAGATCTTCATCCGGCTGTACTTTGCCCGGTTCTGTCATCAGGATCACAGTTGATCCCCCAAACTCAAACATTCCCTTTTCTGTTCCACGGCAGACCCTGCAGTTTCTCTGCTCATGATTTTTGATCTTTCCTACCATCAAAGCACCAACTTCCATCATCAGCACCGTTCCAAGAGTTTCTGTCTTTAACAGACAGTATTCCCTTGCATTCATTTTGTAGATCGGACAGGCATCATTCGCCACCGGATTAACTGTATGAAGGATTCCTTTTATCTTCTTCTGCGAAGACTTTATTCCATCTGCCACATAGCAATAGCGATGATAATCATCCACCGTCAACCGCAGGATATAGATCCAGCCACCATAATAATGCTTTGCCAGATGTGCGTCCTGAAGTAATTGCTCTGCTGTATAAGCCGTATGCTTGATCTCAAATTTTCCTTTTTCACAGATCGGATATACACTCACTTTTCCGTCACACGGACTGATCAGCACTTCTTCATCCATTTCCACCGGACGTTCTTCTGCTTTGATCTTTCTTGTGAAAAATTCATTATAAGAAGCAAACTCCTGCTTTTCATATTGACTGAGATTGATCTGATTCTTTTCAACAAATGGACGGATTGCCACTGCAGAAAGTCTTGTACTCAGAAACGTTCCGCCAAGCTTTGATACCCAGGGACTGAGAAAAGGACGGATCAGAAGTCTTGTCGCGGTATGCGTATAAATAAACTTCAGCAGCCTGTCCTGTCCCGTTGTTCCCTTTGTTCGGTTTCCATTTCTATCTACATAAATCATCGTTTTCTTTCCTCTGTATCCTGCCTTACTGACATACATGTAAAATTTTAAGTACTGCGGCTGCCACTATTACTACCAGCACTACCAGTGTTGCATTTTTCGGCTTTCTCAATTTAAAATCAGTAATAAATAAAAGTCCGACTACGAGTACCGCTGCATGAAGTGCTACCATAAACTCTTTTCCAAGCAATGGGCGGAACACTACAACCAATGGAAGAATGATCGCCATGGATGTAATCGGAAGTCCCTGATAACATGCACGCTTCTCATCGGTCTCTTTCTGTCTGCACTCTTCCGTCACATTAAACCATGCCAGACGGATCAGTCCTGCAAGGACATAGAACATCAAGATCACCATTCCGATCGGGCCTCTCATCCCAATACAATAACAGATGATCGCCGGTCCTACCCCGAAACAGACGATATCACACAACGAATCAATCTGGATTCCAAAGCATTTTTCTTCTTCGGTACGATCCTTTTTCGTCCGTGCGATCTTCCCGTCAAACATATCACACAATCCCGAAATTGCCAGACAAAGCACGGCCAGATTCAGATGTCCGTTTACTGACAGCATCATTCCCCCGATGGATACCATCAGACTTACATATGTAAGCACTACCGTATAATCATAAATTCCCAACATTTTCTCTCACCTTTTTCCCTTTTCCTATAGTAAAATTAGCCACGATCGTAAGTACTGCACTTACAAGCAGCTCTGTATAATATCCAAGTCCTCTGCTTAAAATCATTCCCGGAAGAAGCAGCCCCGTTCCAAAGATTGGTGCAAAGATAACCAGGAACAGCTTTTCGCTGATTCCCATTCCGCCCGGAAGTGGCAACATATCCACTGAAACCGAGATGGTTGACTGAAGCAGAATAATCAGCCACGCACTCTGACCTGACAATCCAAATGCCTTATATACAAACCATGTAGCTGTAAAAAGTGCAAATCTCTGAAACAACGTAATTCCAAATACATTTACCAGCACTTTTACATGATTCTTCAGATACACTGCCGTTTCCCGGTACTGATCCATGGAGGCATTGAGCCTGTCAAGCCTGGACTGCTTCCTTTTCATCAGATGCATCCGCTCAAGAAGTGCCATTCCTTTTACAAGGATTGTTCTTGCAAGTACCGGATGAAACACAAGGATCAGCATTGTCACCACGCAGAAAACGTTCAGCCCCGTTCCAAGATAAAAAACGTATCTGACATCATAAAGATATTTATGTATAAATCCCTGCCCGAAAAAAGTCACCACAACTCCGATGACAACCAGCACCAGCTTATACGTGATCGTTACGATCATAAGCACCAGTGTTGACACCGGAATCGGGATCTTTTCCTTTTTCATATAATAAATCTGTGCAGGCTGTCCCCCCGAAGCAGACGGCGTAATACAACTAAAGAAAAATCCAACAGACGAAAACAAAAAGCAGGTCCACTTTTTTCTTTTGATTCCAAGAGTTCTCATCATATAATAGATAATGATGGATTCTCCCCATATAAATACGATCACGCATATAAATCCGGGAATGAGCCACAGCAGATTCACGGTCTTCAATATCCTCGCAATCTCTCCAAGATCTTCCCCGTGGAAGACTCCATAAATTGTACCGGCGAATACAAGGATCAGAAATACCACATTAAACGCCATCTTTTTCTTATTTTCCATGATTTTATCGTCCTAATCTTCTGCTTATACCGACAGATATCTTTTCATTCAGTCTCTGATATGTCTTCCAGCCATTCGTCCGGTTGCTGATAAACCAGGTCAGCTCAGCTACCCCGATGCCTCCTGCCACATCCCATAATACATGCTGTCTCGTTGCAAGCGTAGAAATGAAGACCGATATTGCAATCAGTACTGACATCAGCTTATACCACTCAGGAATCTCCTTACACTTTCTAAGACCGATACAGCAGAACCAGCTCGCCATACAATGAATCGACGGAAACAGGTTTACCGGCTTATCAACGGTATATAAAAATCGCATTGCCCGAATAAAAATCCCATTTCCCGTAAGTTCCGGCCTCGTATTTGTCGTCGGAAAAAACACAAAAAATGCAAGACAGATCAGCCGTGCGTAAAAATCTGCCGTGTAAAATCTGTATTTATTCTCATCTTCATAAAACGCTACCATCAGATAATTGACTACCCAGAAAATGTAACAGCCAAAATAAATAATGATAAATGCAGGCATAAACGGAACCAGTTCGTCCAGGCCGCCGGACAGGTTATGCGATCTTCCCGTCCCCACGATCAAAGGTGCTCCCCAATAAACCAGTGAATTTACCACAAAGGTAAATAACGGTGGTAAAACGATCTTACATAATTCTTCTGAATTTTTTCCTTTAAGTAACTTTAATTTTCCCATGTTTTCCATTTTAGACGATAATTTCAAAATAACAACTATCTTTCGTATTTCTTAAAGAAAAACGTATGATTCTTTAAGATTTACGACATATCATCCTCCCTGTATCCAAAGTTTTTCATCATATAATCACTGTCACGCCAGTTTTTCTGCACTTTTACCCAAAGTTTCAGATTCACTTTGCAGTCTAAAAGCCGTTCAATCTCATACCGTGCTGTGCTTCCGATCTTTTTCAGCATACTTCCCTGCTTTCCGATAATAATTCCCTTATGTGAATCCCGTTCGCAGATAATCGTTGCATCAATATGGCATACTTTCTTATTCATCTTCATCTGATCGATCGCCACTGCAATTCCATGCGGAATTTCTTCATTCAGACAATGTAATGCCTTCTCACGGATCAATTCTGCAACAATCTGTCGCTCCGGCTGATCTGTGACCGTATCTTCATCATAAAACTGCGGACCGTACGGCAGATAATTCAAAATGACTTTTACAAGCTCATCCGTATTATCTCCTGTCCTTGCAGAAACCGGAACGATCTCTGCAAAATCATATTCTTTTCTATACGTATCAATAAAAGCCAGAATTTCTTCTCTTTTTACCATATCGATCTTATTGATAACAAGAATAACCGGTGTCTTTACCTTCTTTAACTGCTCAATAATATGCTTCTCACCTGCACCGATAAATGTAGATGGCTCTACAAGCCAAAGTACAACATCCACTTCATTCAAAGAACGTTCTGCAATATTCACCATATACTCACCAAGTTTATTCTTTGCTTTGTGAATTCCCGGTGTATCTACGAACACAATCTGACCTTCCTCTGTTGTCAGAACAGTCTGGATACGGTTTCTTGTTGTCTGTGGTTTATTTGATGTGATTGCAATCTTCTGTCCGATCAGACGATTCATCAAAGTAGATTTTCCAACATTTGGTCTTCCGATCAGTGTGACAAATCCTGATTTAAAATTATCCTGCATACTTTTTCCTTTCTTTTTCCATCTTAAAGTGTCTTTATTTCAAGGAACATCTCTTTCTGCTCCTCAATCTTCTCTTCACTTCCGATCACGCAAAGTTCATGTGCATCAAGTAATGCTTGAAGTACATCGGCAAGTGCACGGATGTCTGACTGCTGTGCATCAAGGATCTGATCTCTCTCTTCCCTGATCATCTCAGCAGATACATGGTTCATATAAAGATTCATTGATCTGCTTCCCTTTGCTGCCGGATTCATCGGACGGTCGATATTACTGATCGTTCCGATAATAAACTTGTTCATGTCTCTGTCATCTACATTGAAGTTCTTCAGATAATCCACAACTCCTTCGTAGATTTCCATTGTCTTCTCTAGATTCGGGTCACGGTAAGATACCAGATATCCCTCTCCAATACGATTGAAGCTGCTCATGCATCCGTAAGCTCCGCCCTTCACACGGACATTCTGCCACAGATAATCATAGCTCAAGATGACTTTCAGAATCTGAAGTGCTCCTGTATACTCAACACCACGGTCGATAAAGTTACCTGTTCTTGCAACATACTGAACTTTTGAAGATGTCTTGAATCCCTCGTTGCGTTTCACACAATGAATTTCACACGGTGTTGCTGCTTCTTTCTCTTCTGTATGAAGTGTGTCTGCAATCTTTGCAAATGCTTCTTCCATCGGTGCAAGACCATCCGCTGATGAAGTATAACTGATGATCAGATTATCCTTGCGGAAAATCTGCTGTGCAATCTGTCTTAAGTTTGCAATCAGTTCTGCTTTCTTCTCCTCAAAGTTTTCCTCAAGTTCCTTTACAACCTCATAGTAACCGATTCCATCTGTATCATCTTTGAACTTCGCCATCGGTGAAGTATAAGACAGAGAACGAAGGGCTGCTGTTGTGTGCCCGGATGACAGGAAGGACATCTGCAGTCTGGATTTCAACATTGCTAAGATTTCTTTCAGACGCTTCTCATCCCCAAGATCAGATTCCATCAAAATCTCACGCATCATAGAAAACAGAACATTCATCTTCGGATACAGTGCTTTACCTTTGATTTCAAATGTTGCACGGAATTCTTTCTCCTTTACCTTTGTTACGTCTGTGTAAAGCTCAAGAGAAGTTCCGATTCCTCCTGTGTGTACATTGATCTCATTAAATAATTCACTGTATTCATAATTCTTTGTATTAATAATTCCAAGCACACTCTGCAGAATGCTGATATATGGAAGTTTCTCTTCCGGAATACCGGACAGGTCAAACAAAAGCGCTGTGTATCCAATTCCATTCGTCTCAACTTCATGGTGTACCAGCTTCACTCCGCTTGTCTCAAGCTCTTTATTATAAATCGGTGCAATCTCTCTGGAAATATCTTCGCGTCCGAGTACAGGAATCTTCGCTAGATCTTCCGGTGCCGACTCTTCTTCCTGATATTCTTCCAACTCTTTCGTTGCTTTCACAAGTGCATCGATTTCTTCTTTTGACAAACTGTCTTTGTATGCCTGAAGCTTATCTGCAAGTTCCTTATCCATTCTTGCAGTACGTCCACGCTCCGGCTTAATGATCACGATAGAACCATGTGTGTTATCAAGAAGATATTTCTGGATCAGTTCTTCAAAGTATCCTGTCTCCACCTGTTCCTTCAAGAATTCAAATGTCGGAATTGCCTGCATGTGGATAAATGGTTTCGTCTCATCATACAGCCAGCTATCAAACAACTGCAGTCCATACATCAGTCCACGCGGATAATTTCCGAAATCAGCCTCGCGGAAACGGAATTCATGATAGTTGATTCCGGCACGAAGTGCTTTCTTATTGATTCCATTTTTCACAATATCTTTCAATGTATCTTCAATTACACGAACGAATTCTTCCTTCTGCTCTACATTCGCATTCTTAGAAATCACAGAGAAGATCGGCTGATAAACTCCGTTGTCATAAGATCCTGAGATATCCTTGCCGACCCCTGCATCCAGAAGCGCTTTCTTCAGCGGTGCGCCCGGTGCGGACAGAAGTGCGTAATCCAGAATCTCAAATGCCAGATATAGTTTCTCATCCAGTGTAGTACCAATCACTTTATTATAAGAAAGATAGGTGTTATCCTCCTCACTCTCTTCACTTGCGATGGAATACTCCTGAACGACTTCCTTCATCTCTGTAAATGGCTTCTGCAGATGAATCTCTGAATCCACCGGTTCATTCTCAAAATCTGACAAATACTTCTCATCAAGCCATCTTAATTTCTCTTCCATATTCATATCACCATACAGATAAATATAGCTGTTAGATGGATGATAATACTTTCTATGGAAATCTAAAAATTGTTCATAAGTAAGTTCCGGAATTACCTCCGGGTCTCCACCGGACTCTACGGAATACGTATTATCCGGGAACAGAGAGTTCAGAACCACGCGGTCAAGTACGCCTTCCGGAGAAGAGAATGCTCCTTTCATCTCGTTGTATACAACACCGCTGATTGTCAACTCTCCATCTGGATTATCCAGCTTATAGCTCCAACCTTCCTGGCGGAATGTCTTGTCATTCTGATAAATATTTGGATAAAATACTGCATCCATATAGACATGCATCAGATTCTGAAAATCCTTGTCATTGCAGCTTGCCACCGGATATACTGTCTTGTCCGGATAAGTCATCGCATTCAAAAATGTATTCAGAGAACCTTTCACAAGCTCAACAAACGGATCCTTCACCGGGAATTCTTTCGATCCGCACAGAACAGAATGTTCCATAATGTGTGGAACTCCTGTACTGTCTGACGGTGGTGTACGGAATCCAATTGTAAACACCTTGTTCTCATCATCATTTTCCATAAGGAGCACTCTCGCTCCGCTTTTCTTATGCTTCAGAAGTGTCCCCTTTGACTTCAGATCAGATAAATCTTCTGTTTGGAGCACTTCATATGCATTCAAATCATATATACTCATTCTTTTTCTCCTTGGTTTTTGTTCTTATAAATATCAAATTTTTCAAAGATTGACTATTCTTTAGTATATCCGATTTCACTGGTAAATACAAGGAAAGCCAGTGGAAAGAAAACTTTTTAAAATCTTTTTGTTACTATGACAAAAGGATGAATCCCCTAATTTGGAAAACTTCGTTCAAAAACAAT
>ENA-OURQ01003543-OURQ01003543.1-human-gut-metagenome-genome-assembly--contig:-NODE-3543-length-10440-cov-17.494463_pt1 | contig 10440 bp, 6 predicted proteins | sample MGYA00242105_ERZ508999 | MGnify/ENA primary metagenome ERZ508999 (study PRJEB26280, sample SAMEA2338771) | human gut metagenome | biome: human gut; feature: human-associated habitat; material: faeces...
TGCTTTCGTTTGCCTACAGCATGCTGGCGCGGGAGTGTGCATCCGCCTTGACCGCTGTGGGCCTGGACCCTTATGTTGGCTTTATGCACCGCCCGCGCCCCGGCCGCAAAAGTCTGGCACTTGACCTGATGGAAGAACTGCGGGCGGTTTATGCAGACCGGCTGGTCATCAGCTGCATCAATCAAAAGATCATCACGGCAAAACACCTGCAAAAACAGGAAAATGGTGCCGTACTGCTGACGGATGATGGCCGCAAAGCTTTCCTGACCGCATGGCAGAACAAAAAGAAGGAAGAGATCACCCATCCGTTTTTGAAAGAAAAACTGCCCTGGGGGCTGGTGCCCTATGTTCAGGCGCTTTTGCTGGCCCGTGCTCTGCGCGGCGACCTGGAAGTGTACCCACCGTTTTTCTGGAAGTGAGGTGCCGTTATGTTGGTGCTTGTAACCTATGATGTCAACACCGAAACAGCCGCCGGTCGTCGCAGGCTGCGCAAAGTAGCAAAAGTCTGTGTAGACTACGGCCAGCGGGTGCAAAACTCCGTATTTGAGTGCCTGCTGGATGCCGCGCAATACACGATGTTCAAAGCAAAATTGACCGAACTGATCGATTCGGAATCGGACAGCCTGCGCTTTTATCAACTGGGAAACCATTACAAAAGCAAAGTCGAGCATGTGGGTCTGCACCCGGATTTTGATCAGGATGGAATCTTGTTTGCCTAGTGCGAGGGGAAGGCAATCATAAAATTCCCGGTTCCTTCGCACCAGAAAATATGGAAAAAACAGGGGCAGAAAGGGTAAAATACAGCCTTGCCTGTCAGCATGAAGATGCAATCCCCATAAAATTTGTTTCATATGCGCAAAAGTGCCCCACTGTTTTGTGCACTTTTGCTGTCGCTCTCCGCAAGGAGAGCGTGGATAGAAATACTACTTTGCCCGTCTTTTTATGCCTTCTCAAAAAGTCGCTCTCCGCAAGGAGAGCGTGGATAGAAATCTGATATGTCTGCCGCTTGGAACCGTTTCACGCGTCGCTCTCCGCAAGGAGAGCGTGGATAGAAATTTTTGTCCCGTTCAATGTGATACGTCCGGCTATTGGTCGCTCTCCGCAAGGAGAGCGTGGATAGAAATGTCAATTTGCGAGTGCTGGACGGCTCTAAATCGTCTAGTCGCTCTCCGCAAGGAGAGCGTGGATAGAAATTTGCCGTAACCGTTTCTGCCCTACTTGTCAATGGGTCGCTCTCCGCAAGGAGAGCGTGGATAGAAATGATGAGCAGATGGAAGAAGAATCTGCTGTGGATGAGTCGCTCTCCGCAAGGAGAGCGTGGATAGAAATAACTGATATGTCTGATGCTTGGCATCGTTTCACCAGTCGCTCTCCGCAAGGAGAGCGTGGATAGAAATATTTGTATGAAGGAGGTGCTATTATGGGTGTTACGTCGCTCTCCGCAAGGAGAGCGTGGATAGAAATAGCATAAGTATCATACAACTGATAGAGTGACGGGTCGCTCTCCGCAAGGAGAGCGTGGATAGAAATTTTGACTGTTGCGGAATGCAACATAATGTTTACCGTCGCTCTCCGCAAGGAGAGCGTGGATAGAAATTTCGCGGCTGGACGTTAAATATTAACGGGCCCATGGTCGCTCTCCGCAAGGAGAGCGTGGATAGAAATGCTACAAGTTTGTTGGTCTATCTTGCTTTGATTCGGTCGCTCTCCGCAAGGAGAGCGTGGATAGAAATACATACTTTATTGGGAGGTTATTAAAATGTTGCGTCGCTCTCCGCAAGGAGAGCGTGGATAGAAATATCTTGTTGATTCCATCGATTACATTATTGATTAGTCGCTCTCCGCAAGGAGAGCGTGGATAGAAATACAATAATTAGCCAAACGGTCTCCGAGATCATCGGGTCGCTCTCCGCAAGGAGAGCGTGGATAGAAATATGATATGTCTGCCGCGTGGAACCGTTTTACACAAGTCGCTCTCCGCAAGGAGAGCGTGGATAGAAATTCGGTATGTTTTAACGTGGTTGTTCATTCCGCCCACGTCGCTCTCCGCAAGGAGAGCGTGGATAGAAATAATTTTCCCATCGGTTGATACATCATTAGTCAGCGAGTCGCTCTCCGCAAGGAGAGCGTGGATAGAAATCTAGAATAGGAGGTGCCAGGCAAATGGCAGTATATGTCGCTCTCCGCAAGGAGAGCGTGGATAGAAATTGCAGAGCCCTGCAAAAGACGCGATGTCTGCCGTGTCGCTCTCCGCAAGGAGAGCGTGGATAGAAATTTTAAAATTGTTATTATCCTCGCCCAAAATCCAAGTCGCTCTCCGCAAGGAGAGCGTGGATAGAAATGCCACAGGGCTGTCTACCAAGTCAATCAGCAAAATGTCGCTCTCCGCAAGGAGAGCGTGGATAGAAATAGGAGATCACCATGAAAAACATTAACAGGTCCAGTCGCTCTCCGCAAGGAGAGCGTGGATAGAAATTATCAAAATCTGCCATGGTGTCCTCCTTAATCCGGTCGCTCTCCGCAAGGAGAGCGTGGATAGAAATATGCTGACGGCCCCACGATGCAAAGGGCCCTGGGCGTCGCTCTCCGCAAGGAGAGCGTGGATAGAAATTGACTGTGGAGGAAAACGACAAGGGATACCCTGAAGTCGCTCTCCGCAAGGAGAGCGTGGATAGAAATACCGACGCAATCAGCGACTACTTACGGGCCAATGTCGCTCTCCGCAAGGAGAGCGTGGATAGAAATCCATACGTCGGGTCGATAATCCGTGCCGTTACCGTGTCGCTCTCCGCAAGGAGAGCGTGGATAGAAATGTTGATCTCGGTCAAAATTGCGGCGATGTCCGCAAGTCGCTCTCCGCAAGGAGAGCGTGGATAGAAATACCGCTTGTATCTAAGATCGATGTTGGGTGGTGGGTCGCTCTCCGCAAGGAGAGCGTGGATAGAAATGACATTGAGACCAGCCGAGTTTGTACCGACATAGGTCGCTCTCCGCAAGGAGAGCGTGGATAGAAATGTAACCGTCCTGGGCCTCCGTTGTGCTGGTGTTGTCGCTCTCCGCAAGGAGAGCGTGGATAGAAATAAGTCGCCTTTGGCTTTGACATAGTACAAGTCTGTCGCTCTCCGCAAGGAGAGCGTGGATAGAAATGACGCAATCCGTCAAGGGCTTTGGCAGCTTACCAGTCGCTCTCCGCAAGGAGAGCGTGGATAGAAATTATGCTCAGTATCGGCACCTTCCGGAGCACCCACAGTCGCTCTCCGCAAGGAGAGCGTGGATAGAAATAATTTTCCCACCGGTTGATACATCATTAGTCAGCGTCGCTCTCCGCAAGGAGAGCGTGGATAGAAATGAGCTATTTTGACGGCGTTGTTTCCGGCTCCGGCGAGTCGCTCTCCGCAAGGAGAGCGTGGATAGAAATCTTCTGCTAGTGATTCCCTATCTGATACTTCGGGTCGCTCTCCGCAAGGAGAGCGTGGATAGAAATACCCGGGCATGAATATAATATCGTACACAACCGTTGTCGCTCTCCGCAAGGAGAGCGTGGATAGAAATTCTCCTGCTGGCTGTTGGCGTGATGCTCGGCGGGGTCGCTCTCCGCAAGGAGAGCGTGGATAGAAATAACTTTCAGATGTTCGCCTGTATCGGCTTTCACTAGTCGCTCTCCGCAAGGAGAGCGTGGATAGAAATATTTGTATGAAGGAGGTGTTACCGTGGGCGTTACAGGTCGCTCTCCGCAAGGAGAGCGTGGATAGAAATACACGGTGCGCGTCCAATAGGTTGCAAGTGCCCTTGGTCGCTCTCCGCAAGGAGAGCGTGGATAGAAATGGGGGTGTTTCACATGGATAGATGGCTTGCGGGCCTAAGTCGCTCTCCGCAAGGAGAGCGTGGATAGAAATATTACAGTGATAAGGACGCCGATTGGGTGCGTGTGTCGCTCTCCGCAAGGAGAGCGTGGATAGAAATACGGGCAAAGCTAAGCCCTGAATACTTCTTGGCTGTCGCTCTCCGCAAGGAGAGCGTGGATAGAAATACAGAACGATGGCCCTTCGTTTTCTGTCCGTGAGTCGCTCTCCGCAAGGAGAGCGTGGATAGAAATACGGGCAAAGCTAAGCCCTGAATACTTCTTGGCTTGTCGCTCTCCGCAAGGAGAGCGTGGATAGAAATTGCTTCCTCTGGTGTTGATTTCGCTGAAGATTGGGTCGCTCTCCGCAAGGAGAGCGTGGATAGAAATATCCACTTGAAACACTCGTAATTCTGCCGAAACAAGTCGCTCTCCGCAAGGAGAGCGTGGATAGAAATATTGTCGGACGGAATGGAAAACTTATCTTGATAAGTCGCTCTCCGCAAGGAGAGCGTGGATAGAAATTCGACATACGTTACACGACTTCCCCGCGCCCAAGGTCGCTCTCCGCAAGGAGAGCGTGGATAGAAATAAAATGCCTGTGCCTGCTTGAATATACTCAAACGTCGCTCTCCGCAAGGAGAGCGTGGATAGAAATATCAACTGTAATAGTAATTTTACGCAAAAGAAACACGTCGCTCTCCGCAAGGAGAGCGTGGATAGAAATAACTTGAATTTAACTCGTTGGAATCGAAACAAATCGTCGCTCTCCGCAAGGAGAGCGTGGATAGAAATCAACCAAATAAACACTAAAAACAATTTCTTAAGCGTCGCTCTCCGCAAGGAGAGCGTGGATAGAAATGCAGGATGATGGGGATTAAGCGAAGTGAGTTTCTTGTCGCTCTCCGCAAGGAGAGCGTGGATAGAAATTGGCTGTTTCGGTCGTTCTGGAGCTCATTCCTCTGGTCGCTCTCCGCAAGGAGAGCGTGGATAGAAATGCCTTGGCTTCTCTCTTCTGTGTCGGATTCTCTTCGTCGCTCTCCGCAAGGAGAGCGTGGATAGAAATTCTGGTCTTATGTCTGTCGTCCGTTTTGCTTCTGTCGCTCTCCGCAAGGAGAGCGTGGATAGAAATAGAACCATCAACAACCCGAAGATTAACAAACTTAGTCGCTCTCCGCAAGGAGAGCGTGGATAGAAATCCTTGACATCGATTATTATAAATCAAGGATACATCGTCGCTCTCCGCAAGGAGAGCGTGGATAGAAATTTTTTTTGCATGATGTATCATTAAAATATAAGGAGGTCGCTCTCCGCAAGGAGAGCGTGGATAGAAATTCTTCAAGCTTAAAATCATGTACAGAGCCTTTGGTCGCTCTCCGCAAGGAGAGCGTGGATAGAAATGACTTGTGGGGGTGGACGGATTGAATAACCACATGTCGCTCTCCGCAAGGAGAGCGTGGATAGAAATATAAGTAGATTGCACAGCTTGCTAGTTTGAAATTGTCGCTCTCCGCAAGGAGAGCGTGGATAGAAATTTTCTATGGCTCTTGACCAGTATCTTAACGAGCAAGTCGCTCTCCGCAAGGAGAGCGTGGATAGAAATGCAGTTGATTCCACTCGAAGGGCCCACTACTACGGGTCGCTCTCCGCAAGGAGAGCGTGGATAGAAATGACTTTGACCGTTCGCAATGTTTCTATTGATTCTGTCGCTCTCCGCAAGGAGAGCGTGGATAGAAATACGTCTATCGACAATCTGACGCAAGGCGTTTTCAGTCGCTCTCCGCAAGGAGAGCGTGGATAGAAATTCGAATATGACAAGAGAACCGACAGAAGCAATCAGTCGCTCTCCGCAAGGAGAGCGTGGATAGAAATGGTTTGTTGCCCCTGATGTATCCTCTAAAATTTGGGTCGCTCTCCGCAAGGAGAGCGTGGATAGAAATCACGCGGCAGACATATCATAGATACGAGAATAGAGGTCGCTCTCCGCAAGGAGAGCGTGGATAGAAATCCGACGTCCGAAAAAGTACCGCCAGATAATGCCGCGTCGCTCTCCGCAAGGAGAGCGTGGATAGAAATTACTCTTTTGGTCTATTTGGCGTTGATACGGTATCGTCGCTCTCCGCAAGGAGAGCGTGGATAGAAATAAAAAATCGAAAACGGAGAAGCGAAAACTGAAAACGTCGCTCTCCGCAAGGAGAGCGTGGATAGAAATTTGGTGGCTCCGGTGCTGGAAACTGGCGGCTCGTGGTCGCTCTCCGCAAGGAGAGCGTGGATAGAAATGTACTCGCCGACGCGATGTTGCACGCCCAGAACAGGTCGCTCTCCGCAAGGAGAGCGTGGATAGAAATGCCCTGGAAGAATCTGGTCAACGGCGTTTGCTTGGTCGCTCTCCGCAAGGAGAGCGTGGATAGAAATAACGCAATGGAGATTGTAATTATCATAATGTACGGTCGCTCTCCGCAAGGAGAGCGTGGATAGAAATATGGGCGCATCATAGGGTCTGACCGCAAAAATGGGTCGCTCTCCGCAAGGAGAGCGTGGATAGAAATGCCCACCGCTGGGCAGCTTGGTGCTGTTTGAGCGCTGTCGCTCTCCGCAAGGAGAGCGTGGATAGAAATCGGGGCGGTGACACACACGCCAATCGGTATTATGTGTCGCTCTCCGCAAGGAGAGCGTGGATAGAAATGTCGTTGCTGTTTTGGATGACAAAAGCGTCACCCAGTCGCTCTCCGCAAGGAGAGCGTGGATAGAAATTATATTATCAAGATAACAGAAACCGCCCCGCGGCGTCGCTCTCCGCAAGGAGAGCGTGGATAGAAATGATTGTGGCGATTTCCAGCGTAGGAACGCAGCAGTCGCTCTCCGCAAGGAGAGCGTGGATAGAAATGCGCTATGCGTGAGCTTAACGGCATCCCCTATTCGTCGCTCTCCGCAAGGAGAGCGTGGATAGAAATCAGCTCGGAGAGCTGTTCGTCCGTCAGTTTGTGGGGTCGCTCTCCGCAAGGAGAGCGTGGATAGAAATCAATTTGTTCACGAATCCCGGCTCCACTACTTTGGTCGCTCTCCGCAAGGAGAGCGTGGATAGAAATAAACTCCAACGACATCATCGTGTTCGGGTCTACCTGTCGCTCTCCGCAAGGAGAGCGTGGATAGAAATAGATAATCAGAGCCTTTGACGGCGTACTTCGTAGGTCGCTCTCCGCAAGGAGAGCGTGGATAGAAATGCGCGAAACGTCAAACAGAAACAAAAAGGCAGCAGTCGCTCTCCGCAAGGAGAGCGTGGATAGAAATAAATCAATGCCGCGCTGTAACGCACGCTTTGGCGGGGTCGCTCTCCGCAAGGAGAGCGTGGATAGAAATAGCGTGTAGATGCCCGGCGTGGCGTCGTTGACGTGTCGCTCTCCGCAAGGAGAGCGTGGATAGAAATGGCTTAAGAATCACCATATCATCGCTTTTGGGCTGTCGCTCTCCGCAAGGAGAGCGTGGATAGAAATAGGTCGAGTGGCACATAACTAGCCTTGATAGCCGTGTCGCTCTCCGCAAGGAGAGCGTGGATAGAAATCGAACTGTGGAGCACTGTCAAATTGGCAATCACGGTCGCTCTCCGCAAGGAGAGCGTGGATAGAAATAACGGTACAGGCTTTATATGACGGCTGGCGTTATGTCGCTCTCCGCAAGGAGAGCGTGGATAGAAATAACAGCCCAGACAGCCAGAAACACATCAATAGCGTCGCTCTCCGCAAGGAGAGCGTGGATAGAAATCGCTGTTTATCCCGGTCGGCATCTACAAAATTAGTGGTCGCTCTCCGCAAGGAGAGCGTGGATAGAAATCACTGCTGCCTTGTCGCTTTCATCAAGGGTATTGTCAAGTCGCTCTCCGCAAGGAGAGCGTGGATAGAAATTGCTAAAATATGAGCGTTTGGAAGTGGGATATTTGCGTCGCTCTCCGCAAGGAGAGCGTGGATAGAAATTGTCTCTTATGCTCGGTATTGCTATGCTCTCTATGTCGCTCTCCGCAAGGAGAGCGTGGATAGAAATATGTTAGAATCGAACGCTCCTACTCCTACTGTTGTCGCTCTCCGCAAGGAGAGCGTGGATAGAAATTTTGTCTGTTATTCTTTTGCTTGTGGGGCGTAACGTCGCTCTCCGCAAGGAGAGCGTGGATAGAAATCGAGCAATCGGCACCACCAAACGAACGCATATCGTCGCTCTCCGCAAGGAGAGCGTGGATAGAAATTTAAGAGGTAGCTCAATGAATTCTGATTATTACGGGGTCGCTCTCCGCAAGGAGAGCGTGGATAGAAATTATTAGCTTTTGCGACATAAAAAAAATAGGCCGTCGTCGCTCTCCGCAAGGAGAGCGTGGATAGAAATAATGTTATCGCGAGCCGTGTTTACGAGGGCAACAGTCGCTCTCCGCAAGGAGAGCGTGGATAGAAATGGCCTGCGATTGATGTATTTTTGGCTGTCTGGGCGTCGCTCTCCGCAAGGAGAGCGTGGATAGAAATAGTTTGTGAAATGAGGTGTTTCTATGTCCCCTATGTCGCTCTCCGCAAGGAGAGCGTGGATAGAAATATCAAAATTATGAGTGTTTTGAGTGGATTAAGCACGTCGCTCTCCGCAAGGAGAGCGTGGATAGAAATCATGTTGTGCTTGTTGTTCCGTCCGGTTGTTGGTGTCGCTCTCCGCAAGGAGAGCGTGGATAGAAATGCAGTCACGGAGACAATAGAAGTGGAAAAGCTAGGTCGCTCTCCGCAAGGAGAGCGTGGATAGAAATTACCCACACCGCCCCGAAAGGCAGTGACAACGCGGTCGCTCTCCGCAAGGAGAGCGTGGATAGAAATTATCAATAACAACTATAACGATTTGACTCGACCGTCGCTCTCCGCAAGGAGAGCGTGGATAGAAATATTACTTAATACCCAACAACGGGACTTTACGTAACGTCGCTCTCCGCAAGGAGAGCGTGGATAGAAATGCGGTTGGCTTGAATTATTTCTATATTATCAAGATGTCGCTCTCCGCAAGGAGAGCGTGGATAGAAATACTAATACGGCTTGTTAAGCTTGTGTGTTTTGCGTCGCTCTCCGCAAGGAGAGCGTGGATAGAAATTACGGTTCCGACTTAACTTATTCCGATGGTGTTGTCGCTCTCCGCAAGGAGAGCGTGGATAGAAATTTCTTTGCGGTGCACAGTACCAGAAAAGGTGGTGTCGCTCTCCGCAAGGAGAGCGTGGATAGAAATGTCATCACGCGTCAGCCCTCTATCCAAAAGCAGCTGGTCGCTCTCCGCAAGGAGAGCGTGGATAGAAATGACACAGACGTGGGCATCCCCAACGCTAACACGGAGTCGCTCTCCGCAAGGAGAGCGTGGATAGAAATACGATGACCAGCAGGATTTGATTGCCGGTGCTGACGTCGCTCTCCGCAAGGAGAGCGTGGATAGAAATATAACAAACTTGGCGCGGAATATGAGACCAGCCACGTCGCTCTCCGCAAGGAGAGCGTGGATAGAAATATTTTGAATAAGGAGTTGATTATAAATGGCAAGCTGTCGCTCTCCGCAAGGAGAGCGTGGATAGAAATGCAATCATGCCCTTACGTTCACGCTTAAAACGGGCGTCGCTCTCCGCAAGGAGAGCGTGGATAGAAATAACTCTATTACAGCAACAAGAACTTTTGAGTTTGACGTCGCTCTCCGCAAGGAGAGTATGGAATGTTTCTCTTTCTGACTGTTCAGGGTGGTTTTGTTCATGCGGATATCCGCTTTAATTTTAAAAATTGCTATAGTAAAAAACTCTCGCATAAAATAATATAAAAATATTATATTATCTACTTGACAAGATACCCTGGCGGGGTATATAGTGAATATACCCCGCCGGGGTACCTTGCATGCGATGGGAGGGTAACATAATGCAGGAAAACGAAAAGAAGGAACCGTGTTGCTGCTGTGCACACAAAACAAAGCATCGCAGTGAAGAAGAGTATAAAAGCCTGGTCCACAGACTGAACCGGATCGAAGGGCAGATCCGGGGCATCCGTGGGATGGTGGAAAACGAAGTGTATTGTCCGGATATTCTGGTGCAGTCGGCGGCGGTAACGGCGGCAATGAACGCGTTCAACCGTGAGCTGCTGGCAAACCATATCCGCACCTGTGTGGCGGATGATATCCGTGCCGGGAATGACGAAGTTGTGGATGAGCTGCTGAAAACGCTGCAGAAACTGATGAAATAAGCATTGCCTGCACAAAATAGCAGAAGCAGAACATGAAATAAATGCACGAGTGTTTGAGCCAGCAAAAATGCCATGCCAGTGCCCAGTACAATTGTTTTTCTGTTCACAAACATCGGTAAAAGTTTGTGTAACATTACCAGAGCCATGAATAAATGCCAGTCATTCCCTGTGAGAGGGTGTGGATAGAAATGCCGCATCGGCCTTGGTTGCCCCCAACGTATCGCTCTCCGCAAGGAGAGTGTGGATAGAAATGGTAACCTCAATAATACGTCGAATTGCAGGCTAGCCGCTCACCAAAAGGGGAGTGAGGATAGGGCAACACCGCACAATTCCCGCCTTGCGGCTTAAGCACCGCTCCGGCAGCTG
>ENA-OURQ01003551-OURQ01003551.1-human-gut-metagenome-genome-assembly--contig:-NODE-3551-length-10412-cov-2.899971_pt1 | contig 10412 bp, 9 predicted proteins | sample MGYA00242105_ERZ508999 | MGnify/ENA primary metagenome ERZ508999 (study PRJEB26280, sample SAMEA2338771) | human gut metagenome | biome: human gut; feature: human-associated habitat; material: faeces...
TTTTTTCCGGAGAATAGTCCACATCAAAGAGACATTCGGATACTTCTATTGTAGACGCATGAGAAATAATAATATTTTAAATGTTCTCGTTTTTTTTGAATAGAAATCTGTAAAGTGCTATTTTTACGTATTAAAATTCGAAGAATATGAAATACGAGTTGAATGATAAGCCGGGGATGTTACCCATGTTGATGTACGGGTTGCAGTGGTGGATTGTCTCCCTTCCTTGTGTGGTGATTATGGGAATTATCGTGTCGCAACTTCATTACACGAATGTGGCAGAACAGACATTTTATTTGCAAAAATTGTTCGGGATCATGGGGATAGCGATGATTGTACAGGTGTTGTGGGGACATCGGTTACCGCTGATTATCGGGCCGGCATCGGTATTGTTGATTGGGATTCTGTCTACTGTGTCGTCGGGGATTCCGGCTGTTTACACTGGTATTATGGTGGGTGGTCTAGTTCTGACCGTGTTGGCATATAGCGGGTTGTTGGGAAAGTTGCAATTCGTGTTTACGCCCCGTATCGTTACGGTGATCTTGATTTTGATTGCATTCACGCTGACACCGGTAATCTTGAAACTGGTGTTGGGAGATGCGGTACATGCCTTGTTTAATTTGTTTTTCACGCTGGTGATGGTGCTGGCTTTGGTAATCGGGAATAAATTGTTGCGGGGAATATGGAAGTCAACCACGGTGTTATGGGGAATTGTGGGGGGCGTGTTGGTGTATTACGGGGTGTTTGGTTTTCCGATGTTGCCTTCAACGGGAGCCGGGATAATACCGGAACAAACGACTGTTTTAAACTTCCCGTTGGACTTCGAGGCGGGGACGATTCTGGCCTTCTTATTTTGTTATATAGCTTTGATCGTGAACGAGCTTGGTTCAATACAGGCCGTTGGACATATGTTACAGGCTGATCGAATGGATCAGCGTACAACTCGGGGTGTCGGGATCGTGGGAGTGACGAACGTCCTGTCCGGTTTGTTCGGCGTGATTGGCCCGGTGGATTACTCCATGAGTCCGGGAGTGATTTCTGCCACAGGGTGCGCTTCTCGCTATACCTTGTTACCTGCCGGGGCCGGGTTGATTTTGTGTGCTTTTTTCCCTTCTGTTGTGGGAATGCTGGTGACGATACCGGGCGTGGTGATGGGTGCGATTTTGCTCTACTTGATGGCAACGCAATTGGCCGCCGGGTTACAGATGTTGGTGAGGGAAAAGGCGATCACGGATTTTGATAGCGGGGTAGTCGTGGGGCTGCCGTTGATGGTTGCTTTGTTGTTGTCGTTTGCCCCGGAGGGAGTGTTGAATCTGATACCTTCTTTGTTCAAGCCGATCGTGGGGAATGGTTTCGTGATGGGGGTGATTACCGTGTTAATCATGGAACACTTGATTTTTAAGAAGAAATAACTTGTGACAGGAGTGTTTCGTATATAATGGAAAGATTGGGAATAGGATGAAATTAATTTATATATACCATAGTGGTTTTGCCTTGGAGGGAGAGAGTTTTACGGTAATCATTGATTATTATAAAGACTCGGCATCGCAACCGTTGACGGGAGTTGTACACGATGAGTTGATCAAACGACCCGGAAAATTGTACGTGTTGTCCTCTCATTCTCATGCTGATCACTTTAATCCGGAGGTGTTGGAGTGGAAGGTGATGCATCCGGACGTTCAGTATGTTTTTTCAACGGATATTCTTGAAAATGGGTTGGCTCGATTGAATGATGCTTGTTATTTATCAAAAGGCGAGATCTGGTCGGATGGGGTGTTGGAAGTAGAGGCCTTTGGATCAACGGATTTAGGTATTTCTTTTCTTTTACGGCTGGATGGGAAATTGATTTTTCATGCCGGGGATTTGAATAACTGGCATTGGAAGGAGGAATCGACAGAAGAGGAAGTTCGTGAGGCGGGAAACGTTTACTTGGCTGAATTGGAGATACTTGCCCGGAGAACAGACCGGATGGATCTTGTGATGTTTCCCGTTGATCCCCGGTTAGGACTGGAATATATGTTGGGAGCCAAGCAATTCGTGGATCGTTTTCGTGTGGGGATGTTTGTTCCGATGCATTTCGATGAGAAGTATGCCTATACCCATGCTTTTCGAGAATATGCGGAAGGTCGGGGCGTGCGTTTCGTGGAATTGACTTATAGGGGGGAAGAGTTTAAAATTTAGGATGGGTAAATTTCTTCAATCTAAAATTATAAATTAAAAATTAATATATGGAAGTAAAGGGTAGATTTGATCATTTCAATTTTAATGTACTTGATTTGGATAGGAGTATTCGCTTTTACGAGAAAGCGTTGGGATTAAAGGAAGTACGCCGGATGGAAGCTCCGGATGGTTCTTTTATTTTAGTGTATATGGGAGAAGAGAAGACTGGTTTTCTGTTGGAGTTAACTTGGTTGAGGGATCGCAAGGAACCCTATGATCTAGGGGAAGGGGAGTTTCATCTCTGTATGCGTGTTCCTGGGGACTATGATGCCGTTCGGGCCTATCACAAACAGATGGATTGTGTGTGCTACGAGAACACGGATATGGGACTTTATTTTATCAATGATCCGGATGGTTATTGGATAGAGATTTTACCGGAGTAAAAATAATATGTTCGAGTACGAGAATATATAGAAAGGCATTTATTTGGCGAAAATTAAGCTGTATGGCTATTTGTTTGCATGATGAATCAAATTAATTACTATCTTTAATGAAATTTTAAATGTGCAAACTTATGGATAATGAATGCGTGTATTTTTATTGTGTGACTGGAGATTCAGGGCAAGTAGCCATTGAATTAAATCGAATGCTTGATTGTTTTATACATTCACGAGAATTTGATGAGAATCGTTGGAAATACGTGTTGAATGATCGAAGCGAGGTGAAGTGTCAATTGCTTGACAAAGAGCGGGAACCCGAGGAGGTGAGCAAACATACGTCTGAATTGGTGTCTTATTTTGAGCGTGTCCCGACTCAAAAAGAGGAGGTGAAAAGTTCTTTGCTTTTTCAAATCAAGGTGTTTACCACGGTATTGAAAGTTGAATATAAGCGTGGCGACAGGAATCGGGAGAACATGATGTGTGATGTATTATTCCATATGGCAGATAAATTACAAGGACTTTTGCTTTTCCCGGACATGAGTTTTTACTCGGGAAAACGGGAATTAGTATTTAATGACGAGGGGAAGAGCGACCTTGTCACGTATGGTCCTATGATTAATACAGATTTCTTTGTGAAGAAATTTTTCATGACGGATGATAGCGAGAACAAAGAACGTCGGGTTCGTACGATGAAACGCTTGAAGGATGAGAAGGTGGCTTTTGAAAATTTAGAACCGATGGAAGTAGATTACACGCGATACGGAATTAGAATAGAAGAGAGCGTGATCGGTCGAATTATGGCCATTGTTTCAACCGGTTCTCACGCATTCTGTGCATTGAATTTCGGTGAGGAAGGTGTGGAAACGTGGTGGAAGCAGATTCACGATATGGAAGAGGATGGATTCGAACCTCTTAAAAATTGTGTACAGGAGGAAAAGGATTATTTATTTTCGAAGAATAATGAGGAGAATGATCATCTACGTTTTTTTTGGCAATTTGAGGAATGTAATGTTTTCATGTGGAGTTTGGGATTGATCAAGAATATGTCATTTCCTTCCGAGCATTGCGAGGTGGTAAAAATGCTGGAAGTAATGGATCTGTTTTATGCGACTTCGTCTAAAATTGATTGGGAAACAGATTTTCCTAACCGGAAGGGGCGAAGGGAGATCATGGATGAAGCTGATGTGACATTGCATTATCTTTTGGCGTGTGTAGAAGCTATGGATAAGAACAAGAAAATGCCTCGAAATATTGATACCGATATTGCAATGCACCGAAATCATGCTTTTAATTGGTTGTTAGGAATTCAACCAGAGTGGGACGTGATTTGATGTATGGATAACAACGAAAAATAGAGGGAGGGTTTGTATTTTGTCTATCTTTGCTCTAAATTAAAAAGGAATATATGGAAAAAGCAAATTTAACTCTTTACACGGTAATCGGGGATTTCAGTCGTGTTGCCGAATCTATGCGTGTGCGTTTTCAGGAAGTGACGAAGATGTTTACTCCCGAAGATGATCGCTGGATGATCTTGTTGCAGGATGATACGATGATCCGTTGCTCTATGATGGAGTCGGGAAGTCAGGCAGATCAAGTAGCTGAACACACGGAAGGTATGGCAAATTATTTTGCACGGGTAGACACTCCCTTGACTGCCATTAAAGAGGAGGTGATTCGTCAGATACAGTGTTTTAATTGTATCGTGGGGATCGAGTTCGAACTGGATGATAACCGAGACCGGACGAGTTACATCATTAACACGTTTTATGACGTGGCGGGAGATGTGAATGGCTTTTTGCTTTATCCGAGTATGAGTCTTTTTGATAGCAAAGGAAAGTTGCTTTTTTCCGTCAAGGGTGAGAGTGAATACGAGGCATTCCGACCAGTGGCGAATTCCGACTTGTTAGAGGTGGGACGTCCGGATGTGGGAGACGTGGATCAAGCTCGTCGGGAGCGTTCTTTCGTACGTTTGAAAGAGGCGGGAGTGCCTTATATGGAACATTTACCTTGTGAGGTATTGGATTGTGAGGCGATGATAAGAAAGCCGGAAGAAATAGCCCGTCGTGCGGCAGCCTTGTTTGCCGTGGCTTTGTATTCAGAGGTGATGTTATCGGAAAACCCGGATCGGGAAGAGGCTTTAGGTTTTGTGACTCGAGTTGACGAGGGGTATCATATCATGGATGAATTTACTCCGTTAGAAAGGACTTATCTGGAAAATCCTTCTCCTGAACAATACGATTGTATCCAGTTTTTGTGGCGTTACGAGTGCTGTGCCGTGTTATTGTGGGCGTTGGGAATTGTCGAGTTGCCTTATCCTTCGGCTATTTGTGATGTTCCATATATCGCTCGCTTATTTTTTGATCACAAGGAGAACGGGACGGTGTTGGGGTTGGGTGAAATTCGGGATCGGCAGGAGATTTTGGACGAGGCAGATCTGACGTTGCGTTATGATTGGGCTTGCGTGGATGCTCGTGTAAAAGGCGAGGAGACTCCGGTGTCCTTGGATGGCGGTGTTGTGATGGAACGGCATTATGCTTTTAATTGGTTGATCGGGGCAGGTGATGGGGCTGAATGGGATGAGATTCAGCCGACAACATGATAAGAAGGGATATTTTTATCCCTTTTTCTCTGGTAGGTATTTCCAAAAACGGGCAGGGAGATTTTGACGATGTAGTTTAGGATTCAGGCGTTCTTTTATAGTGATAGCCTTGAAATAGGTCTGCCAGAGTTTTTGAAAAAGTTTTTCGTCTTGATCCATGATGCTTTCGTCGAGGAAACCGCTTTGAAGATGTCCTTCTTTTTGTTCAAAGTGTACTTCGGTGATGGTTGACAGGTCGTGATAATAACCGTATTCTCGCTTGAGGTCGTAGAGTAGCCATTTTTGATCGGCAAAACGATCCTGAAGATAGGGAATCACGAGCGAGATCACGTTGTATAGTGGTTTCAAAGCGGCGAAATAGGTTCCGTCGGCTGCTTTCTGAAAGCGCAGGAATTGCATGACCCGTAACCGTTCGTTGTTTACCTTTTTCCAGACTTTGGAGAGTTCCAGCACATCGGGATCTCCGAAATTGAGTTCGATGGAACGGGGTGCGTCGATGGCTTTGTGAATGTAACGGAATAGTACGAGGTCAATCTCCGGGAGTTCGGATAGCCAGCAGGTTGTAAGACTGGTAAGGGCGGAGGCGGATAGTTTCTTTTGAAGTCCTTTCCATACCCGATTACTTCTTTCCTCATCCGTAACGACTGTGATGATTTCATCATAAAATAAAGGAGACGTTTCTTCTGCTGCTAGCAAAACATCGGGAAATCTTTTGATGCTATAAGCGTCAAAAATCGCTGTTAACAGTCCTTCAAAGGTTTTGTCGTACCGGAATATGAGCATATTAATTTTAGATTTATGATTTTAGATTTACGATTTCAAGTGCCATGAAGTCGGACTAATTCAATTAATAAACGAACGGGATGATCAATTGTCCATCGTCAATGCGGGTAACTTTTCTTTGTGTTAGAATACGCCTTACGTTTTCGGGTTTTATTTCGTTAACGGTTCGGGTAGGTAGTTCATTGCACGTGATGAAATACTGGGCTTTTTTGAGAACGACACCGATCTGTTTCAAATGTGATGTCCCCAAGCGGGAATAGCGGCGGGCCGTGAGAATCATCTTGGCAGACTTCACTCCAAGCCCGGGGACACGTAATAACATTTCGTAATCCGCCCGGTTGATGTCCACGGGGAATGCTTCCGGGTGGCGAAGAGCCCAAGCCAATTTTGGGTCGATCTCTAGGTCTAGGTCAGGATAGGAGTCATCCACGATTTCATCTACATTGAAATTGTAAAATCGGAGTAACCAATCGGCTTGATACAATCGGTTTTCTCTCACAAGAGGTGGTTGCTTCAAGGCCGGCAGGCGCTTGTCGTACCCGTTGACGGGGACGAATCCCGAATAATATACTCTTTTCATGCTTGGACGTTTGTAGAGTGCAGAGGTTAGGTGAAGAATGTCCTTATCCGAATCGGAAGTGGCTCCCACGATCATCTGTGTACTTTGTCCCGCGGGGACAAAGTGGGGGGCATGGCGGTATTTCTTTCGTTCCTCGGCACTTTGTAACATTCCTTGCTGGATGTAGCGCATGGGGGTGAACACGCTTTGAAAGTCTTTTTCCGGGGCAAGAAGTTGCAGGCTTTGTTCGTTGGGAATTTCGATGTTTACACTCATACGATCCGCGTATAAACCAGCCTCGTTTACCAGTTCTTGGCTGGCCCCGGGAATACTTTTCAAATGGATGTATCCGTTAAAGCGGTACACTTGCCGCAAGTCTTTTACCACTTTCACCAAACGTTCCATCGTGTAGTCTGGATTGCGTACTACTCCTGAACTGAGGAAGAGTCCCTCGATGTAATTCCGGCGATAGAATTCTATCGTTAGGTTCACGAGTTCCGAGACGGAGAACGTGGCTCTCGGTAAGTCATTGCTCCTGCGATTGATGCAATAGGCACAATCGTAGATACAGTTGTTCGTGAGCATAATTTTCAGTAGAGAGATACAGCGTCCGTCTTCCGCAAAACTATGACATATACCCCATCCTTCAGCGCTTCCGATTTGCCCTTTTTTGTGAGAACGAGAGGTCCCGCTAGATGCACAGGATACATCATATTTCGCTGATTCAGCGAGTATTTTTAGTTTATCGAGTACTCTTTCATCCATTGTGAACCGGGGTTATGTCTTCTTCACAAAGATAAGAATAAAAAACAGACGGTCGTGTATTTTACTCCTATATTGAAAGGGATTTTCAAGGGATATTCCAGTGTGTCTCGTAGGTAGGTTAACGATAGGTTAACGGTGTGACTGGTTAATTTGCTTTTAATTTTTTCTTGAAATTTGGTTCATGTATTAGCGAGAGTACGAAGAGATACCGAAGAGAGTAGTAAGAGATATTATACAAAGAGGGTGTGCCATTTTTAAGTGTGCCCCAAAAGTTGGACACACCCTCCTAGACTGCTATTCCTGTTAAGCTAACGTGATATTTTTGTCTAGGTAAACGTCTTGGATAGCATTTAGTAATTCTACACCTTGATTCATCGGTTTCTGGAAGGCTTTTCGTCCGCTGATAAGTCCCATTCCACCGGCTCGTTTGTTGATTACGGCTGTTATGACAGCTTCTTTTAAATCGGACGCTCCTTTAGATTCACCCCCGGAGTTGATTAGGCCAATGCGTCCCATGTAGCTGTTGGCCACTTGGTAGCGGCAGAGGTCTATCGGGTGGGAGGACGTAAGTTCGGTATAAACTTTTTCATTCGTTTTTCCGAATTTAAGTTCGGTAAATCCCCCGTTAACCGTCGGGAGCTTTTGTTTTACGATGTCAGCTTGGATCGTTGCCCCTAGGTGATTGGCTTGGCCTGTCAAATCTGCTGCCGAGTGGTAATCTACTCCGTCTTTTTTGAAACTTCCGTTACGAAGGTAACACCAGAGGATGGTTGCCATACCTAGTTCATGTGCATGGGAAAATGCCTCTGATACTTCTAGTATTTGTCTGCGACTTTCCGGAGAGCCGAAATAAATTGTGGCACCTACCGCGGCGGCTCCCATATTCCATGCCTCTTCTACCGTACCGTATAGTGTTTGGTCGTATCGATTTGGGTAGGTCAATAATTCATTGTGATTGATTTTCACGATAAACGGGATTTTGTGAGCGTATTTACGAGCCACGGTTCCGAGTACTCCGAATGTTGATGCCACGGCGTTACACCCGCCCTCGATAGCAAGTTTTATGATGTTTTCCGGATCAAAATAGAGAGGATTCGGGGCGAAAGACGCTCCTGCCGTGTGTTCAACTCCTTGATCCACGGGGAGAATGGACACGTAGCCGGTATTTGCTAAACGGCCGTGACTCAGGATGCTTTGCAGACTGTTCAGAGTACGGGTATTTCTATCGGATGACATCCAAATCTCATCAATGGTATTGGGTGACGGGATGTGAAGTAACGATCTATCAATGGTTTTACAGGTGTGGTTCAATAGAAAATCACTTTGATCTCCTAGGATTTCGATTATTTTGTTTGTACTCATATTAATTGATATTATATTATTTAGTTTCATACGTGAATAATTAGATTTTTGTTGTCTAAATGAGAAAAATTGTTTATTTTTACATTTATTATAACAATAATTGAGACTGCTGTGAGAATATGCTATATAATTTGGTGTTTTTTATGCGTGATTTCTTTGTCGGCCGAGGCTCAGAAGGGGAAATATTTTGAAAAAAATGTTCGTTTTCCGGAGAAGGTTACACTGGAGGAGAAAGTGGAGATGGCAGCAAGACTGGTCCCGACAAAGCAACAATTAGCTTGGCAGCAGTTGGAATTGACAGCTTTCATCCATTTTGGAATAAACACGTTTACCGGGAAAGAACAAGGTGACGGCAAGGAGTTTCCGGTGATGTTCAATCCGGTAGCGCTGGATGCGGAGCAGTGGGTGAAGGCGTTAAAGGCGGGAGGGCTCAAGTCCGTCGTGCTGACTGCCAAACATCATGATGGTTTTTGTTTGTGGCCGACAAAAACGACTCGTCATGCCATCACGGCCTCTCCGTGGAAAAACGGGAAAGGCGATGTGGTTCGGGAATTGAAAAAAGCGTGTGACCGAAACGGGATGAGATTCGGAATTTATTTATCCCTTTTGGATCGGAACATTTCTTATTACGGGGACTCTCCCCGGTACAACGAGTTTTTCGTGAAACAACTGACGGAATTATTGACCGAGTACGGGAAAATAGATGAAATTTGGTTGGATGGGACTAGTGAGATAGGCATTGACGGGAAAAGACAGGAATATGACTGGGAATTGATATTGAAAACGATTCATAAGTTACAGCCTAATGCGGTTACGGCTTTTTATGGTGATGATATTCGTTGGATCGGGAAGGAAAGTGCGAGAGGGCGTGGGGCCGAATGGAGTTCCGTTGCGTTGGTCCCGGGGTGTTATCCGGATGCGAAAAAGCGTAATGAAGAGATGCGTTTAAGCGTGTTTTCCCGGGATCTTGGGGGAAAAGAGATTATTGATCGTGCGACGGAATTGTTCTGGTATCCTTCGGAGGTGTCGGTCTCTATCCGTCCTAGTTGGTTTTATCACGAGAGGGAAGATTCGAAAGTGAAATCTTTGTCTGAATTGGTGAGGGTTTATTTTCAGTCCGTGGGATGTAATTCTTCTTTATTGCTGAATGTGTCACCAGATAGGCGGGGTGTGCTTTGCGAGACCGATGTCACTCGGTTAAAAGAATTCGGAGAGTATCTGGAAAAGATGTACGCGAAAGATTTTGTTTCCCGGTGGGCTCGGGCGTGGACTGCCCGGCAGGGTGAAAGTAAAGAATATACCTTGGGGAAGGGATGTACGATAAACACGATCTTGTTACAGGAAGATATTAGCCGGGGACAGCGGGTGGAGTCGTTTACCGTGGAAGGGTTGGTGAACGGTGCTTGGCAGGTGTTGGGAAAAGGGGGGACGATTGGTTATAAACGTTTGTTGCGTATCCCGGATATAGCCGTGGAGACTATTCGTATCACGATTAATGACTGTCGTAAAGAGGCAAACATATCACGGGTGGGAGCGTTTCTGGCTCCTAAAATATAAACTTTTCTTTTTAGTTTTCGTTTTAGCCATAGAGAGTGTGTCCATCTGATTTTAGACATACGGAAGAAATTTTATAAATTGAGAAAGATTGTATCTTTGTGACGGAAATTAAAAGTAATGATATGATAGATTTTAAACCGATCAGAATAGAGGATAAAGAATTAATAACGACTTATTTTTTGGCATG
>ENA-OURQ01003563-OURQ01003563.1-human-gut-metagenome-genome-assembly--contig:-NODE-3563-length-10386-cov-3.656568_pt1 | contig 10386 bp, 9 predicted proteins | sample MGYA00242105_ERZ508999 | MGnify/ENA primary metagenome ERZ508999 (study PRJEB26280, sample SAMEA2338771) | human gut metagenome | biome: human gut; feature: human-associated habitat; material: faeces...
AGGAAAAATCCTTCCGAGAAGAATCACAGGAAACTGTGCAAAACATCAGAGAGCTCTGACAGTAGCTATCAAGAGAGCACGTCACATCGCTCTTATGCCATACGTTCAGGACTAATCAAAATTTGAGAATATAAAGATTATAAAAAGAGCGGCGAACCTTTCTATAGCATGCAAGTGCTGTAGGAAGGTTTTTTTTGCTGGACAAAACAGTAAAAATATAGTAAAATTGAATAATCACAGGAGGGAAAATAAGGAGGAAACTATGAAAAAGAACGAAAAAAGAAAACTGTGGAAACAGGGGCTTGGAACAGCTCTTGTTTGTGGTCTTGCAGTAGCTGTGTTTCCGGCAGCGAAAGCAGACGCAGCAGACTTGCTGAAAGCAGGTCCGATCAACACGACAGCAGAGCATGTAACACAGAACCAGCCGTTTGCAGAGAGAACAGCGGGAAGTCAGTATTTCCGTATCCCGGCATTTATCGTTACGCAGAAGGGAAATCTTCTGGCAGCAGCGGATGCGAGATATTCTACAACCGGTGACGGCGGCGGACTGGATACGATCGCTTCTGTATCAACCGATAATGGTAAGACCTGGAATTATTCATTCCCGCTGTATTTTCCGGACAGCGATGGTTATATCGGCAATACGGCAACTACGATCATCGACCCGGCACTGGTACAGGGAAAAGACGGAGAAATTTATTGTATTGCCGATGTAAACCCAACCGGCGTAACGACAATGGGCGGTTATAAAGCTCCGGGAGAAGGAACCGGTTATGTTAAAGTAAACGGAAAAGATTATCTGGCAGTAACGGATAATTATGACAATGTAAACACACAGCCAAAAGATGACGATGCCACAACTTATGCTTATTATGTAGGGGACTGGGATGAGAACGGATATGCAAAAATTTTAAAACGATCCGATCATTCGGAAACAGGATATGGCGTGGATAAGTGGTACAACCTGTATAAAGTAGAAAATGGAGAGTATAAAGATACCCTGACACAGAAACAGGTTAATTCCAATACGGATATTCAGCAGAATATTTTCTATAAAGGATCTGCATTGCATGTATACAATACCGGATATATGATGTATGCAAAAACATACGATGATGGATTTACCTGGACAGATCCGGAAATCCTGAATCCACAGATCAAACGTCCGACAAAAGAGACAGCACTGCTGGTATCTCCGGGGCAGGGGGTACTGACTTCAGATGGTACGATCGTCATTCCATTCTATGATCATGGCGATGGGGAAGAAAATGCAAGCATTATCTGGTCTGATGATAATGGAAAAACATGGGAAAGATCCAATGACGTACCAGGAGCAGCCGCAGGTGGTTACTGGTCATCCGAAAGTGAAGTCGTAGAGCTTTCAGACGGAACATTGCGTATGTTCTTCAGAAGCGGACAGGGAGTGGTCTGCTATTCAGATGCAGTAAGAAATACATCCGGTGATTATGTATTTACAAAGCCGGTCAAGACAGGCGTTTCTTGTACATCAACCTGTAATGTGACAGCGATCAATTATTCTAAAACGATTGATGGAAAACAGGCAATCCTGGTAGCTGCCCCGGGCGGAAGTGGACGAGCAAACGGTAAAATATTTACATTTCTGGTAGAAGAAGACAAGACGCTGACTTTAAAAAACAGCTATTCAGTAAACAGCGGCACTTATCAGTATTCCTGTATGTCAGAGCTGAAAAACGGAACGGTAGGACTTCTCTGGGAAAATGGCGGAGGAAGCATACGCTATGATAATTATGATATCGCCCAGCTTGCGGCAGATGGTTATATAAATGATTTAGAGCTTGGCGTAGAACTTACTAGAAATGAAACTTATACAAGGTCTTACCAGGTGGCAGAAGAACATAAAACAGGTATTACGACGGAAGCAGATCAAAAGGTTGCAGATGTAAATTATGCAAAAGTAGATGGTGTAGAAAAAGAAGTTGTGCCGATGTATGCACATATAGCAAACAATAATTCTGACCTGAGCAGTTTTGCAGCAAAAAATGATATATCACTGAATCTGACAGATGCAGAGTTTACCTTTACTTCAACCGGAACAGCAAATGTGTATGCAGTATATAATGAAAATAAAAAGGTATATCTCACCAATGAAAGCGGTGCAAATTCATTTTTCAGTGCAGCAGCAAAAAATAATATGCTGGTAACGCCGACAGATGGCAGTGATACTTTCCGTATCTGCAAAGAAAACGGAGAACGATATGTAATTTTCTATTATACAAACATGGACTTCAACGCAAACAGACTCTATAATGCAAGCTTTACAGCTGGAACCTATGAGGTGGTTCTGCTTGAGAAAAAGGACAAAGCAGAAGCAGGAGATATTGTTCCGGGATATCAGAGAGTATCAAAAGTTACTTCCGGTAAAAAATATCTGATCGCCAATATCTTTAATAAAGACAATAAAGACCATGTTATTGTTCTCTACCCAACGAATGGAACAGGAAATCAGACAAAACTTCTTGGAGCAGCAGAGAAACGAATAACACCGACGGAAGCAACCGTGACAATCAAAGCAAACGAGATCGGAAGAACCACAACGGTGATTGACGGTGTGACATACAATATCGTATGCGATGAGCCGGCAGCAGTAAACGATAAAGCGATCTTAAGTACCGATGCACAGGTTGCAGAGAGAACTTATCTGGAAAAAGATTATCCGGAAGGAACTTTTGCCAAGTCCGGTATCGCAGAGGCAATCGCAAAAGCAAAAGAAGTTGCACAGAAAGAAAAAGTAACCAAACTGGAAATCAAAGAAGCAGACGATGCTTTAAAGAAAGCACTGGGCAAACTCGATGAAGTAAAAGCCTCCGGCAAAACAGAAGTACAGACAAAGATTGCACAGGCGGCAGAAAAGAAAGAAGCAGATTACACAAAAGAAAGCTGGGCAAATTTTGCAAAAGCAAAGAGTGCTGCAGAGACAGTAAATGCTTCTGAAACAGCAACTGCAAAACAGCTGAAAGATGCTGCAGATGCATTAGACATCGCCATGAAAGCACTGGAAGCAAAGAAACCGGATAATAATAACGACAACAACAACGGTAATAATGGAAATAACAACAGCCAGACCCCGGCAATCGGCAGCGTGATCGCAGATGCATCCGGTATCTTTAACTACAAAGTTACCGGAAATGATACGGTTGAAGTGAAAAACATGACTGCAAAAGGCAAAGCAAAGAGCAGCGTGAAAATCGCAAAAAACATCAAAGCAAACGGTAAAACTTATAAAGTAACCGCTATTGCAGCCAATGCCCTGAAAGGCAATAAAAAAGTAACTTCCGTAAGCATCGGCAGCAACGTAGAAAAGATCGGAAAGAAGGCATTTGCAAATTGCACGAAACTGAAAACCGTTACGGTAAACGGAAACAAACTGAAGACCATCGGACAGAGTGCTTTCTCAGGAGATAAGAACTTAAAGGCCGTAAACCTGAAGAAAGTAAAAACACTGAAAACCGTTGGAAAATCAGCATTTAAGGGCGTTTCAAAGAAGATAACGGTTAGAGTGCCAAAGAACAAAAAAGCAGCTTATGTAAGAATCTTCAAAAAAGGCGGGATCGCAGCCAATAAAATTAAATAATGAAAAAACAATTTATAGTAATAGTGTTAGTGGTTCTTGTAAGTTTAGTTGTTGATTATGGAATAAGGGGATATTATTATCCTCAAAAAGATGATTTTGAATCAAGTGGTACTGGATGGATCCTTGAAAAAGGAGCACCGGAAGCTTTTCTGTAAAAGTCAAATAAGCAACAGACAGAAAGCAGAAAACCGTAAGCGAGAGGAAACATAAAAATGTGCAGGCAGAGGAAAACTCAAAGCCTGCACATTTTTTGAAATTTAACCAAATCAAGGAAGTAGCAAAGCGGATTGCGAATATCCGCTTGATTTGATAAAAATAATTGGTTTCAGAATTCAGGTTAAAAATTGAAGACTAATTAAAACTGCGTGGATCCGGATATTTATCAGGGGAAGTACTATATCCATTCTGATATTTAACGGTCATGTAAATTGTTTCATCGCCGTTTTCGATTTTGACATAGCAGACATTGTCCTTGTCGAATTTGTCGGTGATCTCTATTTTCTGATTTTTATAATAAATCCATACACTGCCATCATCGAGATATTCTACGTCCGGTGCGTTCAGTTCCTCCATAATTTCGTCTTCGGTCAGAGGACGTTCGTTTCCGTCTGCATCGAAGGCAACACCGCCTCCGCCTTGAGTGACGGTGTTTCCGTCGGTATCTTTGTATTCAAGAGAATAAGAACCGTTGTCGGTATTTAAATCGAGAGTGGCACTTGTCTGGTCACCGTGCATCCAAAGCTGGATAGTTCGCTGGATTCCGCCGACATTTGCTGCGTAAGCCGTTCCTGTTCCGCCAACGATCACGCAGACTGCGATTGCAGCCGCCGCAAGTTTCATTTTCTGCTGTTTTTTTAATTTTGCCATATATTTGACCTCCCCTTCAGAGATATCGGAGGTATGCAAAACCGAAAAGGCCTGTTTGTATTTTTCTTTATTCGTCATTTTCCCATTCCTCCTTCAGTGCTGTTTTCAGAAGAGAGCGTCCGCGTGACAGGCGTGTTTTTACGTTGCTTTCCGAGAGCTTTAAAATATCGGCGATTTCCCTGACGGAATAATCTTCATAATAAAATAAATGAATAACGATGCGATATTTTTCAGGAAGTTTCAGAACTTCCTCGAATAAATTCTCAGATTCCGGATTTTCAAAAGTTAACGTTTCTATATAATCCTCCAGCGAACGTCTGTTACGCCGCCAGAAAGCAAGCGTTGTATTTTTCGCTTTATTGATCACGATACGGATCAGCCACGCACGGATATGCTGCTCATCTTCAAAATCTTTGCTTGTCGTGTAATACTGGATCAATGTATCCTGAACAACATCTTCTGCATCTGCCTGATTAATATTCATTGGAAATTTGGTCTGGAAAGATGTTTCTTTTTGTAAAGCATTCTCCGTTTTGGAAGAATTGGCCTTTTCCTTCTGACTTAAATCAGTTGTCTGTGAAAAACTGTTCCCTGTTTTAACATATTCTTTCATAGATTGACTGTTATTTTCATATTTGACAGTATTTTGGTCTCCTAAAACCTTTTCCAAGCGAACCACTGTCAATGGATAGGGAGATTGCAGCGAATTATGTACACTAAGGACAATCAATCCCAGCACACTAACCAGTGCAAACAGCGACATCATGCGAATAATTGGATCTTTTTTCACTGTTCTCTCCCCTTCATTGTCAGTTTTGTAGAAATATTATAGTGCAAATTCAGCTTTTAGTCTATCTTTTTTCTTGAAAAAGTTGTATGATAGTTGTGAGAATATATCAATTCTCTTATCAAAAAATAACGGAAATGCTCCCAAATACGCCGTTTTCCTCGAAAAAGCAGGGATATCATCGGATGTTAGAACAGAAAAACGGTTGAAAGATTTTTGTGTAGAAATTATGACTAGTAGTCATTTCGTCATGTTTTCGCATAAAGAAATCCATTATTTTTTCCAAGTTTCTTATTGACAATGTACAATCATTTCGATTATGATATAGTAGAAGAAATTTTATTTCTTTTTGCAATTAGCAAAGTATAACAATTTATAACATATTTTGCTGATTACAACCGGAAAGAATAAGGTTTGTGAGGGGTTTCAATTCGTTATTTTTTCCACAAACATTTCGCGAAAAGGGCGATAGTAAGCCATTTTGCATACATCTCTTCTTTTCGCAGGTCATTATGAAAAGGGTGGTGACAAAACTTGTTAGATGTACTCAGCAAAGTCAAGCAAGCCGAAGAAGCTGCACAACAGCTGATCGGCGACGCCCAGCAAAAAGCGGTTGCAATCCGTGCAGACGCTCAGCGCCAGGGCAAAACAATCCTTGACAATGCCAAATCCGATGCTGCCAGAATCTCCGAGGAAATCGTCTCCCGCGCCCAGAACGACGCAAAGACCTGGCTTGAAAACTCAAAATCGGCTTCCGAGAGTGAGTGCAAGGCCATGGCTGAGAGATCCCAAGAAAAACTGACCGCAGCGGCAAACCTCATTGCAGAGAGGATTGTGAACACGTTATGATTTTGAACATGCAGAAACTGACTCTCATCGGTTTTCTCGCAGACAAGGAATCCATCCTGCGGGACCTGATGAAGAAGAAGTGCGTGCAGATCAACGGACCTGAAAACATCCAGGACTACGAAAGCATTGCTCAGTTGGCAGTGCCCGGTGTGGCTCAGACCTACGAACTGGAACAGGAACTGACAAAGTTCACCTCTGCGATCCGCGCTGTTGCTCCTTATGAGGAAAAAGGCAGTGCATTTTCCAAAAAGGAAATCTCTGATTTTTCTTCGATGCTTGACAAGGAAATCTACAGCGAGGCCGCTTCTTTGCGCGATGAAATCAATTCCATCGTAAAACAGATTGCGGAACAGAAGAACATCATTTCCCGCTCTCAGCTCCAGATCACCTCACTGGAACCATGGACCGATCTGGACCTTGATTTGTCCGTAACACAGACAAAATCAACTGCGCTGCTTTATTTAACCGCAGCAGCAGACGTCAACCTGGAAGAGTTTGAGGCAAAGCTTCAGGAAGCAACACCTCTGTGCTATGTACATAAGGTAAGCTCCTCTTCCGAATTATCCTGTCTGCTTCTTATTTACCACAAAGATGCACAGGATGCTGTCATGAATGTAGTGAAGGGATTCAACACAAATCGTCCGGATTTTGCTTCTCTGAAAGGAAATGCGGCAGAAAACATCTCTTCGCTCAAAAACAAAATCGAAACCTGCAGCAAGGAGGCTCAGCGCCTGACTGAACAGCTGAAAGTGGCTGCAACCTCCTCCAAACTCCTGAAAAAAGGCTTCGATATGGTTACCCTGCAGATCGATGACCAGAAAGTCCGCGAAAATATTTTCCAGACTCAAAGCGTTTTTGCTCTGACAGGATGGCTGACCGAAAACGACATGGACAAAGTCAAAAAGATTTTGGACAAATATCCATGTTATTACACCATGGTTCAGCCAGAAGAAGGAGACGATCCTCCGATCAAGCTCAAGAACAACAAGTTTGTTGAGCCTTACGAGATGATTACAGAAATGTACTCTCTCCCAACTCCGGACGGCATCGATCCAACACCGGTTCTCACGCCATTTTTCATTCTTTTCTTTGGTATGATGTTGGCCGATGCAGGCTATGGACTGATTCTGTTCCTGCTGTGCTTTATCGGTCTGAAAAAACTCAAACCAGATGAAGGTTTCCTTAAAAATGCCATGAACATCGGTGTAGCGTGCGGACTCTCCACTATTTTCTGGGGCGTCATGTACGGCGGATATTTCGGAAACCTGGTAACTCAGGTTGCTGAAAGCTGGTTTGGTGTTACCGTTACAGTTCCGGCAGTATTCGATCCGTTAAACGATCCTATGTCGGTTATGCTGCTTTCCCTGATTCTGGGTGCAATTCACCTCTTTGCCGGTATGGGCGTCAAGATCTATATGCTGGCAAAACGCGGTCACCTTCTGGACGGTCTTATGGATATCGGTTTATGGTATGTCCTTTTGATCGGCTTGCCAATGCTTGCATTACCTGTAACTGCTGGTATCGGTAAAGTTCTTTCTATCGTTGGTGCAGTAGGTTTGATCCTGACTCAGGGCCGTCATGAAAAAAATATTTTCATGAAGCTGATTAAAGGTGTCATGAGCCTGTATGACATTACCAGCTACCTGTCCGACGTTCTGTCCTATGCCCGTATCCTGGCTCTGGGACTTGCCGGCGGTGTTATCGCAAATGTCATGAACATCATGGGTACTATGCCTGGACTGAATATCATCGGTGTCGTTGTCTTTGTTGCTATTTTTGCAATCGGACACGCTTTCAACCTTGCAATCAGCGGTCTGGGTGCTTATGTACACACATCCCGTCTGCAGTACGTCGAATTCTTCGGAAAATTCTACGAAGCCGGCGGCAGACCATTTAAACCATTTAAAGCTAACACAAAATATACTCTTATTTCTGATAAGGAGGACAAATAGTCATGGAAGCAACAACATTTGCTCAGTTCTTTTTCTCTGGTAACTTTTTAGCAGTTTTAGGTGCAGCTCTCGCTGTAGGTCTTGGCGGTATCGGTTCCGCTAAAGGTGTAGGTATTGCCGGTGAGGCTGCTGCAGGACTGATCGCAGAAGACCCTGATAAATTCGGTCAGACCCTGATTCTTCAGGCTCTTCCAGGTACACAGGGTATTTACGGCTTCCTGGTTGGTATCATGGTAATGCTCAACTGCGGCTTCCTGGGTGGTCAGACTGCTCCTCTTACTTCTTCCCAGGGTCTGTACGTTCTGGCTGCTTGTCTGCCATGTGCTCTGACCGGTCTGATCTCTGGTATTCATCAGGGCCGCGTTTCCGCTGCTGGTATCAACGTTGTTGCTAAGAGACCAAGCGAAGTTTCCAAAGCAATGATCTACGCTGCTATGGTAGAAACATACGCTATTCTTGGTCTTCTGATCTCGATCCTGCTGGTTATCAACGTTGGCAGCATCGCTTAATTCCTTCCGGAAAACTTTGAAATCGAGGTGAAACCGGTTGAACAATATTGAAAGCATTGTAAAGAAAATCGCTGATGATGCAAAGCTCAGTGCTGAGCAGAAGATTGCTGAAGCACAGCAGGAAGCACAGCAGATCGTAAGCGATTATCAGGCACAGGCGGACAAAATCATGCAGGACGCGCAGGCACAGGCTCAGAAACAGGCTTCTGTCATCGCAGAACGTGTGGAATCCCAGTCGGGACTGATCCGCAGAAACCTGATGCTGCAGTATAAACGGGAAGCAATCGAACAGGCTTTCCAGAAATCTCTTGAGGTTCTTTGCGCACAGGATGCTGACAAACAGGTCACACTGCTTTCTGATGCAGCGGTTAAATATCTGTCTGCGGACGCAAAAGTAATCCTCAATGAAAAAGATAAAGCTGCCTTTGGAGAAAAACTGGTGAGCGAAATCTCCCGCAAACTCCAGGCTGCAAACAAAAACTACTCCGTTTCCCTTTCTGCTGATGCTGGCTCGATGCAGGGCGGCATGATCCTGGCAGAAGGAAGCATCGAAACAAACCTTTCTTACGAAATTCTTGTAAAAAATATCCGTGATGAACTGGAAGGCGAAGTTGCCAAGGTCCTGACCGAATAATTTTTATCACACAAGAAGCATGCGTAAGGAGGTGCACGGTTTGAAAAAAACAAAGGATACTGAGTATCTTTATCTGTCTGCCAACATTCGTGCACAGGAAACCCGCATGATCGGCACTCAGGCACTGCACAAGATGATCTCTGCTGCAACTGCTGAGGAAGCCTACAAAACGGTAACTGATGCCGGAATCGGTGTAGACTATGATTACAGGGATTTCGAATCTGCGCTGACTCAGGAGCTTTCTGCTACCTATGAGCGTCTGGAAAAAGCATCTCCGAACCCGGAAATGTTCAAAATTTTCCGTTACAAATACGACGGTCATAATCTGAAAACACTGATTAAGGCACACGCTTCCCAAAGTTCCGTTCAGGATCAGCCGGAAGACCTGATGATCCCACTGGGTACCGTTGATGCAAAAACATTGGTCAACGGACTTCGTGACGGGGACTTTGGTGCACTGGAACCAAAACTGGCAGAAGCTGCCATCCAGGCAAGAGATTCCCTGGCAAAACTCAATGACCCACAGCTTGTGGATGTTATCATTGACCGCGCTGTTCTGGAGAGCATGTCCGCTCTTGCAAAACAGTACAAAAGCAAATTCCTGACCCGTCTGGTTGACGCAAATATCGATATCGCGAACATCCGTTCCTTTATTCGTATTAAACGAATCGGACAGGATCTTCACTTCTTGAAAGAAGTCCTCGCACAGGGCGGCAGCATCCCGACAGAACGTTATTTTGATCTCTTCTTAAAGAGCTTTGACGATTTCTTTGAGATGCTCGATTCCACCCCATACGGACCAGCACTCTCCGGTGCATACGACGCTGTCAAGAACAAGGGCACACTTTCCAATTTCGAAAAGCTGTGCGACAACTTCATGGTCAGCGTCCTGAAAGAATCCCGCTTTATTCCATTTGGCATTGAGCCGGTTCTTTCCTACCTGGTTGCAAAGGAAAACGAGTCGCAGGCAATCCGTATTGTCATGGCTTCCAAGATCGCCGGCGTAGATCCGGACAAAATTACGGAAAGGCTGAGGGATACATATGCGTAAAAAGATTGCAGTTGTCGGCGACAAAGGCAGCGTCCTCGGCTTCAAGTCGGTAGGTTTTGAAGTTTTCATGGCCACCACACAGCAGGAAATTCAGGACGTAATGCACACTCTGTGCAAAGGTGAT
>ENA-OURQ01003567-OURQ01003567.1-human-gut-metagenome-genome-assembly--contig:-NODE-3567-length-10377-cov-2.494575_pt1 | contig 10377 bp, 9 predicted proteins | sample MGYA00242105_ERZ508999 | MGnify/ENA primary metagenome ERZ508999 (study PRJEB26280, sample SAMEA2338771) | human gut metagenome | biome: human gut; feature: human-associated habitat; material: faeces...
TAGTTCATTCAGCAAGATATATCACATTCAAGCTGTGTAGCAGCTGCCCTTATAAGAATGAATTCTATGAGACATTTTCAAATATCGGTAAGCTGAATGTACAGTTGGAATAGCAGCTATTAACGAACCTTGATAGCCTAATAACTGCTTAGAACTTTGCCAGAGGGATTTAATTCTGCTCCACTGGAAAATCCTTCCCTCGCCTTCCTCTGTCAGAGATTCTGTCATATCCCTTTTCATATACTTTCCACAACAAATACAAAAAACAGGAACCCCCTCCTGCACAAACCGTTTTCCCGTCAAGAATCATACCTTCCGTCTGGGATACCGTCTTCGGAAGCATCAGATACAGCTTAAATTCTGCCACAGCCTGATCCACCTTTTCTTTCCAGAACCCAAAGTCAGACCACCTTGACGGAATCCATCCCTCCGGCCAGGTCAGATGTGTAAAAAGAAGCCAGACCACCGTCCCTGCCATTACACTGTACAGCAGGTTGCAGAACCAGTACTCTACATCTTTCACTGTATAGTTCTTTTTTTCTCTGCTTATTTCCGTCCACAGACTGCCAGAAAGAACCGCCGGAAGCAGCAGTAATGCCGCCAGTCCTGCATTTTTCGGTAAAGTCGAGGATACCACAGTTCCCTGAAGTCCGTATTTCATCAGAAATCCGTTCACTGTACTTTCTTCGGTTTCTCCATTTCTCCTTCTGATAAACAAACGATTATAAAAAAGTTCCGTCTCGGTATCATCCGCAGAAGCCGCCCCGAAAACCAGAATTTTCTGCCCCCAGTCCGCAACTTTCCTGACAGTATAAGTACGTCCCTGAAACAGAATCTGACCACCCGGAACCTTATTGCCAAAGAGCTCCCAGGCAGTTGTACCATCAATCACGCAGCCATCCGGATCACCTTCTGTCAGAGCTGCTGCCTGCCAGTCATACCCTGCGGGATTTCCCTTAAGATACACAGTCATCGCCTGTGCCTGCCGGTTTCCTTCTTTCGCAGAAATCTCCCTCAACCCTGCATCTGCATAAAAACATACATCATAAGGCTTCTCACTTTTTCTTTCCTGCTTCAGGATATTTTCTGCTCCTTTCCTGTCAGGATAAGCTGCGGACAGAAACACCGATACTGCTGTATCATTTCTGATCTGCACATAATTATAGACTCCCAGAAAATAAATACAGAAAATAATCAGCCACACAGTCAGAGTACCGGCTTTCCTTAAAAAGGCACTCTGACTTCTGACACTCATTCCTCCAGCAGCCTGATCCGGCTGCCGCTGCTGATCTCTCTGTCACTGGAAGTCACGATTTTCTGGTCACTTGATAAATCCCCGTTCTCCAGCGCAGCAGTGGAAGAATTTTTATCTTTCACATTCACATACGTTTTTCGCGCTACCAGTACCTCACCCAGGACGGTGTTCTGTGTATCTGTCACATAAACATAGTATCTGCCATTTTCCTCATACAATGCGCTCAGCGGAACACAGACATTAAAAGGACCTGCATCCTGAGAAATTGTAAATTCCGCAGTATCTCCTATGGAAAGAGTTCCCTCCGGTACCTGTACAGAAAGAATGTACTGATTTTCATTACTGCTGTCCTCTTTCACAGACTCCACTTTCGCTCCTGTAATCTCTTTTTCATCCGCACCTTTTAAAATTACCTCTCCGCCACTCTTTATGTATTTCAGATCATCTTTGCTGACCTCTGCCTGAAACCGAAAGGTTCCTTTGGATTCATAAAGGACAACCGCAGCTTCCGCTCCTGTCTGGCTTCCTGTCACTGCACTCAGACTCTTTATCACACCATCACAGGGTGCTTTCACTTTTCCCTTTCGTGCCAGCACTTTCTGCAACGTTTCCAGATCTTTCTGCGCAGTCTCAAGTTCCGCCTGCGTATTCTCCAGCGTGGAATCCGAAGCATCACCAATCTGTGTATCCCGGATTGCCTGCTCTGCTGACTGAAGTTCTCTTCTGCGGCTGAGCATGGCTTCATTGACCGCCTCCTCTTTCGCCCGGATATCATCAATCAATGCCTGCTCCTGAGAATTGTCCTGCGCATTCGAATTGTCGCCGTTTCCTGATGTATTTTTATTCCCTTCGCTATCTGTGCGATCCGTATTTCCGGAATCATCGGAGTTCTCCGGATCATCTGTATTCCCGAAATCGTCTGTATTTCCCGGATCATCAAACTCGCTGGAATCACTGAACTTCTCCTCATCCGGTATCTTATCCTGTACATCATTCTGCGCCGCATCCCGCTGTGCGTAATAATCCTGAAGCTTCTGTTTGGCTATGGCTGCCTCATTCTGTGCCGCCTGCACACTGTAATTTCCGCTGGAAACCGCACTGTTATAATTTTCCTGTGCATCTGAAAACTCATTATTTCTCTTCTGCTGATTCACAGACTCTGCACTGATCAGATCATTGATCTTCCCCTGCAGAACATCTATGGCATCCTGTTTTTCCTTTATGGTTTTTTTTAGATATTTTACAGAAAACTTCAGCAGCGCATCCCCTTTTTTCACATTCTGTCCTTCCTGCACATAAACCTGCTCCACCTTCTGTCCCTCCTGGGTAAAAACTGCCCGTTCTCTGGTTCCCATCACTTTACCTGTGCCGGTCACCTCATGCGCGATCACCTGATTCTGAGCTGTTTTTGTCTCTACCTGTGCTACATTCACCGAATCTGCCGCCCTGGACAGAAAAGTAAACAAAAGCATCAGGACAAAAAATCCTGCCAGAATTTTTATCAGTTTTATTTTCTTCATAGATAAATCCTCTCGTTTCTGTCGCTCTATTCCTTGATTGCCGTGGATATGATCCCTTGTTCCAGATAATCCTGCCCTGCCAGAAAAACGATCACTGCCGGGATCAGAACCAGAACAGATACCGCAAATGCCTTTCCTGTCTGGGAGATATCGATCTGTGGAAGGTACAGAGACAGCGGCCACAGACTTTTGGTCTTCAGAAATGCCATTGGCTGTTCGATCAGATTCCAGTATTCCAGAAATCCCAGAACCAGTGCCGAAATGATACCCGCAGAACCCAGAGGGATTCCGATTCTGATAAAAATAAGCAGCTCACCCGCCCCGTCCAGCCGCGCAGATTCCATCAGTGCCTCCGGAATACTCTCAAAGAAACGATACATGATAAAAACCGGAAACGTGGAAAAGGCCGCCGGAAGAATAATCCCCCACAGATGATCCAGAAGTTTCATCTGATCCAGAACCAAATAATTACTGAGCATCATTACCTGAAAGGGCATCATCATCAATGCCACATAGATCATAAACAGCAGATTTTTTCCCGGAAAACGATATCTGGCAAATCCCCACGCTGCCGGTACTCCCACCAGGATCTGCCCTGCCAGAACTCCGACAGTAATCTTTACGGAATTCCAGAACATCACAAAAAACTCCGGAGAATCCAGCAGGACTTTCACATAGGATCTCAGCGTCGGATAAAGCGGAAGTACTCTCCAGAATACATAACTGACTGCCTGACCGGAAGCAGATCCACTGTCTGCTGTCAGTACCGCCCCCAGAAGATCATTTAATTCCTTCTGCCCCATCAGTGATCCTGTAACTGAAAAAAATACCGGAAATACTGCCACCAGTGCAAGGAGTACAAGGAGCAGGCTTCCTATCTTCCTGATACGGAATATCTGCATAACTTTTCTCATTCTGCCCCGCCTTTCCCCCAGGCTTTCCACAATCCCAGGATCAGCAGAAAAATCACCAGTCCGGTCACCACTGCCGCAGCCGACATCTTATCCAGCGACAGGTCCCTGTACCAGTTGTTAAACAGATGCTGAAGCAGATACATTTTTTCCTGTGGATAATCACCGGCCACCAGATATGCCTCACGGAAAACCTTAAATGCATTGAGTACAGAAAGTACCACGATCGTAAAAAGGGACGGGAGCAGATTCGGGAGTGTGATCTTCGTAAAACATTTCCACTCCCCTGCCCCGTCCACTTTTGCTGCCTCGTAAAGTGCCGCCGGAATGGCAGACAATCCTGCCATCCAGAGCACTACATCATATCCAAGATTTCTCCATATATAACTGATCACCAGTACATAAAAAGAAGCACCTGTATTCATCCAGTCAGTCGTCTGAACAGATAACATATGAAGCAGGTGATTCCATAAGCCCTGATCGTCAAAAAGCAGTCTCCACAGAAGTACCACTGATGCTACAGGGATTGCCATTGGCAGAAGAAAGAAACTTTTCAGAATCTGCGTAAATCTTTTCTGCCCTGCAAGCAGGACTGCTATGATCAGAGACAATACCACCAGCAGCGGCACACACACTCCGAAAAACCGAAGTGTGTTGCCTGCTGCCAGACGAAACGCTTTGTTTGCAAATATCGTCCTGTAGTTCTCTATCCCCACAAATTCTCCATTCACTGCCCCGCAAAAAGATCTGCGGATCACATCCACATACGGAATCAGCCAGAAAATGCAGACACCTGCAAAACTCGGAAGAATAAAAGCCAGACCTTTTTCTGTATTTCTGAAAGCTGCACATCTTCTGCGATTTCGTTTCCGACTAAACAGCAAATCTGATTTTGCGTTCCGTTTCTCTGTTAAAGATAAGTGTTCTTTTAAATTAATCTTCATTCTCTTAAACTCCCTTACCTTGCAGTGTTGGGTAATCAGCAGCAGACAGCCGCTTATTCAGATAAATACAGATTTACTTCCTGCATGATCTCTTTCACAGCATCATCCAGCCCCGTTTCTCCATTGAGGTATTTCTCACCGGATTCCGTTACTGCATTTCGGATGATCTGATTACTCTTTGCAGGTACAGTAAGTGTTTTTCCCAGATCCATGATGTTCTGTATTGCTTCATCTTCCGGAATGATCTCGTCCATCTCAATCTGCTTGATATTACCATCTCCCGTATCATAGGAAGCCCCGATCGAGCCAATGGTATCTCCGCTGGATTTTCCCATTTTCCAGTAAGCCATATCTTCATAAACCTTGCTGTTTACAGCCAGTCCTTCATCATTGCTTGCTCTCTGGGATTCCTCTTCAAACAGAAACTTGACAAACTTCTCTGCCGCTTCTTTTTCGGATGCCTTTGCACTGACCCCGACAGCACTCCTTGGATAGAAACAGTTCTCGCTTTGTCCGTTCAGAAGTTTATAATCCAGATCCGGATCTACTTTTCTTGCAGAATCTAAAGATACCAGACCTTCCGGTGAGAGCAGGCCTCCTGCTGCTACTGTATCAACTTTTGCAAGCAGACTGGTTACGGATCCTGAAATGTCCATATATCCTGAATGATCTGAATCTGCCCAGTCATCCCCCATCTGATAAGCTTTCTTTGTTTCTTCTATCGCATTTTTCTGAGTCTGCCAGATCCTGTTTACCTGTTCCAGATATTCTTTCACAGCATTTTCATTCAGAGTTCCGTCTTCGTTCATCCATGCAGGTATACTATTATCTATGGTTCCCTGTATCAGATAGGATGGTGCTATAGAAAAATCGCTGAAGAATTGTAATTTTCCATAGCTATCTTTCTGCGACTCCGCTGCATCAGCTTCTGTTGTCAGATCCGTAATTCCGGCTATGATATCCTTATTTCCCTCTATCATCGGAATGCCGAACTTGACAGGCATGGTATAAATGCTTCCGTCCTCTTTTGTATATGCGTCCTTGATATTGGACAGGATATCTGTATCTTTTAATACCCCGCTTAAATCCTCCAACATTCCTTTTTCTATATAAGTATCCTCTGAAATACCATCCAGAAGCAGGACATCCGGCCCTGTTCCTGCCATGATCTCTGTATTGAGAACTTTCAGCGCATCTGTATCTGTAACAGAATCATCTCCCGACATTCCCGTCTCAATATTTACATAAACATCCGGATATTTCTTCTGGAAAAGCACTGCTGCCTGTTTTATGAAATCATTATCTTTCAGGGAATAAACAGTCAGCTCTGTATCCGGCGTCGTTGGGGTATCTTTAGAATATACATAAGAATAAATTTTTATATCTTCTCCTGCATTGCAGCCCACATAGAAGTTTCCATCGCTGTCCTGCCCCCATGCTACAGTTCCTGTATCCGGTGAACTGAGCGAATTCAAGGAACCATCGATTATCTGTTCCACTGTGCTGCCTCCCAGAACATATCTGTAAACACCGGTATGATCAATATAAAAAAGGCTGTTATCCTCATCTCCCTTTAAGAACATAAGCGGAAAACTGCTGGTTGTTGTCCAGTTGACATCCTGCTCATCAGACTGGATCTGCTCTGTAAGCGCGCTGATATTGTCCAGTGGTTTTCCAGTATCCAGATCATATCCGTGAAGAGTCTGATCCTGAATGGTAAACAACATTTTTCCTGCTGTTCCGATAAAATCAACACGGATTCCTTCCTCATATCTTCTCACCAGACTTCCATCTGAAGGATTGATCTCTGCTACGCCATTGCCTGGATCTACGATAAGAACTGTCCCATTCTCTGTGAAACATGCCTGAAATGTATAGGAAGACTGAATCGTATCTCCGGTATCAACTTTCTGTACATTTCCATCAGGGGAAAGATAGAAAAATTCCATTTTCAGGTTGTCATACGCAGAATCCTCTTCCCCACTGTCGGCTGTTGTCTGTGCATTTTCATTGTCCCTGTCAGGAGACAGATCTGCCCCGACAAATATACTTCCATCCGCTGCTGCAGAAACAACGCTGATATATTCTCCCAGATTCTCCTTAAGCCCCAACAGTTCTTCCAGACTTTTTCCATTCGTCCAGGTTTCTCCATTATCTGCAGAATCTGCTGCATAATAACAGTTATCTGCTGTACTGTAATAAACCATGCGCAATGCACCTGAGTCGAGTACTTTGACATCTCTCAGAAACTGGCTGTTTTCAGGTACTGTAAGATCATTTTCCAGAAAACGTCCCATTGCTTTTGCGCTCTCATCTTTTGTTTTTTTACCATCTGAATTGTCGGTATTTACATTCACAAGATCTGCTGTATCTGCATTCCCTGCCTGATTGATGCTTCCTGTTTCTCCTTTGCTTCCGGAATTTTTTCCATCTGCACCGCCACATCCGGCAAGCAGGCTGCCAGTAAGTGCGATCACTCCGGCAACGGCGATTCCCTGTTTCCACCTTTTTATTTTTCTCATATCAGGATATACCTCCATGTTTTTATTTTCTTTCTGTCCCTCTCAGGATAAATGGATTGTAACAGGCAAATCTCTAAACTTTCTCTAATTTTCCAGCCGATATCCAATTCCCCGGACGGTTTTCAGGTTCAGTGTACTTCTGACACTTTTTAATCTTCGCCTCAGAAAATGAATATAATTATCCAGATTTCCATCCTCCACCTCACTGTCTGCTCCCCAGACACGGTTGAGGATCACCTCTCTCGGAAGTGTCTGACCGGCGTTTCGAAGCATCAGCTCCAGAAGTGCTCCTTCCCGTTTGGAAAGGGTACATTCCTTTCCGTTTCCTTCCAGTCTGCCGCTTTCGGGATCAAAAATAAGATCTCCGAGCGATAATACTGCCGTGTCCTCCCATCTTCCGGGTCTTCGAACCATACACTGTATTCTTGCCAGAAGTTCTTCGAAGGCAAACGGCTTCACCATATAGTCATCTGCGCCGCCTTTCAGTCCGGTCAGTTTATCCTGTAATTCTCCCAGTGCAGTCAGCATGATCACCGGTGTGGAAACATGATTCTTTCTGGCTTCCTGCAAAACAGTGATACCATCCATGGACGGGAGCATCCGGTCCAGGATCACCAGATCATGGCTTCGTTCTTTCATATAATAAAGCCCTTCTTCTCCGTCATCGCAGATATCTGTCTCATAGCCTTCTTTTTCGAGCTGAAATCTCATGCTATCTGCCAGTTCCCTGTCATCCTCTATCAGTAAAATTTTCATCTGTTTTCATCCTCCTGATTTTTCATTATACATGAGTTTTCTCTAAATTGTCTCTATACTCGGTTACAGGAATTTTTTTAGAGATTATTTACAGGTTTTCATGATACAATTACCATACAATCTCATAAAGGAGTAAATATTTCATGTTTCACAGACTTCATATTCAAATGACTTTTTTCTCTGCTCTGATCATTGGCATCGTCATTTTTATTATGACAACTGCCTGTAATTTCATCGCAGAAAACAGCACACGCCAGAATGCGTGGAATGCCTTTCAGAACAACGCCATCTCCTGTATCTCTCATCTGGAAACGCAGAGTATCATCAGCAGTGACTGGATTTTGCAGGCAGAAAAAAATTATGATATTTCCATGGATATCAGAGACAACGGAAATTCTCTTTATCTGAAAAAACTACAGACGGATTCTCTGGATGAAACGATTTTCCGGAAGGCAGAAGAAATCTCTGCTGCTTCCTATGCACTTGATCTTTCCAATCCCGGTGCGGTCAGTAAACTGACAAAACGGATCTTTTTTCAGATGAAAGATTTCTATGTTTCCACTGCTCTGATCCCCAAGAGCCACGGAACCGTCAGTATGATCATCCTGTATTCCCTGGATTCTGTAAAACACAGGATTCTGTTACAGAGACTTGCATTCTCCGGCGCAGCTTTTCTGGCAATTCTGGCTCTGAGTATCTGTTCCTGGTTCTTTACCGGAAGAATGATCACTCCCCTGGAAAAAAGCAGGCAGGAACAGACCGAATTTATCGCTGCTGCCTCCCATGAGCTTCGCTCCCCTCTGGCAGTAATCCTGTCCGGAATCTCTGCCATGAAAAAGGCAGATCCGAAAGAACAGGAACATTTTCTTTCAGTCATAGAAAAAGAAGGGACGCGAATGTCCCTCCTGATAAATGATATGCTCTCTCTGTCAAATGCAGATAACCATTCCTGGAAAATGCATCCGGTTTTCTGTGAACTGGATACTTTACTTCTGGATACCTACGAAAAGTATGAACCCCTGATGCAGGACCACCATATGAAATTTTTCATTGAACTTCCGGAAGAGGAAATCCCTTCCTGTCCCTGTGACCCGGAAAGGATCAGTCAGGTGCTTGGAATCCTTCTTGACAATGCCATCAGTTATGTCCCCGAAAACGGGAAAATTATTCTTTCCCTTTCACAGACCGAAACGCACTTTCTTATCCGCGTCAAAGACAACGGACCCGGTATTCCGGATTTTGCCAAGACTTCTGTTTTCCGGCGTTTTTACCAGGCAGATTCTACCAGAAATAACAGGCAGCATTTTGGTCTGGGACTGTGTATTGCGTATGAGATCATTTCACTTCATAAAGGAACAATCTCTGTACTGGATACCCCGGGCGGTGGTTCTACTTTTCAGATTTCTCTGCCGTTGGCATAACACAGTAATTTTCTGTAACATAAAAACAGGTGGAAATGAATTTTTCTACTCATTTCCACCTGTTTTATCTGTTGTTTATCCTATTTCTATCTTCTCTTCAATCTTTGCTTCTCTCTTCTTCCAGCTGATAAATCCGTACATATCATTTAGGAAAAAGATCATGAAATTTACTACCACTGGAAAATATGACGGATCTTTGATAGATGCCATAACCCACAAAATAATCAATACAATATCGTTTGACGCATATCCCAGTGCATAATAAGAAGATCTTAACATTGTAAGGGTTGCCGCTAAAAAGCTGGTTACAATTGATACTGTGCTGAACATAAGATTTGGTGTATTTAAATATTTTAATAGTTCATAAAAAAGGAATGTAACGATCATACCTCCCCAGTAGTGAAACTTCCAAGAGATAATTCCGTATAGAATACAAAAGATGATCATTAGAATCTGTGCCCATACATTACCTTTTGCTGCAAAGATCAAAGATGTTGCTCCAATTAATGCTGCAGTCAATGTTAATATATCTATTTCCCCTGTCATTATATTTGAGATCACTACGATCAGTAATGATCCCAGCCATAAGATCAATCTATTCTATACGAATTTTTATCAAATAACAAGAATTTACACTATAAAAGAAGATTCTCACATTTCTATTTTACATACATACCATAATAATATAAATAAGAAAAGGAGAATATCGATGGATCGATGTTGTTGTAACCAACCGTCTGAAATAAAAAATCATGGACATCGCCATGGCGGTATCGATTCTATGCCTGTTGCAATGCAGTATGTTCCTTGGCAGCATTGGAATCAGATCTATAGTCCAGAAGAGGGATTAAAATGCGGAACAATCTTTCCAGAATTAAATAAACCATTTTATGGGAAAGGGGCGTGCTGGTAATGAATCAGTATGATAAGAAAAAGTTGTTAAATTATATTGATGCAGTCAGCTTTGCATTGATTGATACGAATCTGTATCTTGATACACACCCAAATGATAAAAAAGCAATGGACCATTTTAATCAATATCAGAAGG
>ENA-OURQ01003573-OURQ01003573.1-human-gut-metagenome-genome-assembly--contig:-NODE-3573-length-10363-cov-3.915988_pt1 | contig 10363 bp, 9 predicted proteins | sample MGYA00242105_ERZ508999 | MGnify/ENA primary metagenome ERZ508999 (study PRJEB26280, sample SAMEA2338771) | human gut metagenome | biome: human gut; feature: human-associated habitat; material: faeces...
TGCTTGAGATTCGCCTGAACGGACCGCAGCTTGACGAAGCGGTGCTGAAACAAATCGATAGGGAAATCCCGTACCATATCCTCTTTATTTTGACCTGTGACGGCAAGGCTCAGGCGTGGATCGGCCACAAGTCGGCCGCCGCCTCCGGCAACAGCGCTTTCAAAGTCAATAGATATTATCACACCGACTGGATACCTGAAAATGAGATTGATCTCCGCATTGACGGCTTGACTTTGGACGCCGTTTATGATAACTTTGTTAAACAGGTTGCCGAGCTGCAAGGGGAGGAGTGGAACGCAAATTGCGGTGCCGCCGAAAACGTTGCGCAAAGCTTGGCGCGCGAAAAGCTCAAAAAGCAGATCGCCGCGTTGGAAAAGAAAATGAAAAGCGAAAAACAGCTGAATCGGCGCATGGAAATAAATGCAGAGCTGAAAAGATTAAAAAAGGAGCTGAACGGCTAAAAAACGATGTTCGCAGCAGCTGAAATGAATTTTGAAAATTCATATTTCGGTTGCAAACATAGATATACAATAATACGGAGGTATTGAGTAGATTATGAAATCACTGGATCTTACACCCACAAATGAAAATGTCTATAACTCATTGATAAATGACAGCATTGGAAGGGGAGAGTTCGTTCGTCAATTCGTTAAAATGCTGAATGCAATTGAAGATAATTGCACAATTGCGCTTGAGGGGAATTGGGGAAGCGGGAAAACCTTTTTTGTTAAACAGGTCAAGATGGTTTTGGATGCACACAACCCAAATTATCAGCCGGTAAATGGATTCCTGACAGAAGAACGCAGAAAAGTAATTAAAGAAAAATGTAGCGAATTTAATGCTGAAGATGGCAGCACGGAATTAAAACCTCAGCTATGCGTATATTACGACGCATGGCGAAATGACAATGATGAAGATCCGATTCTTTCGTTGGTTTATTCGATTGTTAAAGAAACAGAATCTGATTTTTCATTCAAAAAAAAATCAACATTGGACATTTGCAGTGAACTTATAAAACTTGTTTATGATAAAGATTTAAGCAAACTAATAAAGGCATTAAAAGGGAAAAATGCCTTAGATCGCATTAAGAAAACAAAAGATGAGGCGGAGAAGGTCAGCGAGTTTTTACAGTCACTGCTCCCTGAAGTCGGCGAGAGATTGATAGTGTTTGTTGATGAGCTTGATCGCTGCAAGCCGAGTTATGCGGTAAAGCTTCTTGAGAGAATAAAACACTATTTTTTGGACAAAAAAATCACATTTGTTTTTTCGGTCAACATAAATGAATTGCAGCATACAATAAAAAAACACTACGGCAGCGATTTTGACGCAACGCGATATCTGGATCGGTTTTTTGATTTAAGAGCAACATTGCCGAAATTTGATTTGGAGAAATATTACGCAAGCATTGACTTTAAACGTGATGACAATATGTTCAATTATGTCTGCAAGTCAGTGATAAGAGAGTATCAACTTGAAATGCGGAATATTGCAAAATATATCAGACTTGCAAAAATCGCTGTGCCAAAATTGGTAAGAGAAGGTCATGCCGATTTTCCTGCTTACGGCGAAAAACGGAATGCCATTTATTGTTATTGGACTTGTATAATCCCAATTATGCTGGGATTAAAACTGACGGATACCAAGCGTTTTGAAAATTTCTTTAACGGTAAAGATTGTACACCGCTGCTGGATTTTCAGGAATGCTTTCGCACTGGCTGCTTTGCCGATTGGGCATTGGATCACGATGAGAAAGCAAGTGGCGATAACTCCGATGTTATCAAAAAGAAAATTAAAGAAGTATATGATGCGATCTTTGTTGAAGAATATGAAGACAACGATTGTCGAAAGGTTGGCAATATGGACTTTTACAAATACATGAAAAACAGCGTAATGTACATTGCCGGACTGATGTCAAGTTCAGCAAGCTTTGATGAGGAATAAGGAGAGAACAACCATGCGCAAACCGAAATTTGAAACCCCCGATTTAACATCGGAAAACATAGAAAAAATTGCTGCTCTGTTTCCCAACTGCATCACGGAGATGCTGGACGAGGAACGCAGCACGCCGGAGAAGAAGGTGTACAAGCGGGCAATCAACTTTGAAATGCTGAAACAGATGCTTTCACCGGACGTGGTGGACGGCGACGAGGCATACGAGTTCACATGGGTCGGCAAGAAGGCGGCTATCGTGGAAGCCAACAAGCCGATCCGCAAGACGCTGCGCCCCTGCGTGGCAGAAAGCAAGGACTGGGACAATACCGAAAACCTCTACATCGAGGGCGATAATCTGGAAGTCCTCAAGCTCTTGCAGGAGAGCTATCTCGGCAAGGTCAAGATGATCTACATTGACCCGCCGTACAATACCGGCAACGACTTTATCTATGCCGATGATTTTAAGATGGAGAGCGAAGAGTGGAAGGTTGAGAGCGGAGAGTGGAGTGAGGAAGGCGACCGCCTGTTCAAGAATACCGACACCAATGGACGGTTTCATTCCGACTGGTGCAGTATGATTTATTCCCGGCTGATGCTGGCGAGAAATTTACTGGCAAGTGATGGAGCTATCTTTATCAGCATTGACGATAACGAGCGGGAGAATCTTCAAAAAATATGTGATGAAGTGTTTGGGACAGTGAACTATGTTGCAACTTTCCCTTGGCGAAAACGAACCGCAAAATCGGATGTGCCTTTCGGCGTGTCACAAGATTACGAGTGGATTATTTGTTACGCAAAATCTGATGACTTTATTGCAAGTGTGGCTGGAAAAGATAGAAAATACTATGAAACACCAGATTTTCCCGGGAGACCTTGGCGCATACATGACCTCACTACTCAACGAACTGCATTAGAAAGACCAAATAGCAACTTTGCAATAATAAATCCTCAAAATGGTATAAGTTATCCTGTAAATCCGCAGGCTGTATGGCGTATTACAGAAGAGGGATTTCCGCAATACCTAAAAGAAAATCGCATTGTTTTCCCTGGTGATTATGATTTCTTAAAAATATCAAAGCCTGTTTTGCGTTATTGGAAAGAGGACGATATGGCAAAAGCTGGTGAAAGTTTTGGAAGAGTTACAGTAAGCACAAAATTTCCTGATAATATAGGTATGTCACAGGACGGTACTAAGGAAATATCAGAACTTTTTTCAAGCAAGGTGTTTTCTTTCCCTAAGCCAACTTCTCTTGTCAAGTTTTTGATGCATATGCACACAAGCGGCGACGACATTATTCTCGACTTCTTCTCCGGCTCCGCCACCACCGCCCACGCCGTTATGCAGCTCAACGCTGAGGACGGCGGACACCGCAAGTTCATCATGGTACAGCTTCCGGAGAAGTGCGACGAAAAATCCGAAGCCTACAAAGCGGGCTACAAAAACATCTGCGAAATCGGAAAAGAGAGAATCAGAAGAGCAGGAGAAAAAATTCTGAAAGAGCAGTTGGCAAATAACAACTCCACTCTTAACTCTCCAAACTCCAAACTCGACATCGGTTTCCGCGTTCTCAAGCTGGATTCCACCAACATGAAGGACGTTTATTACGCGCCCTGTGACTACGATCAGGACTCTCTCCATCAGCTGGAATCCAACATCAAGGATGACCGCACCGATCTCGACCTGCTGTTCGGCTGCCTGATCGATTGGGGTCGGCCGCTGTCCCTGCCGTACAAGTCCGAGCAGATCGACGGCTGCACCGTCCATACCTACAACGATGGCGACCTGATCGCCTGCTTTGACGCTAATGTCCCCGAAAGCGTGGTCAAAGAGATCGCACAGCGCCGCCCGCTCCGTGCTGTCTTCCGCGATTCCGGCTTTGCGTCCAGCCCGGAGAAGATCAACATGTTCGAGATTTTCAAGCTCTATATGCCGGAGGACGCGGGCGACATCACCAAGTGCGTGAGGGTGATATAAGAGTGAAGTTTTGAGAGTGGAGAGTGTAGTTATGAGAGTTGAGAGTGAAGTTATGAGAGTTGAGAGTGGAGTTATGAGAGTTGAGAGTGGAGAGTGGAGTTATGGAAGCAGAAAACACTGCGAGGTATAAGAGCAAGAGATTTGCCGTTCGGATCGTTCGGCTATATCAATACTTATGCGAAGAAAAAAGAGAGTTCGTGCTTTCAAAACAGATTTTACGAAGCGGTACAAGCATTGGAGCAAATCTTGCGGAAGCGGAGTGCGCAATTAGTAAAAAGGACTTCCTTTCGAAGATTTATATCGCATTGAAGGAATGCTCAGAGACATTGTATTGGTTGGAATTACTGACTGAAACGGATTATTTGTCCGAACAGGAGTTTAAGTCGCTCAACGCCGATTGTGACGAGTTGAGAAGAATGCTGTCTGCTACAACGAAAACAATTTCTTCCGCACAGCAAAAGTAACTTAACTCACAACTCTTCACACTCCACACTTCACCAACACCACACGGAGGAAATAACGAAATTATGAAGCTGCAATTCAAACATCAAAAATTTCAAGCGGATGCGGCAAAAGCAGTCGTTGACGTATTTGCCGGACAACCGTACCTCACGCCTACCTATATGATAGACAGAGGCTACGAGAAAATAGAGGCGGACGGTGTGAAATCTTCGCAGATAGCCATAAAAGAAGAAGAGGATTTTACCGGCTGGCGCAACGAACGCATTGTGCCGGAGCTTTCCGACAAGCTGATTCTGGAACATCTGCAAAAGGTGCAGCGCACGAATCAGATAAAGCCATCTGACAAGCTGGAAGGTCGTTATAATCTGACGATTGAAATGGAAACCGGCGTCGGCAAGACCTATACCTACATCAAGACCATGTATGAACTGAACAAGCACTACGGCTGGAGCAAGTTCATCGTGGTCGTGCCGAGCATTGCCATCCGCGAGGGTGTTTATAAGTCCTTTCAGGTGACGCAGGAGCATTTTGCAGAGGAATACGGCAAGAAAATCCGGTTCTTCATCTACAATTCTGCCCAACTCACGGAAATTGACCGCTTTGCGTCGGACAGTGCCATCAATGTCATGATTATCAACTCTCAGGCGTTCAATGCCAAGGGTAAGGACGCGCGGCGTATTTACATGAAGCTGGACGAGTTCCGTTCCCGCCGCCCGATTGACATCATTGCAAAGACGAACCCAATTCTGATTATTGACGAGCCGCAGTCAGTCGAGGGCAAGCAGACGAAGGAACGGCTGAAAGAGTTTTGTCCGCTGCTGACACTCCGCTACTCCGCGACTCACAAGTCGGACAGCATCTATAACATGGTTTATCGCCTTGATGCAATGGAAGCGTACAACAAGCGGTTGGTCAAGAAAATTGCCGTCAAGGGCATCACAGAGTCCGGCAGCACGGCAACCGAGGGATTCGTCTATCTGGAAAGCATCAACGTCTCGAAGGAGAAGAACCCGACTGCTTCCATTCAGTTTGACTGCAAGGGTGCGAAGGGCATTCGCCAGAAGAACGTAACGGTCGGTATCGGTTACAATCTCTATGACAATTCCGGCAATCTGGACGAGTACAAAGTCGGCTTTGTAGTGAAATCTATCGACGGACGCGACAACTCCGTAGAGTTCCTGAACGGTATCAAAATCTTTGCCGGAGATGTGATCGGTAAGGTCAGCGAAGACCAGCTTCGCCGCATTCAGATCCGCGAAACGATTCTTTCTCACTTGGAGCGGGAGCGTCAGCTTTTCCATAAGGGCATCAAGGTTCTGTCGCTGTTCTTCATCGACAGGGTTGAAAAATACAAACAGTATGACGAGGACGGGCATCCGTTCAACGGCATCTATGCGGATATGTTTGAGGAAGAATACAACGACATCATAGGCTCTATGCAGTTGAGAGCCGGTGACGATGATTACATTCGTTATCTGGAGGTTATTTCCGCCCACGATACCCATGCCGGTTACTTCTCCGTTGATAAAAAAGGCAAGATGACCGACAGTAAGCTCTCCGACAAAAAGGCGGGCACATCTGACGATATTGACGCCTATGACCTGATCATGAAGAACAAGGAACTGCTTCTGGATCGTGATCCGAAAAAATCCCCGGTGCGTTTCATTTTCTCCCATTCTGCGCTGCGTGAAGGTTGGGATAACCCGAACGTGTTCCAGATTTGCACACTGAAACAGAGCAGCAGCGAGGTTCGCAAGCGGCAAGAGGTCGGTCGCGGTCTGCGCCTGTGTGTCAATCAGGACGGCGAACGCATGGACGCCAACGTGCTTGGAAATGATGTGCAGTCCATCAATGTTCTGACCGTTATCGCCAGTGAGAGCTATGACAGCTTTGCAAAGGGCTTGCAGACTGAGCTTGCCGATGCGGTTGCGGATCGCCCCGTGGCGGTTACTGCCGACCTCTTCAAGGACAAGGTCATTGTGGATGCCGGAGGCAACGAACAGGTTGTGGACGGCGATACAGCTCAGGCGATTTATTTTGATTTGATTGTCAACGGCTATATCGACAAGAAGGGTGTACTGACCGATAAATATTATGCCGACAAAGCAAACGGCGCGATTCAGGTTGCGGAGGAAGTGGCGGACAGCCGCGATTCTGTGATCAATATTCTTGATTCCGTCTATGACAGCCGCGCTATGCAGCCGGAGAACGCCCGCGACAAGAACGTCGAGCTGCAAGTTGATCCCGACAAGCTCGCCATGCCGGAGTTCAAAGCTCTCTGGAAACGTATCAGCCCGAAATCTGTGTATGTGGTTGATTTTGATACCGATGAGCTTGTAAACAAGGCGATTGCATCTATTAACAATAATCTTCATGTGCCGAAAATCTTTTTCAAAGTTGAAACCGGCGCGATGGATGAGATCAAGTCAAAGGACTCGCTTCTTGACGGAAGTGCATTCTCGAAGTCAAAGTCTTCTACTTATGACAGCAGCAAGCAAATCCGCGTGGGCAGCAGCGTGAAGTATGATCTGATCGGCAAGCTGGTCGGAGAGACAGGCTTGACGCGAAAGGCAGTCGTTGCAATTCTGACCGGCATTGAAAAATCCGTTTTTGAGCAGTTCAAATTCAATCCGGAAGAGTTCATTATCAAAGCAGCCGCCCTGATCAATGATGAAAAGGCAACTGCAATTATCCAGCACATCACCTACAATGTGCTGGATGAACATTACGACACGGACATTTTTACCGAACCGACCATCAAGGGCAAGCTCGGCACAAATGCGATGAAAGCGCAGCGGCATCTATACGATCATATCGTGTATGATTCCACAAACGAGCGTGATTTTGCTGCCGATCTGGACACCAACACAGATGTTGCGGTTTATGTGAAGCTGCCGGACAGCTTCTATATCGCAACGCCGGTCGGGCATTATAATCCGGACTGGGCGATTGCTTTCTATGAAGGTACCGTCAAGCATATCTACTTTGTTGCTGAGACGAAAGGCTCTATGTCCTCCATGCAGCTCCGGCTCATTGAGGAATCGAAAATTCACTGCGCAAGAGAGCATTTCAAGGCGATCAGCAACGGAAATGTGGTTTATGACGTGGTGGATAGTTACCAAGCCTTGCTGGAAAAGGTAATGAAATAAAAAAACAGCATTGATTTCAAAAACAGCTCGGCCAACTTTTTTTGAGTTGCCCGGGCTTTTTTGCAGCTGGCGATGCCGCAGCTTCATTAAAAAATGCGATTCTGCCGCATAAATATTGGCATCTTATTCTCAACGGAAAAAAACGAACAGCAAGGGTCGTGCTGAGTGCGGCAACTCCAAGCATGACACAAATCGGCAGCGTCGCAAGGGAGACGGCACAGTAAACGGCATACATTGCCGGCTCTACGCCGAGAATGAATACAGGTCAAAACAAATTCTTTGTGTAGTAATATCTTTTTTCGGTGTACGGATATTCCTCAAGGGTGAAAACCTCCTGATATCCATGCTTCTTGTAGAATATCGGAGCTTGAAAAGAAAAAGTATCCACAAAAGCATATTTGCAGTCGCGCTGCTTAGCTTCGCTTTTCGCGGCCTGCAGTAACTTGCTTCCGATACCTTGCCCTCGGAGTTGTTCGCTGACAAAAAGGAATTGAATGCAAAGCCAATTTCCGAATATCTCTCCTGTCAATCCGGCCAGCTTTCTGCTGTTTTCGTCTTCAAAAAAGAGCCCTATCGGGATTTTTTGATTTTTCGCGATGAACAAGATTATATTCATTCAGCATCCTATGTATCTCATTGACATCGTGCTCGCTTACATCATCCGTTATTCTGAAATTCATATGCTTTTTCCTTCCTCGCGTAGTTTTATTAATAATTAAAACCTATGTATCCTGCCAATCAGAACCGTACATCTGTTTCTTTGCTTTAAAAAATCGGTTATACACGAAAGCAACAGCAACGTCGGTACTGTTTTTGAACGGATACATATTGGAACAGCAAGATGCTTATCGGCATAAATCACTTATCATGCCAGAGTGCTAAAACCCTGCCCGTATCATTATCTACCAAGATGTTTGCAACACCGCCCGTCATATTGGAACGCAATGTTCCCTGAACAAGCCAAATACCGTTTGCCTTATCATAGAATACTTGATAGGGTTTCTGCTTTTTTATACGTTCTCCATACTGGTTAATCCAAATTACTTCAACTTTTTTGAGAAGATCTATTGAATCGGATATGAACCCTAAATTATCTTCTGACGGAAATTTATCAATATAATATTGATAATCGCCCACATCAAACGCCTTAGTTTCCGGAAGCTTGTTTTTGCCAATCACAACAAATGTCCCTGCAATGAATGCCATGAAAAGAACAAACAGAAACATAAAAAACATCTTTCTTTTAAACATTGAAACTACCTCCCCGGATGGTTGGGATCAACTCGTTCGCAATTGAACCCGTTGTGTATGCATAGCGATACTTTCCGAGCATGTTGCCGTAGGAATCGTATGCATAAGTGTAAGTTGAGTTCGCGGAATTGTTTTCTCCGTAGTACAGATTTTCGCGCACAAGCTGATTCATAGAATCATACTCGTAGGAGAATTTTTCATCTGCATTTTCGAATATTGAATCGCCGCGCCATATCCCGGTTATGTTGCCGTTGGCATCATAATCATAGTTGTACTTTGCGTCCGAACCGCTGCGATAGGACTTAACGAGCGTTTATTCGGGACTGCGGATAAACCTCCGGTGAAGCTCTTTTCGGTGCTTGCCGCACGGCGCGTGCATCAAAGAGCTTTTTACAACTACCACGTATACTTTACTGTATACCAATCATTCCCGAGATCAACCTGGTCTACTATATATGACCATTCGTCAACAAGCCGGCCTTCTCCGGTTCGTTCAATCTCTTTGCATAGCAAATAATCACTGTCCCCAAATCTTGAATAGAAGGCAAACATTACATATTCAGCGAAACTTGAAAACTGCCTATCTACGGACTGCATAAGCGGATCATCGAAAAGAGGCTGTACAAAAGTTTGGATTCCGTTGATCTCGTCCTGCGATAGTTCTTCGGATGAAAAGACTCCGAGTTCACCGATTTTTGTATAGGTTCGGTTATTGTATGAACTGTCCGCGCCTTTTACCACATAAACAACGTTTGGATTCGCCTTAAACCAGTCGGCGGCAGCATCGAGTGCCTCGGTGTGAAGCTTGAAGTAGTCTTGCGCAACTCCGGCAGAATACAACCCGCGCGGCCCGGAATCCTCAAAGAGCTTTTTAAACTCAGCTATGCTAAAACACCCGCACAATTGTACCGAAACAACTGCGGCAACCATAGTGATCGCAACAATAATTATCAAATGCTTTTTGCTTTTCATAGTGACCCCCGCAGTTCTTTCGCTATTTTATAAATTGTTAACAGCAACCGTCCGTTTATTCCTGCATTTACCATCCAATCGGAAAATTCTCCGCTTGCAAAAGATGCAGGTTCCATGAAGTAATGTATACCAACCCCAAGGTTGATAAAAAAGTTGTCGTCTTTTCCGTCATAGTAATACTCACAGCCATCGTTGTCTCCATTTTCTCTTAATGCGACAAATCCAGCCGCAACAAGGAGAGTTTTTCTTGAAAATCCTAATGTTGATCCGATAAAGCCATAATTCAGGTTTCCAAGATCTGCTGCGGTCATGTTTAACCCAAATGCAGAAAAACCGGAAACGTCTTTCGCCCAATCGGGCAAATGGTATTTGTAGTCCCAGTCTCCGTATGAACGCACATGCTGATAGAATTGGATTTGTGCGTAACCCGGTATAACTGACCATTTCTTTGCTGTTACAAAATTGTCTAAAAGTAAACACAACACTTCTTTTGTACGATCCGGTAAACACTCCTGCTTAAGCGGAGCTGTGCCGCAGCTATCGCTCATATTCACCGGATTATTCAGACAATACGCATACGCGTTATGCCCGAGAACGCCCTGGCCGGTGGAGAGGAGGACAT
>ENA-OURQ01003574-OURQ01003574.1-human-gut-metagenome-genome-assembly--contig:-NODE-3574-length-10363-cov-3.004269_pt1 | contig 10363 bp, 9 predicted proteins | sample MGYA00242105_ERZ508999 | MGnify/ENA primary metagenome ERZ508999 (study PRJEB26280, sample SAMEA2338771) | human gut metagenome | biome: human gut; feature: human-associated habitat; material: faeces...
TTTGTGTATGAATTAGTTGGCTAATTTTATACTATTTACTGAATGTTCCTATTTATTTTTGATATAATCGGCAATCCATTGTCCTACTTCTGAAGTTTTATAAGACTTTCCATTTTGAGCTAAATCTTCTGTTACGATACCTGCTTCTATCGAAGCATCAACAGCTTCACGAATCATTTTGCCTTCATCCATGAGATTAAATGCATATTCGAACATAAGGGCTGCTGATAAAATCGTTGCTACAGGGTTAGCGATATTTTTGCCTGCGGCTTGCGGATAAGAACCATGTATCGGTTCGAATACTGAAGTATGAATACCTATGGAAGCAGAAGGAAGCATACCTAATGATCCTGTAATTACCGATGCCTCATCGGTAAGTATATCACCGAACATATTTTCGGTAACGATTACATCGAATCGGTTAGGCCATTGTATCAGTTGCATCGCAGCGTTGTCGACAAACATGTATTCGGTAGTGATTTCAGGATATTGTTTTTCTATTTCTTGAGCAACTTCACGCCATAAACGAGAAGTACACAAAACATTGGCTTTATCTACGACCGTAACTTTTTTATTTCTTTGCTTAGCATATTTGTAGGCAAGATGCACTATTCTTTCTATTTCTTCCCGGCTATAAACACATGTATCGTATGCAATAGTTCCGTCTTCACTTCTTCCTTGAGGACGTCCGAAGTAGATTCCTCCAGTCAATTCTCGAATGCACATCAGGTCGGTATCTTTTACGATGTCTGCCCGTAAGGGGGATTTGTATATAAGTGAATCGAATGTCGAGACAGGACGTATATTGGCATACAATCCTAATTTCTTTCTCATTCCGAGTAATCCCTGTTCTGGTCTGACTTTGGCAGACGGATTGTTATCATATTTCGGATCTCCGATAGCCCCGAATAATACAGCATCCGATTGCATACATAATTCGTGAGTTTCGTCAGGATAAGGATTCCCTGTTTTGTCGATAGCGCAAGCTCCTACTAAAGCATGCTTGTATGAAAGTTCATGTCCGAATTTTTCACATACGGTTTTTGTCACTTTCAACGCTTCGTTTACGATTTCTGGTCCTATACCGTCACCCGGTAATACGGCAATATTCAATTTCATGATTTTTTTGTTTATACGGTTTCTGATATATTATCTTGAATTTTTTCTATTTGGTTCAACATTTTAATAGTAGCCTGTATGGCTGCTTCTGTCTGGTCTGCATCAAGGCCTCTGGTTTTGAACGTATGGCCTTTGAAATTCCATGTAATAACTGTCTGAACAAATGCATCTGTACGGCCTCCCGGTGGAATATCGACTGTATAGTTGATGAGTATCGGGAATGTCTTTTTTAGTTGATATTTGTATATTTTTCGCAAAGCTTTGACGAAAGCATCATATTGTCCGTCTCCTGTTGCCGTTTCTTCATATTGTTCACCATGAATCTCTATTTTTATGACTGCGACCGGATGCAAGCCTTGGGCGAGTGAAAGTGAATAGTTGAGCAAATGTATCTTTTGGTCTTCTGAGTCGTGATTCAGAACATCTGAAATAATATACGGAAGATCATCCTGAGTTACTTGTTCTTTTTTATCACCTAAAGCAATGATCCGTTCTGTAACTTTTTTCATTGAAGTTTCATCTAACTCGATCCCCAGAGCTTCCAGATTTTTTTTGATATTGGCTTTGCCGGAAGTTTTTCCAAGTGCATATTCTCGTGTACGTCCGAAACGTTCGGGGAGCAAGTCGTTAAAGTAGAGGTTGTTTTTACTGTCTCCGTCAGCATGCACTCCAGCACATTGAGTAAAAACATGTTCCCCGATAACAGGTTTGTTGGACGGAATTCGTACGCCGGAGTAAGATTCTACTACTCGACTTACCTGATTTACTTTACGTTCGTCGATATTCGTTTTTGTTTGTAGTTGATCGTGCAGTACCGCTAATATACTCGATAAAGGAGCATTGCCGGCACGTTCTCCTAATCCGTTTATAGTACAATGAATCCCCTGTATTCCGGCCTTTGCTGCAGAATAGACATTTGCCACAGCGAGGTCGTAATCGTTGTGAGCATGAAAATCGAATCGAATCTCCGGATAACGATTTATCATTGATTTACAATAATCGTATGAAGAGTAAGGGTTTAGTATCCCTAAAGTATCGGGAAGCATGATACGTTCGATAGGTTCGTTTTTTAGAGCATTTACAAGTTGAAAAACGTATTCGGGAGAATGTAACATACCATTCGACCAATCTTCCAGATATATATTTACTTGAAGTCCGTTCGTTTTTGCGAAAGAGATTTCCTTTCGGATTGCTTCTATATGTTCTTCCGGAGATTTCCGTAATTGTTGTGTGCAATGTTTCAGAGAGCCTTTACATAGCAAATTCGCAACTTTTCCTCCGGCCTTCTTAATCCATTTTATAGAAATACCGTTATCCAGAAATCCGAGAATTTCGACTTTATTCAAGTGACCGCGTTTCCCTGCCCATTCACACACTCTTTTTACAGCTTCGAATTCTCCTTCAGAGACTCTTGCCGATGCAATTTCAATGCGATCTACACGTAATTCTTCTAACAAAAGTCTTGCAATACTGAGCTTTTCCTGAGCTGCGAATGAGACTCCCGATGTTTGTTCTCCGTCGCGCAGAGTCGTATCAAGTATTTCTATTTGCCGCATATTTATCTGTTTTGAGACTTTTCCCACGCTTCTATTCTATCCTTTCTGCTTAATAAATAGTCTATATCATCATATCCGTTAAGCAGGCAATCTTTTTTATAAGGATTTATTTCGAATGATTCTTGAGAGCCATTGTAGTTGTTCGTAATTATCTGATTTTCCAGATCTACTGTGACTGTGGTTTTCGGGTCGGAGGCGATTGCTCCGAACAGATCTGATAGAAAATTCTCAGAAACCACGACCGGAAGAACACAGTTGTTTAATGCATTGTTTTTAAAAATATCGGCAAAAAAACTTGAAACGACAACTTTGAATCCATATCCGGCAACAGCCCATGCGGCATGTTCTCGACTCGATCCGCTTCCGAATTTTTTCCCGCAACCAAAACAGTGCCTGAGTAAGTGGGATCGTTTAATACAAATCCGGGAATAGGATTTCCTTCTTTATCGTAGCGCCAGTCTCTGAATAGGTTATCGCCGAAACCCTCTCGGGTAGTTGCTTTTAAAAAACGGGCAGGTATAATCTGGTCTGTATCGACATTTTCCATAGGAAGTGGGATACAGGTAGAGGTCAGAGTTTTAAATTTATCGGTCATATTTTTTATTTCTAAAAGATTATATAATAATTATTGCATAAAATTTCGGGGATCGGTAATTTTCCCTGTAATGGCAGCGGCAGCAGCGACAAGAGGTCCTGCCAAAATCGTTCGTGAACCTGGGCCTTGTCTCCCTTCGAAATTTCGGTTAGATGTGGATACGGCATATTTTCCGGAAGGAACTTTATCGTCATTCATTGCGAGACAAGCGGAGCATCCGGGCTGACGAAGTTCAAATCCCGCTTCTGTTAAGATTTTATCCAATCCTTCTTTCCTGATTTGTTTTTCTACCGCCCAAGAACCGGGTACTAACCATGCGACTACATGATCAGCCTTTTTATGTCCTTTTACAAATTCGGCAAAGGTTCGGAAATCTTCGATACGTCCGTTTGTACAACTACCGAGAAATACATAATCGATCGTTTTCCCTTCTAATTTTTCACCGGGTTTGAATCCCATGTAATTTAAGGACTTGATAAAAGATATTTTACCGGCTTCATCAATCTGTTCTAATGCCGGAATCGTGTCGTGTATTCCCATTCCCATTCCGGGATTTGTCCCGTAAGTAATACGAGGTGCAATATCCGAAGCGTCGAAGAATACCTCTTTATCAAATACAGCATCGGCATCACTATACAATTCTTTCCACTGTTTCAGCGCTTTTTCCCACTCTTCTCCTTTAGGGGCAAATTCTTTATCTTTGACATAAGCGAATGTCGTTTCATCTGGGGCGATCATTCCGCCTCTTGCACCCATTTCAATACTTAGGTTACATACTGTCATGCGCCCTTCCATACTCAGTGAGCGAATCGCCTCTCCGGCAAATTCTACAAAATAACCGGTTGCGCCGCCTGTAGTCATTCGGGAAATTACATAGAGAGCTATATCCTTTGCCGTAACCCCTTTTCCAAGTTTTCCATTAATAGTGATTCTCATTCTTTTGGGTTTAGGCTGCAAAATACATTGTGTGGCCAGAACCATCTCGACTTCGCTTGTCCCGATTCCGAATGCAATAGCTCCGAAAGCTCCGTGAGTAGATGTGTGGCTGTCCCCGCAGACAATGGTCATTCCCGGTTGTGTCAGTCCGTTTTCCGGTCCTATAACATGAATAATTCCATTCTTTTCGTGTCCGAGTCCGTATAGAGTAATACCGAATTCCTTAGCGTTTCTACTTAATGCTTCTACTTGGTTTCGGGATATGGGGTCTGCAATCGGTTTGTCTTGGTTCAATGTCGGTATATTATGATCAGGTGAACAAGTCGTACGGTCGGGACGGAATACTTTCAATCCACGTTCTCGCAAACCGTTAAATGCTTGAGGGCTGGTCACCTCATGACAATAATGTCTGTCGATGTATAATTGTGTGGGTCCGCCTTGTATAGTAGAAACTACATGTGCATCCCAAATTTTGTCGAATAATGTTTTTTTAGACATGATAAATGATGTTGTTTATTAAACGATAAATTTATTAATAGCGTCGATAAATGCCTCGACAGATGCTGCTACAATATCTGTATTGGCTGAGAAACCATAATAGTGTACTCCTTCATAAGAAACTGTTATATGCACTTTTCCGACATCGTCACTTCCCTTTGTGATAGCTTGAATTAAGAATTCTTGTACGGTCATTTTACGGTGAATTATTTGTTTTACCGCATTTATTGCTGCATCTACGGGTCCATTACCGGAAGCTGCCGCTTCGAATTTCTCTCCGGCGATATTTAAGCCGATACTGGCGACGGGGCGCATGCCGATACCTGAAGTTACCTGCAAATAGTCGATTGCGATGCGGGCATTTGCCGAACGGTCTTTTCCTACAAGCATCAATATGTCATCATCATTTATATCTTTTTTGCGATCGGCAAGTTTCAGAAAATCGCTATATGCCTTATCTAGCTTTTCTTTGTCGAGTTCGACTCCGAGAATGTGAAGGCGATGTTTTAATGCTGCTCGTCCGCTACGGGCAGTCAATACGATTGAATTTTCGTCTATTCCGACATCTTTAGGATCGATGATTTCATAACTTTCGCGGTTTTTCAAGACTCCATCTTGATGTATTCCCGAAGAGTGGGCAAATGCGTTGCGTCCTACAATAGCTTTGTTCGGTTGCACCGGCATATTCATCAAACTAGAAACCATACGACTTATGCCATATATTTTTTGTGTATTGATATTAGTTTCTATATTGAGATCGTGATGGCTCTTAAAAATCATGGCAACTTCTTCTAAAGATGTATTTCCGGCACGCTCTCCGATACCATTTATAGTAACTTCAGCTTGTCTTGCCCCATTCAGTATTCCTGAAATTGTATTTGCCGTGGCCATTCCCAGATCATTATGACAGTGGGTAGCTATGGTTACTTTATCGATTCCTTCTACATTTTCTTTTAAGAAACGTATTTTGCGCCCGAATTCATCCGGAAGGCAATATCCTGTAGTATCCGGTATATTTACTACCGTAGCGCCGGCTTTTATTACAGCTTCTATGACTCGGGCTAAATATTCATTGTCTGTACGTCCGGCATCTTCTGCGTAGAATTGGACATCTTCTACAAATTTTTTTGCATATTTGACCGCCGATACAGCACGTTCGATGATTTCTTCCCGAGTGGAATTGAATTTGTATTTGATATGATAATCAGATGTACCTATTCCGGTATGTATTCGTCCGTGTTTGGCATATTTTAATGCTTCTGCGGCCACTTTTATATCATTTTCTACTGCTCGTGTCAGAGCACAAATGGTAGGCCACGTTACTGCTTTAGAGATTTCTACTACCGAGTTGAAATCTCCCGGACTGGATACCGGAAACCCGGCTTCGATAACATCAACACCTAGCCCTTCGAGAGCTTTAGCTACCTGAATTTTTTCTACGGTATTCAATTGGCAGCCGGGAACTTGTTCTCCGTCTCGCAATGTAGTGTCAAAAATGAATAATCTGTCAGACATAATTTTATTTCTTATCTTTATTTTTCTATATAAAAAAACCTTTCAACACTGGAAGTGAGAAAGGTTTTATATTTATCTCTTTATATTATTGTACACTGGCTCACTTCCTATTAATTGTTCTCAATAGAATAATAATCTGTAAACCTAGTAGTAGAATTGCAAACGGCTTCATATTAAGTTTTATGTTTATTTGAAAAATATTTATACCTTCGTTTTCGGTTGCAAATATAGAAATGCTTTTTTTATATTCAAAACAAAATGAATTTTTTTTCTATATAAATCTTATAGAATATAATTTGTAAAGATGTGATTCTTTTGATTTGTAATTAATTGCTGCCTTATTTTTTTAGAATTGTGTGCCAATGCGAATGGCTATGCCATTCTTTCCGGTTAATATTTCTTTCCGTAATACGCTGGTATCTTTACGTCTGTGATCTTGAAATTCATAGCCCATGCTGAGAAACAGTTTGTATTTTGTTTTAGATATGAAATTTACTCCTAAACCGATCGAGGCATATGCTCCTCCTCTGTCATTGTTCCCTGAAGTAGATAAACTGAATCCTCCTTTGCCATATATAAATGTCCGTTTCCAACATCCTCTTAATTCTCCGAATATGGGGAACATTGTAAAATTTTCTCTGAAGTAAGCTCGTATTCCTGCGCCTGGTCCTATGTAGAAATAGCTATTGATAAAATAACCGTATGATATATCTAAATCTAAGCTGGCATTACACTCGGATAAATCGGGATATGCCGGATCTTGTCTCATGAAGAGGGAAGTTCCGAAATCGGTAAATGCTGCGAATGTTTTTGCTTTAGAGTGTTCTTTTGTTTTTTTAGAATAGACAACCATCGCCCTCTCTTTTACTTCTTGAGCGTTGGTGACTGAGGAATATAAAATTGCGGTAATAGTGAGAATGAATAGCAAATAATTTTTTTTAGACATGGTATTGGTTTTTAGATCAAACGAAAAAGAGTGATTCGGAGTTAATTGTCCGAATGCACTCTTTGTTTTTTAGGATCACTCTTTCTTGTCTTATCCTAAGTAGGTTTTAAGCAGTTTGCTACGAGAACTTTGTCTCAATCTTCTTATGGCTTTTTCTTTGATCTGGCGTACGCGCTCTCTGGTGAGGCCGAATTTGTCGCCGATTTCTTCCAATGTCATTTCTTGACATCCGATACCGAAAAACATTTTGATAATATCACTTTCTCTTTCGGTTAATGTAGCTAATGCTCGATCTATTTCTTTAGCGAGGGACTCATTGATCAATGACCGGTCGGCAATAGGCGAATCATCGTTGATAAGCACGTCTAACAGACTGTTGTCTTCTCCTTCGACAAATGGGGCGTCAACAGAAATGTGACGTCCGGAAACTTTCATTGTATCCGAAATTTTGTCTACGGGGATATCCAATTCATCTGCTAATTCTTCCGGAGAAGGACGCCGTTCGTTTTCCTGTTCAAATTTAGAAAAGGCTTTGCTGATTTTATTCAACGAACCTACTTGATTGAGAGGAAGACGTACGATACGAGATTGTTCTGCTAAAGCTTGAAGAATCGATTGACGTATCCACCACACAGCATAAGAGATAAATTTAAAACCTCTGGTTTCGTCAAATTTTTCAGCAGCCTTTATCAAACCCAAATTTCCTTCGTTGATCAGGTCGGGAAGACTTAATCCTTGGTTTTGATATTGCTTGGCGACAGAAACGACAAAACGCAGATTGGCGCGGGTTAGTTTTTCTAAAGCAACCCGATCTCCTTTTTTTATGCGCTGGGCAAGTTCAACTTCTTCTTCGACAGTAATCAGGTCTTCTCGTCCGATTTCCTGAAGGTACTTGTCTAGCGAAGCGCTCTCCCTGTTGGTAATTGATTTTGTGATCTTTAATTGTCTCATCCTGCAGATTAGAAATTTGGAGTGCAAATATAATGTTTTTTTACAAATTCTCAAACCTTACGGTTAAGAAAAGAACTTTGTTCCATTTTGTCCTAACTCTTTTCTTCCATATTGGCTATTCGCAAAACGTACGGTGGAAATAATTTGTTTCCGATATTAATCTTCTTTGCCATTTGCCAAGATAAAAGCACAATTCTGCAAATTTAATTACAGTAAATTGTGCTTTTATGATTTGATTTAAGAACTATGCTTTATTCCGAAAGATCTACAGCATAATATCCAGTTTTCCCATTCGGATATATACCGGTGATGAACATGACTTTATCTCTGCTGTTTCCTTTCATGATGTCATTGAAAATACTTTCGATCGTATCGACTGATTTTACGTTGACACCGTTGATATTAAGAATAATAAATCCGTCGCGAATACCGGCTCTTTGGAATTTTCCGGCTTTGATACCGACAACTTGAACTCCAGAACTGATATTTAGTTCCCGTTTAGTATTATCTTTCAACTCTTTGAAAGCTGCTCCAAGACTCTCGATACCTTTTGTTTTGGTAATTTCGGTATTGCCTTGATTATTCTTTAACGTAACCGAAAGCGTTTTAGTATCTTTTCCTCTGTGAATTGTTACTTTTATTTTATCACCGGGGCGATAACGGTTTACCTGTTCCTGTAATGCAGAAGCAGTTTTTACAGGTACATCGTTGATTGCAATGATAATGTCTCCTTTCTTTATTCCGGCTTCCATGGCGGCACTACGGTCGCTGACTTCTTCTATATAAATACCATCTTGTATCTGAATGTCTTTTTCTTTTGCGAGATCTGAATTAATATCGCGGATGATAACTCCAAGCACGGCACGTTGTACTGTTCCGTATTGTTTCAAGTCGGTAATTACTTTGCTTACTATACTTGTCGGAATAGCAAAAGAATATCCAGAATAAGCTCCTGTTTCGGAATAAATGGCTGTGTTTATACCGACTAATTCTCCATTTGTATTTACAAGAGCGCCTCCGCTATTACCCGGATTTACTGCTGCATCAGTCTGTATAAAAGATTCTATACCCATGGTTTTCCCTGTACTGATCATACCTAAGCTACGAGCTTTGGCACTTACAATACCGGCTGTAACAGTAGAGTAGAGCTGGAATGGATTTCCGACAGCCAGGACCCATTCTCCGACTTGTAGTTTGTCCGAATCTCCGAAAGGTAATGTCGGAAGATCTTTTGCTTCGATTTTGATTAAAGCCAAATCGGTACTTGGGTCTGTTCCTATGATTTTAGCATTGAAAGATCTTTTATCATTTAAAGTTACCTCTAATATATCCGCGCCTTCAATTACATGGTTGTTCGTTACAATATAACCATCAGGGGTGAGGATTACTCCCGATCCCATTCCTACACGAGGTTGAGGTTTCATATTTCCACCCCCTCTTTGTCCGAAAAAGAATTCAAAGAAAGGATCTTGCATCATTCCTTGCTGTTGTTGTTTGGCAGATGTTGTAGATTTTATACTGACAACGGCATTTACTGTACTGGCCGCCGCTTTTGTAAAATCGGTTTCAATAGCCGGACGGTTTGAAACCGGAGTAAAAGCTACGGGTTTGGCGTATTTGCTTCCGGCTTCCTCAATAGCGTTATCGCTTATTGATTTCGAGCGGTTTAGAAAGGAGTAAGCACCAATGGATACTCCGGAACTAACGAGAGCCACGAGTGCAAAACTGATAAGTTTTTTGCTGAAATTTTCCATGACGTTTCTGTTATTCATTTGTTAATAAATCTCTGTTTTTAAATGTTTGAGTCGTTAAATTTAATACAATATCCGTGCGGTTATTTCTCTCTCTGTTTCTTTTTAGAAACTTTTAATAGCTCTCTTAGGTGATTAACAGGGGTTAACTGACCATTGTCTGGAAAACCGACAAAGTTACCGATATAACTGACATAAAGTCTGATAGATGAAAACAATCATCTCTATAATAATGTTATAATCGCACAAGATTGTTCTTTTTGTCGAGCAGCAGTTTGGATAACCGCCGGTAATCGATTATCTTTGCAAGTATATACAGCAGGACAGTCTGTCGCTCATGGAAACATGTGAGGAAAGTCCGGGCAACATAGAGCACCATATTTCCTAACGGGAAGCCATTCGCGAGAGTGGAGTAGCGTAACAGAAAATAACCGCTGCGAAAGCAGTAAGGGTGAAAAGGTGAGGTAAGAGCTCACCGGGTTTTACAGTAATGTAG
>ENA-OURQ01003576-OURQ01003576.1-human-gut-metagenome-genome-assembly--contig:-NODE-3576-length-10361-cov-3.951291_pt1 | contig 10361 bp, 9 predicted proteins | sample MGYA00242105_ERZ508999 | MGnify/ENA primary metagenome ERZ508999 (study PRJEB26280, sample SAMEA2338771) | human gut metagenome | biome: human gut; feature: human-associated habitat; material: faeces...
AATATCATGACAGGAATTTTTGAAACAGGATTACGATAATTTTATTTTTAATTTATTTTTTGTATAAAATATAAAGAGTAATCTTTGGAATAGGAATTCCATTTTTTTGGTAGAGATATTTTACCTGGAATTTTATTTGATTTTACTTTAGTTTGAAAATTAGTGTTAAGAGTAATAACGTTTAGGATAGATTATAGAGGTGCAAAATGGAACAGTATATTATTAAAGGTGGTAATCCGTTAGTTGGTGAAGTTGTAATTGGTGGAGCAAAGAATGCAGCGCTTGGAATTCTGGCAGCAGCAATTATGACAGATGGAGAATGTTTAATTGATAATATGCCAAATGTCAGAGATACGAATGTTCTTTTACAGGCAATGGAAGGAATCGGAGCCCGTATTGAACGTAAAGGGGATAACGAAGTAGTGATCAGCGGAAAGGATATTGATTCTGCCGGTGATCTGATTGTAGATAATGAATATATCAGAAAGATCCGAGCATCTTATTATCTGATCGGTGCTCTTCTTGGTAAGTATAAAAAGGCGCAGGTTGTTCTTCCAGGAGGATGTGATATCGGAAGCCGTCCGATCGATCAGCATATTAAGGGATTTCGTGCGCTTGGAGCAGAAGTAAAGATTGAGCATGGGATGATTATCGCACAGGCAGAACAGCTTGTAGGTAGTCGTATTTATTTAGACGTTGTTTCTGTTGGAGCAACGATCAATATTATGATGGCAGCAGCATTGGCACAGGGGAATACCGTTATCGAGAATGCAGCCAAGGAACCACATATCGTAGATGTAGCGAACTTTTTAAACAGTATGGGCGCAGATATTCGTGGTGCTGGAACAGATGTGATTCGTATTAAAGGGGTGGAGAAGTTCCACGATACAGAATATTCTGTGATTCCGGATCAGATTGAAGCAGGAACATTTATGATGGCAGCGGCGGCTACAAGGGGAGATGTTCTGATTAAGAACGTCATTCCTAAGCATTTAGAGACGATTTCCGCAAAGCTGTCTGAGATTGGAGCACAGATTGAAGAGTCTGATGATGCGGTAAGAGTTGTGGCAACACAGCGACTTTGCAATACACAGATCAAGACCCTTCCATATCCTGGATTCCCTACGGATATGCAGCCGCAGATGGCAATTACTCTGGGGCTTTCTACCGGAACAAGTACGATTACAGAAAGTATTTTTGAGAATCGTTTCCGTTACGTAGAAGAACTTCGCCGTATGGGTGCCAATATAAAGATGGTAGAAGGTAACACTGCGATTATTCATGGTGTTGAAAAATATACAGGAGCTACGGTGGCAGCACCGGATCTCCGCGCCGGAGCAGCGCTTGTTATCGCAGGGCTTGCGGCAGAAGGATATACAACGGTAACTCAGATTGGTTATATTAAGAGAGGGTATGAGCGATTTGATGAGAAGCTTCGTGCTCTCGGTGGTTTAATTGAAGAAGTTAATTCCGAGAAAGAAACCAATAAGTTTATTTATAAAACAGGTACTGTAAATTAAGAATTGGAGATGAGTAGTACAATGGAAAGAAGATTATTTACATCAGAATCTGTAACAGAAGGACATCCGGATAAGATGTGCGATCAGGTTTCTGACGCAATACTTGATGCATTAATGGAAAAAGACCCAATGAGTCGTGTTGCCTGTGAGACAGCTATGACAACAGGTCTTGTACTTGTCATGGGTGAGGTGACAACGAATGCTTATGTAGACATTCAGAAAATCGCTCGTGATACGATCAAAGAGATTGGATATACAAGAGGTAAATACGGTTTTGACGCAGATACATGCGGTGTTATGGTAGCCTTAGATGAGCAGTCTTCCGATATTGCTATGGGTGTTGATAAGGCACTTGAAGCAAGAGAGAATAAGATGAGTGATGAAGAATTAGAGGCAATTGGTGCCGGTGATCAGGGTATGATGTTTGGTTATGCCAGCAATGAGACAGAAGAATATATGCCATATCCTATCGCATTAGCACATAAGTTATCCAGACAGCTTACAAAGGTTCGTAAGGATGGCACATTATCTTATTTAAGACCAGATGGAAAGACACAGGTTACTGTAGAATATGACGAGAATGGCAAGCCAGATCGTTTAGATGCTGTTGTTCTTTCTACACAGCACGATCCTGATGTAACACAGGAACAGATTCATGAAGATATTAAAAAGTATGTGTTTGATCCGATTCTTCCACAAAATATGGTTGATGATAATACAAAGTTCTTCATTAACCCAACAGGAAGATTTGTAATCGGTGGACCACATGGAGACAGTGGTTTAACAGGACGAAAGATTATCGTAGATACTTATGGCGGATATGCACGTCATGGCGGTGGAGCTTTCTCCGGTAAAGACTGTACAAAGGTAGACCGTTCTGCTGCATACGCTGCAAGATATGTGGCAAAGAATATTGTTGCAGCTGGACTCGCAGATAAGTGTGAGATTCAGTTATCTTATGCTATTGGTGTAGCGCAGCCTACATCTATCATGGTAGATACTTTTGAAACAGGAAAGATTGCAGAAGAAAAACTTGTAGATATGATCCGCGAAAACTTTGACTTAAGACCAGCAGGAATTATTAAAATGCTTGATTTAAGAAGACCAATCTACAAACAGACTGCAGCTTATGGTCATTTTGGACGTAATGATCTGGATCTTCCATGGGAAAGACTTGATAAAGTAGAAACTCTGAAGAAGTATTTATAAAATGTATTGTGTGTAACACAGACGAGAATTCTGCAATACTATATTACGTTTGCGCTGTCTGAATGCGTGGGGAGTGTTTCTTCACTTCTTCATTTGATCAGAGGCTGCAAATGGCAATATAGTATTGTGGAATTTTTTGTGTTAAAAAATAAACAATTTTTTTCAAAAAGTTTATTTACGAATGTATTTTAAAATGGTATAGTGTGTAGGTAACTATGGATGGTATTCGTTAGCGAAACCATACCGCGTGTAACTGACAGGTATTGAGCTTATATCCTTTAGGAATAAGACTCGGAGTATCACCATGCGAAAGGCAGGGTGATAAATATGAGAACAGGAATTATAGGTGCAGGGAAAGTTGGGTGTTCCCTTGGTAAGTATTTCAGATTGAATGATCTGGAAGTAACAGGATATTACGATGTGAACGAGAATCTTGCAAAAGAAGCGGCAGATTTTACAGCGACAGCTTTTATAAAAGATTTAGATACAATTGTAAAAGAAAGTGATACTCTGTTTCTTACTGTTCCTGATGATCTGATTATGATTGTATGGAATCAGATTAAGGATATGTCCCTTGAGGGAAAGTTTATATGTCATTGCAGTGGTGCCTTATCATCCGGAGATGCATTTCCGGGAATCGATAAGTGTGGTGCTTTCGGATATTCTGTCCATCCGCTCTTTGCAGTCAGCGATAAGTACAATTCTTACAAAGAGCTATCACATGCGTATTTTGTAATAGAAGGCGATGAGAGACATCGGGAAGACGTTGCCGGGATTTTTAGAAATCTTGGAAATGAGGTGTGTTATATTGCAGCCGAAGATAAAGTAAAATATCATTGTGCTGCCGCCGTATGCAGTAATCATGTGGTTGCGCTTATACAGGAAAGCTTAAGCTTGATGCAGGAGTGCGGATTTGACGAAGAGAGTGCGCTTAAAGCATTAGCTCCGATTATGCTTGGAAATATGCAGCATATCGTGGAGAACGGAACGGTAAACAGTCTGACCGGACCAGTAGAAAGAGCTGATGTAAAGACCGTAGAGAAACATTTAAACTGTCTTAATAAAAGTCAACAGATGCTCTATCGTCTTTTGTCAGAGATTCTTATTTCTATAGGGGAAAAGAAAAATCCGGAAAGAGATTACGGAAAGCTAAAAGACATTCTCGATAATAAGCAGTACTGTAATATTGATGAACAGTAAATCAGGAGGGGTATTAATGAAGAACACAGTAACAACTTTTCAGGCAATGAAAGATAAAGGCGAAAAAATTTCCATGCTGACAGCATATGATTATTCTACAGCAAAATTAGAAGATGCTGCCGGAATTAACGGAATCTTAGTGGGGGATTCTCTTGGTAATGTTGTTTTAGGATATGACACAACAATCCCTGTAACAGTAGAGGATATGATCCATCATGGAGCTGCAGTTGCAAGAGGTGCAAAGAATTCTTTAGTTGTAGTAGATATGCCATTCCTTTCTTATCAGACTTCCGTTTATGATGCGGTTGTAAATGCCGGAAAGATTATGAAAGAGACACAATGTGACTGTGTGAAATTAGAAGGTGGAAAGAGCGTATGTCCACAGATTAAGGCGATTACAGATGCTTCTATTCCAGTAATGGCACATATTGGACTGACTCCACAGTCTGTCAATGCATTTGGTGGATTTAAAGTACAGGGGAAAACATTAGAAGCTGCACAGCAGTTGATCGAAGATGCGAAAGCAGTAGAAGAAGCAGGGGCATTTGCGGTTGTTTTAGAGTGTGTTCCGGAAAAGCTTGCCCGTAAAGTAACAGAGGCAATTCATATTCCTACGATTGGAATTGGAGCAGGAGCAGGCTGCGATGGACAGATTCTTGTTTATGCAGATATGTTATCTATGTTTTCTGATTTTTTACCAAAGTTTGTAAGAAGTTTTGCAAATGTAGGAGAGATTATGTCACAGGCATTTAAAGATTATGATGCTGCAGTAAAAGACAGTTCTTTCCCGGCACAGGAACATACATTTAAGATAGATGAAGAAGTGTTAGATAAACTTTACTAAATGCCGAGGCATTTTTGGATAAAAAGAAGGATAATAAGATCATGGAAAAAGTATATACAATAAAAGAAGTAAGAGAACAAGTAAAAGCATGGAAAAAAGAAGGTCTGAGTGTTGGATTGGTACCTACAATGGGATACCTTCATGAAGGACATGCCAGCCTGATTCAAAAAGCAGTAGAACAGAATGACAAAGTTGTAGTCAGTGTATTTTTAAATCCTACACAGTTTGGACCAACAGAGGATTTAGAGGCTTATCCAAGAGATTTTGAAGCGGACTGTAAACTCTGTGAGTCCATTGGAGCAGCTTTAGTATTTCATCCGGAACCATCTGAAATGTATGCATCCGATTTCTGCACTTGGGTAGATATGGATGTTCTGTCTAAAACATTGTGTGGAAAGAGCAGACCGATTCATTTCAGAGGAGTATGCACAGTTGTAAGTAAGCTCTTTAATATTGTGACACCGGATCGCGCATATTTTGGACAAAAAGATGCGCAGCAGCTGGCCATTATCCGTCGTATGGTAAGAGACTTAAATATGGATATTGAAATAGTAGGATGTCCGATTGTCCGCGAAGAGGATGGATTAGCAAAAAGCTCCAGAAATACTTATTTAAATGAAGAAGAAAGAAAAGCTGCTTTAATTTTAAGTAAGTCAGTTGCTCTTGGAAAGAAAATGGTAGCAGATGGAGAGACATCCGCTGCAGTAGTAAAAGAAGCGATGATTAAGAAAATCGAGTCTGAGCCAATGGCTAAGATTGATTATGTAGAAGCGGTAGATGGATTGTCCATGCAGCCAGTAGAAGAAATCAAAGCACCGGCACTGGTAGCTATGGCTGTTTATATTGGAAAAACGAGACTCATCGATAACTTTATCGTAGAAGAATAGTTATCGCTGCGAGTGGCTAAAGATTTTATCAGAGTTTATATGAGATTATTTCGGAGGAATAAATATGCAGATTACAATGTTACAGGGAAAGATTCACAGAGCAACTGTTACACAGGCAGAGCTTGATTATGTAGGCAGTATCACAGTAGATGAGGATTTACTTGATGCAGCCGGAATTAAAGAATATCAGTTGGTTCAGATTGTGGATGTAAATAATGGAAATCGTTTTGAGACTTATACAATTGCCGGTGAAAGAGGCAGTGGAGTTATGTGTTTAAATGGTGCAGCAGCAAGATGTGTCAGTGTGCATGATAAGATTATTCTTATGGCATACGCACAGATGACTCCAGAAGAAGCCAAAGAAAATAAGCCGAATGTTGTATTTGTAGATGATGAGAATAAAATCAGTCGTGTTACAAATTACGAAAAACACGGTCGTTTATTCGACATGGAGAGGTTAGGATAAAAATGTTAAAAGGAAAAACTGTCGTTTTAGGGGTAACTGGAAGTATTGCAGCATATAAAATTGCAAGCCTTGCAAGTATGCTCGTAAAACAGCACTGCGATGTTCATGTAATTATGACAAAGAACGCAACGAACTTTATCAATCCAATCGCATTCGAGACATTAACAAATAATAAATGTCTGGTAGATACATTTGATAGAAACTTTCAGTTTCATGTAGCGCATGTTTCACTGGCACAGAAGGCTGACGTGATGATGATCGCCCCGGCATCTGCTAATATTATTGCGAAACTGGCACATGGGATTGCGGATGATATGTTAAGTACAACAGCTCTGGCTTGTAGTGCAAAGAAGATCATATCTCCGGCAATGAATGTCCATATGTTTGAAAATCCAATTGTACAGGACAATTTAAACATATTGAAAAAGTACGATATGGAAGTGGTAGAGCCAGCAGTAGGCTATCTTGCATGTGGAGATACCGGTGCGGGAAAGATGCCAGAACCAGAAGTTTTATTTGAATATATTCTAAGAGAAATTGCCTGCGAAAAAGATTTAAAAGGTAAGAAAATCATGGTGACTGCAGGACCAACACAGGAGGCGATCGATCCAGTACGTTATATCACCAATCATTCCACAGGAAAGATGGGATATGCGATTGCAAAAAGGGCAATGCTGCGTGGTGCGGATGTAACACTTATCTCCGGTCCGGTTGCATTAAATCCAGTTCCATTCGTGAAGATGGTTTCTGTAGTTACAGCACAGGATATGTTTGAGGCAGTGAGTAACAGTTTTTCTGAACAGGATATTCTGATCAAGTCGGCGGCAGTTGCAGATTATCGCCCGGCTGTTGTCAGCGATGAGAAGGTAAAAAAGAAAGATGGCGATATGGCAATCGCTCTTGAACGAACAACCGATATTCTTGGTCATGTAGGAGAGAATAAAAAGCCGGAACAGATTATTTGTGGATTTTCCATGGAAACACAAAATATGCTTGAAAATTCCCGAAAGAAATTAAAGAAAAAACAAAAAATGAATAGATTGATGAAAATAATAAATAATTTGGCAATACAAGATAAAATAAGTCTAAAAATACGATATGAGCAATTTAACAAAAACAAAGAACAAATCTATGAACTAATGAGAAATGGATTTAAAATTGCAGTTATCTTAGACAGTACAGTTAACACTGAAAGAACTGAGATTGAAAGATTAAATATTTTCAGCTATATTTTAATAAATAAAGATGCAAGTTATTATGATGATATCATGAAAAACAAAAAAATATTAAGAAATATTATAGAAATATAAATGAGGTAAAGAATGGAAACTTATACAAGATTCTTATATGAATTTTTATCACAATTTTTTGCTGGAATAATAAAAATATTTTCTGGCTTTGGAACAGGAATAGCGCAAATATTTGACATACCAGCATACAAAGAAATAATAGAACATTATAAAAATGATTTCTCTATTTCTGAATGGGTTTTGGTAGCACTAGCAATTATAACAATAGCTTTAGTAATAGGAATGTTTATTGCTCTTCTAATCTTTGTTATAAAAAAATATTTTGGATTTAGAAAAAAAGTTATTGATCAAGATGCTTTATTAGAAGAGGTAGCAACTTTAAATAAAAGAGTAACAACATTGATGAAGGAAAAAGATGAAATCTTAGCAATGAAGGTATCTCAATTAGGATTAAAACCAGGAGAATCAAGCACAGAAGAAGTAACAGAACAAAAAGAAGAAGATACTTCAAACTTAGGAATAAGATTTTCAAAATTAAATGAAATAGATGAAGAGTTTAAAAATTATAAGATTAAGGATTATGGAAATAATTTCACTTTACCAGAATTATGCGAAACATTTAGAAACTTTGCTGCATCAAAACTAAAACTATATTATACAACACACATGATGAGACTTTTTATATCAGCACTAGCTTCTACTAAGTTAGTTATCTTACAAGGTATTTCTGGTACTGGTAAGACCTCTCTTGCTTATGCATGGGGAAAATTTTTAAAACATGACTCATGTGTTGCATCTGTACAACCATCATGGAGAGATAGAACAGAATTATTTGGATACTTTAACGAGTTTACTAAAAAGTTTAATGAAACTGAAGTGCTTAAAGAAATGTATGTTGCAGGTTATACAGATGATATATATACAGTAATACTTGATGAGATGAACATCTCACGTGTAGAGTACTATTTCGCAGAAATGTTATCAATTTTGGAAATGCCTAATAAAGATGAATGGATTGTAGAACTAGTACCAAATAAGTGGAAAAATGATCCAAAAAAATTAATAGCTGGAAAATTAAAAATTCCTGCAAATATGTGGTATATTGGTACAATCAACAACGACGACTCTACTTTTATGGTTACAGATAAGGTTTATGATAGAGCAATGCCAATCGATATTAATGATAAAGGACAAGTTTTTGATCCAATAGATACAGAAGCTCTGGATATAAATTATAGTTATTTGGACAGTTTATTTAAAACTGCCATGGAAGAAAATGCAGTATCACAAGATACTTTGGATAAGATTGAAACAATGGATAACTATGTAATACAACATTTTAGAATTGCTTTTGGTAACCGTATTGTTTCACACATGAAAAAGTTTGTACCAGTTTTCGTTGCTTGTGGGGGAGATGAGATTGAAGGTGTTGACTACTTTATGGCAAGAAAAGTACTTAGAAAATTTGAACAGTTGAATATTTCATATATAAGAGATGAAATAGATCCATATATAGACTTTTTAAATAAAACATTTGGCAAAGACAAAATGAAAGAATGTATTGAATATTTATTAAGACTTAAAAAATTAACATAGAATAGATGAGGGTTAAAGTTAATGGAAGAACTAAAGATATTTGATTTGTATGAAAAATTTAATACTAAAACTGCAGAAGAGTTTATGGATAAAATTGACTCTACAGTTGATATTAAAGCAGAGTATGAAAAAGTTATAGAAGATACAGAATGGATTGAAATAATGGAAGAAACAGTTCCATATATAGATAATATCTTAAGAAATCCAAACAGGTTTATTGTAAATGAAGAGGAAATAGTAAAAATTGAGTTGGCAAGGAAAATAACAGTTGAGAGTATAAAACATTTATCAAAAAACACTAACTTAATACAAGACTATGATAAAAAAACAGGAGATGTAAGACCATCTAAAATCCTTAATATAAACAAAGAAGAAAATTATGATACTTATGAAAATAGATTTATTTATACATTAATACAAAACATGAAATTTTTTATAAATAAAAAGAAAAAAGCTGTTGAAGAAAGACAAAAGATAAGTGAAAAAAACAATAAAGAACTTAGCTATACAGGAAACTCAAACTATTCGAAGGAAAAAGTTGAAATTTCAATCAAATTAAGTACTAGTTTAAACTCAGATAAAAACAACAAACAAAATAATAAAGAAAATGTTTTAGAAAGAATTGAAAAACTTGAAAGAAAAATAACAGATTTAACATGTGCAGAAGTATATAAAATTATAGATAAAAAACATATAACATTAGTTACGTCACCAATAAAGAAAACAAATGTAATATTAAAAAATGTTAATTTCCAATATGCAGTAAGGTTATGGAACTTCTTACAAACAAATTTAGATGATAAATCTAAACATATAAATCAAAAAGAAGAACATAGTAATAAAGAAGAGCTAAAGAAGTTGGCAGATGAAACATTTTTATTAAACTATTTGATATTAAATTCTATAGATAAAGATGCCATAGAAAACGAAGAGACACAAAGAGAACTTAAAAGTCAATCTATGACACAAATGATAGAGAGAATAGTTGACTTAAATAGTGAATTATCTCCTAAGGAACTAAAAGAGTTAATTGCAGATAAATATTTATTTTGTCCACACCATGCCCCCACACGGCCTAGAACATCTGCCATCTTGTCCATAAATTTCCCTCCTTCATCCTTACTTCGACTTTTGTCCCCTAACAAAAGCCTTGATAAAAATACATCACTATGATAAATATTTGTCAATATAATAAAAAACAAGGTTTCCCTTGTTAATCTTTAAAATAATAACCAACGCCTACTTCTGTGACAATAAAATGAGGATGATTCGTATCTTTTTCTATTTTTCGACGAAGAGTAGCCATAAATACTCTTAATGCATTTTGATTAGAATGATCTTGATAACCCCAAATTTCTTTTTGAATATAATTATGTGTTAATACTTTAC
>ENA-OURQ01003582-OURQ01003582.1-human-gut-metagenome-genome-assembly--contig:-NODE-3582-length-10326-cov-2.207867_pt1 | contig 10326 bp, 7 predicted proteins | sample MGYA00242105_ERZ508999 | MGnify/ENA primary metagenome ERZ508999 (study PRJEB26280, sample SAMEA2338771) | human gut metagenome | biome: human gut; feature: human-associated habitat; material: faeces...
AGCTTTCATCTCCGGTGTGTAGGCATCAAAAACAGCCTGGTTGTGAGTTTTGTGGTATTCAGTGAAGATCTTGTGGAACTTCTCATTTACCTTATATCCGTAAGTTTCGGCAGCTTCCTCAGCCATCTTGATTCCGCCGAAAGGCATGAATGCACGTTTTAACGGTTTGTCTGTCTGGAGCCCGACGATGGTCTCGAGGTCTTTTAAGCCCTCGTCGATATAGCCTGGGCCGTAGGAAGTCAGGCTGGATACGATCTCAGTCTCGCACTCTAAGACGCCGCCTTTTTTGCGCTCCTCTTTCTGGAGCTCCTGAAGACGTCCCCAGAGTTTATCAGTAGCTTCGGTCGGAGCTGCGAGGAAATCCTCGGTTCCGTCGTACTGGGTATAGTTATTCTGGATGAATTCGCGGACATTGACCTCGTCGGTCCATTTTGCGCCCTGAAATCCTCTCCAGGCTTTTTTGAAAACATCAGCGTTTCCGTTTCTGGTATTCTGTTCAGACATGGTGGTTCCTCCTTGTTTGCATTACCATTGTTTAAAAAGGGATCATTCTGAAATCTTCGGTTGTGAAGAAATGCTTCGCCATTATAACAGACCTTTACAGGAAAAGACAATACATTAAATGAGAATCATTATCAAAATCTGCCATATGGGAAATTTTCTCTTCAGGGAGATCTCAGCTGTTACAGAATCACAGCGCGGCGCAGAATGCGCCATCAGACAAAAGGGCAAAAAAACAGCCCACGGTCTGCGCTATGATTGCCCAGACGGTCGGCTTTCTTCGATCATACTTCACGTGGTTTATCCACTCATCCGTCAGTCATATGATCGGTATAAGCTATATATACCAGATGTTGTGGGGGAAGTCAAGTGGAAATAAAAGGTCGGACCAAAAACGCAAAGGGCAGCAATTCATATTGGTTGACGGAAATGTCCCATGCGGAGTACAATGAAACCATACTACTTTCGGGGGAAACAGGGGGGGGAATTGCGGATGCTGAGAGTACTGATCGCCGACGACGAGAGCAAGGTGTGCCAGCTGATCGAGAAGCTTGTGGACTGGGGCGCGCTGGGGATGGAGGTTGTCGCAGTTGCCGAGAACGGGATCGAGGCGTTGGAAAAAATAAAAGAATTTTACCCGGATATCGTGATCACGGATATCCGGATGCCGGGATATGACGGTCTGGACCTGATCCGGCTGGGAAAAGAGGAAGCTCCGAACACAGAGTTTGTGATCATCAGCGGCTACCGCCACTTTGAGTACGCGCAGATGGCGATCCGCTACGGGGTAAACGCGTATCTTTTAAAACCGATCCGGAAGGATGAGCTGACGGAGACCTTAAAACGGCTCAGCGCTCACTTTAAGGAGCAGACAGAGCAGTTAAGCCTGGAGGAAAAGAGACAGCGGGCGATCCGGAGCGATGAGAAGAATCTCAGGCAGGCATTTTTGCAGGATCTTGTGGGGAGAAGAAATAAAGAAGTCCTGACGCAGCCGTTGGATCGCATCAACCGGGAATTCCACTATCACTTTGAGCCGGGGGAATTCAGTATTGCGATCTTAAAGCTTGACGGACGCGTGTGCGATGAGGAAAAGAATGTCCGGTTTATGGCGGAGAAAGTGCAGGCTGCGGCAGGAAAGCTTTTAAACGGGTATGTAATGGAAACAGAATTGACGGAGTTAAACGGGTTCCATTTTTTCCTGCTGAATTATGATCCGGATGACAGAATGCAGATCCGCAGACAGATGAAAGCCCTGCTTTCTGAGATCAGAGTCCAAGGAGATATCTTAAAAAATCTGGCTGTGACGATGGCACTGGGAGAAGGTGTGAGGCGCCTTTCAGAGATCGGGATTTCCTTAAAAAATGCCAGACTCCTGATTGAGGAACGTTTGCTTGGCGGGACCGGAAAGCTGATGGAAGGAAGTATTGACAGCGGAGAGTCCTTCGCGGACAGCGAGATCTTCGCAAAATTTAACGACCGGATCTCCCACACACTTGAGAGTCTGGATTCCTTTGCGGTGCGGGAAGAACTGATCTATTTAAAGACAAAAATGCTGGCGGCAAAGGAGATCAGCGGCCATGAGATCCTGCAGATGACAAAGGAAATCTGCAACCAGTACCTGTTCTTCATGAAAAAATACCGCCTGCCGGTGGAAGAAAATTTCATGGAAAACTTCAGCATCAGTGCCGACAACTGTGCCGATGCGGCGGAGCTTTTCGATTACATGACGAGACGGATCACAAGTTCCTACGAGAAGGCGGCGAGACTGAAAAAACAGGACGAGAACCGCCCGATCCGCCTGGTGAAAAAGTATGTAGAAGAGCATTTCGGAGAGCCGCTGACGCTGGAAGAGGTGAGCCAGGTGGCGGATCTCTCACCTACATACCTCAGCACGATTTTTAAAAAGGATACGGGAATGACATTCTTAGAATACCTCTCAAAGGTCCGCATGGACATGGCGAAGAAGCTTTTAAAGGAAACGAACGACACGGTGGCTGATATCTGCGGGAAGGTCGGCTACAGCGACGTGCGGTATTTCACGAAGTCCTTTACAAAATATGCGGGTCTAAAGCCCAAGGAATACAGAAAGCTGTACTCTTGATGGAAAAGAAACATACCGATAAAAAAAACTATCTGTCAGTCCGGATCAAATGGTGCGCACTTCTCGCGGCCGGGCTGATCGGGGCAGTCCTCGTGGAGATGTGGACTGTCTGCATTCGGGAGATGCGACCGTTTACGATTCCGGCGGCCTTTACCGTACTTTTTGTCCTTCTGGCGGCAGCGGTCCATCGCCTGGTTCTTGTGCCGTACAGGGAGACGAGGAAGATATACGAGCAGTTTGTCATGGGATACGTCATGGAAGACCTGTTCAAGGTCCGCTATCCGTTTTCACCGGAGAGCGAGCAGGCAGTCCTGCGCTTAAACGAGATCATCGACCACAGCAACCTGATTGCGATCTCGAAAAAACAGGCGGAGTATTTGGCACTTCAGAACCAGATCAACCCACATTTCCTCTACAATACACTGGAGGGAATCCGAAGCGAGGCGTTGATTGCGGGGCTTGACAGTATCGCGGAGATGACGGAGGCGTTGGCGACCTTTTTCCGGTACACGATCTCAGATCTGGAAAATCTTGTGACGCTGGAGGACGAACTGGCCAATATCGAAAATTACTATTATATCCAGCAGTTCCGTTTCGGATCGAAGCTGGACTTAAAGATCCAGTATGACCGGGACTCGGACGATGAGTTTACGGAGATGGATTTCCTGCAGTGCAAGCTCCCAAAACTGACGCTGCAGCCCATCGTTGAGAACTCTATTTACCACGGAATCGAGAGGAAGATCGGAAAAGGCCACCTGGTGATCCGCATTAGCGCCAGCGAGGAACGGCTTTATATCAGAATCTCCGATGACGGACAGGGAATGACGGACGCGAAGTTAAAGGAACTGAATGAAAAACTGCGCCGCCTGGGCGACGAGACGGACGACCCGGAAAAAGACGGGGAGAAAAAGCAGACCAGAGGCGGAATCGCCGTCGTGAACGTCAACCGGCGGATCAAACTGCTTTTCGGCGAGGAATATGGCATCCATGTCTACAGCAAAGAGGAAGTCGGAACCGATGTTGTGGTAGAGCTTCCTCTTGTGCGGGAAGAAAACAGGCAGGGGGGATGGCGGTGAGAAAGGAGCTTCTCAGAATTTCCCATGTGAGTATGGAACGGGACGGGGAGCAGCTTTTAGATAATCTCGAGTTCCAGATGTTTGCCGGTGAGATCTTTGGTCTCGTGGCGCGGAACCGGAAAGGTCAGAAGGAGATGGTGGATCTGATCTGCCGGAACGATCCGATCACGCTGGGGTCTGTCTGGTATGACGGGAAGATCGTAAACAGCTACTCCTACAGCAGCGGGGAGTCCAATAAGGTGGCGCTCATCGAACAGAAGAGCCATCTTGTGCAGGGCTTAAGCGTTGTGGACAACCTTTTTATCCTGCGGGAAGGCTTTAAAAAGTACTTTATCAATGAACAGGTGATCTTTCAGCAGGCGGTACGGTTTATGGGAGAACAGGGACTTGAGGTCGATCTCAATAAGCGGGTGGAGAACCTTTCGGAGCTGGAGCGGTGCTTTGTGGAGCTCGGAAAAGCATTGTTATCCGGCTGCCATCTGGTCATCGTGGACAATCCGTCAAACTACCTGAGTGAATATGAGCTTTATAAGTTTCAGCGGATGTTAAAAAAGATCCGGAAAGAGGGGATATCCGTTCTCTATATCGGAAACCACCATCAGGAGCTCTTTAAGATCGCGGACCGGACGGCGCTTTTTTCGGACGGGTATATCTACAAGGTCTTTGAGCGGGATGAGATGACGGATGAGAACATGGCACCGTACATTTCGGAATGGAAGATCCTGTTGACGGAAAATGAACAGGAGAACGATGACGGAATCCTGCATTTTCACACGGTGGGGGCCGGAAATCTGAACGGGCTGAGGTTTATTTTACACCGTGGGGAGTGTGTGACGCTCCTTGATAAGGAAAATAAGATCGCCGGGGACATGATGGACCTTATGACCGGGAAAATGCGGTGTAAGTCCGGATGGATCACGGTGGATCATGTGACTTATACGCAGAAAAAAGCAGGGAATTATCTGGATGAGGGGATTGCTGTAATTCCGGCGGACGGGGTGAACCGCCTTTTGTTTCTGGAAATGAGTTATATGGAGAATCTGACATTTCTTCTTGACCGGAAGCTGAAGAAGAGCCTGATCCCGGGGAAGATCTATAAGAGCATCCACTCGGAGTATCTGCCGCTTGTGGGGCCGGTGATCGATGCGCCCTGTGTCCGGGATATCCCGCAGGAAGACCAGTTCGCGCTGCTTTACCATAAGATGAATCTTCTCAGACCGCGGGTCATGATCTGCATCCAGCCGCTGGCGAAAGGAGATATGTTCTGCAGAATGAAGATCTTAAATGCCCTGCGGGAGATCCAGAAGCAGGGAACGGCGATCCTTATGGTCACCTCCAGCGTCTCAGATACCATGGATATTTCCGACCGTCTGCTTGTGGTGGAGCAGGGGAAAGTTGCGGCATCGTATGACAGGAGCGAGTTCAAACGTATTGTGAGGTAGAGCACTCGTTCTGGCAATGAACATTGTATAGCAGGTCGTTGCACCCCGCTGCGCTGACCGTAAGAAAGATCAGGCTGTTGTATACATCAAAATATTGTCCCCCATAACCGTAGGATTGTCCTCTGTTAGGGGGAAGATTTTTCATGTAAGATGGAACTAACAGGAGGATCATATGAACGAATACATAGGGATTGATATCGGCGGAACGAAGATATCGGTGATCCGTGGGGACGCGGCAGGAAATATCCTCGAAAAGAAAAAATTCGCGACGAAAACGAAGGACGAGACCTTAAAAGAGATCTTTGAGAGTGTTTCGGAGCTCATGAATGAGCATGTAACCTCCATCGGTGTCAGCTGTGGCGGACCGTTAAACAGTAAGACGGGCGTGATCTTAGGACCGCCGAATCTGCCGGGCTGGGACGAGGTGCCGATCACGGATATGCTCACAGAAACGTTTGGGATTCCGGCATATCTAAAGAATGATGCGGATGCCTGCGCAGTGGCGGAATGGAAGTTCGGAGCCGGAAAAGGCACGGAGAACATGATCTTTCTCACCTTCGGAACGGGAATCGGCGCGGGACTGATCTTAAACGGGAGACTCTATGAAGGAAGTACCGGAATGGCCGGCGAGACAGGCCATTTAAGACTCTTTGAGACCGGACATATCGGTCACGGAAAAGCCGGATCCTTTGAGGGATATGTGAGCGGCGGCGGGATCGCCCAGTACGGAAAAGGAACTGCAAAAGAACTCGGAAAACGGGCGGCGGAAGGTGATCCTGAGGCGCTGGCACTCTGGAATGAGATCGGCGAAAACCTCGGAAAACTCCTGGCGATCCTGATCGATCTCTTTAATCCGGAGGCGATCGTCATCGGAAGCATCTACGCGCGGGCCGGAGAGTACATGAAAGCGGGTATGGAAGCCGTCATTGAAAAAGAGTCACTGCCCGGAAACGTGAAGGCCTGCAGGATCCTTCCGGCAGGACTGGGAGAAAAGATCGGAGATATTGCGGCGCTGAGTGTTGCGATGCATACGAAATAAAATCGAAAATGTGGCTGCAAACGCCGGATGAAGATGCAAAGGGAGTAAACAGAAAGCGGGGGAGAAGATGGGCGAAGTAATTGTTTCAATGAAAGACATCGTCAAGACATTCCCGGGCGTAAAAGCCCTGGATCATGTGAATTTTGAACTCCGTTCCGGTGAGGTCATGGCACTTCTCGGAGAGAACGGAGCGGGGAAATCCACACTGATGAAGATTTTGAGCGGCGTCTATACGAAGGACAGCGGGACGATGACGATCTTCGGAACGGAATATGAGAATCTGACTCCGAAACAGGCACAGACCGTCGGCGTCGCGATCATTCATCAGGAATTAAACATGTGCCGCCATTTATCGGTTGCGGAAAACATGTTCCTCGGAAGAGAAAAAGTAAACGGGATCGTCTTAAATGACAGGGAGATGGAAGCGGAAGCGGCAAAGATCCTCGGGGACTTAAAGATCGATATCGATCCGAGACAGACCGTCGGCGATCTTCCGGTATCCAAGCAGCAGATGGTCGAGATCGCAAAAGCACTTTCGATCCACGCAAAGATCCTCATCATGGACGAACCGACCTCATCCCTGACAGCGAAGGAGATCGACGAGCTGTTCCGGATCATCCGTCAGTTAAAGGCGGACGGATGCGGAATCGTCTATATTTCCCATCGTCTGGAGGAACTCAAGGCCATCGTTGACCGTGTAACGATCATGCGGGATGGCCAGTATATCACAGACGGAAACTTTAAAGATATGACTATGGATCAGATCATCGCGAACATGGTCGGCCGTGAGATCAAAGAACAGTTCCCGAGAGTCTCCTGCCTGAAAGGAAAGAAGATCTTCGAGGTCAGAAACTTAAATGCCGGGCGTCTCGTCCGCGACATCAACTTTTCCCTCTACGAAGGCGAGATCGTCGGATTTGCGGGACTGATGGGAGCGGGGCGCACCGAGACCACGAGAGCGATCTTCGGCGTTGACCCGAAGACAGGCGGAGAGATCTTTCTGGATGGAAAAGAGGTAAAGATCAGTTGTCCGATGGACGCCATCAAAGCCGGAATCGTTCTGGCACCGGAGGACCGCAAAAAAGACGGCCTCTGCACGAAACTGAGCATCCGCCACAATCTGGCGCTTCCGAATCTGGATCTGATCTGCAGCAAGCTTGGTGTTATCAGCAGAAAGCAGGAAGATGACCTCTGTGAGAAAGCAGTGAAGGATCTTCTGATCAAGACCCCGACGGTGGAAGTCAATGCGGGCAACCTCTCCGGCGGAAACCAGCAGAAGGTCGTTGTCGGAAAATGGCTGGCAAGAAACTCAAGAGTCGTGATCTTCGACGAGCCGACGCGAGGCATCGACGTAGGAGCGAAAGTTGAGATCTACAACCTGATGAACCAGTTGAAGAAACAGGGGATTGCCGTTATGTTCGTCTCCTCAGAGATGCCGGAGGTCTTAGGAATCGCGGACCGTGTCATCGTGATGTGTGACGGAAGGATCACTGGTGAGGTCATGGCGAAAGAGACGACCCAGAACGAGGTACTGAAGTTCGCAACTGAGTTCGAGCAAAAGAAAGCCGTTGGATGAGGGAGGGCAGGATGATGAATGAAAAGAAACAGAGCGCAGTAAAGCGGATCCTGGGAACGCGCGGAATGGGAGCGGTCATCACCGCCTTCGCAGGTCTGATCATTATTTATGTAGCGTTCGGTCTTATCGACCGTAAAGTATTTGCCGGACAGAATGTCATGAACCTTTTACGATCCATGTCAAAATATCTTCTGATCGGCGTCGGACAGAGCTATCTTCTGATCACCGGAAATATTGATCTTTCCATCGGCTCCATGGTCGGAATGAGCGCCATGATCTCGGCAACCCTGATGGCGATGGGCGTGAACCCGTTCGTGGCCATCGCAGTTGCAATGATATGCTGTCTGGTCACAGGTGTTGTAAACGGTATGTTAGTCGGAAAGTTTAAGCTTCCGCCGTTTATTGCGACTCTTGGTACCATGTTCGTGACACGAGGCGTTGCCTACATGGTCAACAATAACCGAAACACGGACGCCATCGCCACCGGTATCGGAAAGGAAGCAGGAGATAAGTTCCAGAACTTCTTCTATTATGGAAAGACACTTGGTGTTTACAACACCTTCTGGATCGCTCTCGTGATCTTTCTGATCTTCTTCTTCCTGCTTTCAAAGACCCGTACAGGAAGACATATTTACGCCATCGGCTCCAACGTGGATGCTGCGAAACTGTCCGGTGTGAATGTTGTAAATACAACAATTAAGGCATATCTGGTAAGTGCTGTCTGCGCGTGTGTCGTTGGTTATATCCTCTGCGCACAGGCAGGAATGGGCAACATGGAAGCAGGAAACATGTACGAGATGTACGGCGTTGCGGCCGGCGTTATCGGCGGCATCTCCCCGCTCGGCGGAACAGGACTTCTGCTCGGTACATTCGCAGGCGCGGCTGTATGGCAGACACTTGAGAACGGACTGAACATGATCGGCGCACAGGTCGGCATCCAGCGAGTCGTAATCGGTGTCATTGTAGTAGGTGCAGTGCTTCTCGATGTCGTAGTAAGAAGTGGCCAGTTCGGCAAGAAAAAGAAAGCATAAAAGAAAAAAAGAAAGCATAAAAGAAAAAAAGAAAGTATAAAAGAAAACATAAGAAAGACAGTGGCATAAATACAAAAGGGACAGGCTTCAAAAAAGAACCATACTGCGTCAGGCAGACGCAGATAGGGATAGAAATCAAAAAACAAACACAAAACAAACAAAGAAATCAAATTTCAAGGAGGAAATTCAAAATGAAAAAGAAAATGTTTGCAGTACTCATGGCAGCAGCAATGGCAGGAACGATGGCAATGACCGTATCCGCAGCAGGCGAGAAGATCGCTCTGATCACAATGGATTCTATCGACCAGCACTGGATCAGCCTGAATGAGGGTGCACAGAAAGCAGCAGAAGAGCTGGATGCAGAGGTAACCTTCATGTCCCCGAATACTAAGGACGATGCACAGCAGATCGAGTGTGTAAACAACGCAGTCGCAGGCGGCTATCAGGCAATCCTTGTAGCAGCAAACGGTCCGGATGCAATTTCTTCCGCACTGAAGGAAGCATCCGATGCAGGCGTTAAGATCGTATACGTTGATTCTCCGGCAAACGTAGAGGCAGAGGCAACCTTTTCTACGGATAATAAGGCAGCAGGAACGACAGCAGGCGAAGAGATGATCAAGGCACTTGAGGAGAAGGGAATTACCTCCGGAAAGATCGGTATCATCAATCAGAAGACGAATATCGGCTGGCTGCCGGAGATATTTGGTTCCAAATATCTGCTGAGCATTATCGTGGCGGTGATTGTAACCGTTGTTATGTATATTTATTTTACGTACAGCAAGCAGGGATATGAAATTTCCGTTGTCGGCGAGAGCGTACAGACGGCACGTTACGTCGGGATCAAAGTAGAAAAGGTCATTATCCGGACAATGCTGATTTCAGGCGGTATCTGTGGACTGGTCGGCCTGTTGTTAGTCGGCGGCATCAATCATACGGTGACAACCACGATCGCAAACGGACAGGGATTTACGGCTGTTATGGTATCGTGGATGGCAAAGTTCAATCCGTTTGTCATGATCTTTACAAGCTTCCTGATTATTTTCATGAACCGTGGAGCAAGCGAGATCTCCACAACGTTTGGCCTGAATCAGTCGTTTGCGGATATCCTGACCGGAATTATCCTGTTTTTCATTATCGGATGTGAGTTCTTCATTTCGTATCAGATCCACTTCCGGAAAAAAGCGGAGAGGAGCGTGAAAGTCAATGATTAATCTTGCGGCATTTATTCCAAGAGCAGTAGTGCAGGGTATTCCGCTTCTGTTCGGAAGTACGGGAGAGATCCTGACTGAGAAATCAGGCAATTTAAATCTGGGAATCCCGGGTGTCATGTACGTCGGAGCAATCAGCGGCGTCATTGGTTCATTTTTTTATGAGCAGTCGACCGACAACATGAACGGTGTACTGGCGATCCTGATTCCGGTGCTGTGCTGCCTGGCGGCTTCCTTCCTGATGGGGCTTCTGTACTGCTTCCTGACGGTTACTTTACGTGCCAATCAGAACGTAACCGGTCTTGCCATGACGACCTTTGGCGTCGGGTTCGGAAACTTTTTTGGTGGTTCC
>ENA-OURQ01003586-OURQ01003586.1-human-gut-metagenome-genome-assembly--contig:-NODE-3586-length-10317-cov-2.266517_pt1 | contig 10317 bp, 9 predicted proteins | sample MGYA00242105_ERZ508999 | MGnify/ENA primary metagenome ERZ508999 (study PRJEB26280, sample SAMEA2338771) | human gut metagenome | biome: human gut; feature: human-associated habitat; material: faeces...
GAAACGAAGAGAGATGCCAGAGGGAGCAATAAAAGAGCGGATCGGAAATCGGGATCCGGAAGCATTTCAGGTTCTTCTCGCACATAATCCTTCCTATATGAAAGAATACCTTGCCTGGGGAGCAGATCTGATCCTAAGTGGGCATCTGCATGGAGGTATGGTGAGAATTCCGGGAATCGGAGGTGTGATTGGACCGGATTTTGTATTATTTCCAAAGTATTCAGGAGAAATGCGGCGCGTGGGAGTCCAGACTGTCATTGTAAGTAAAGGGCTTGGAACCCACACCATTCATATCAGGCTCTTTAATCCGACAGAGGTTGTTGTTCTGAGTTTAAATAATTGTTGAGAAATGTGAGAGAATCAAGTATAATAGATTGTCAGACCTAAAAGTCATGGAAATTTATGGAGAGTAATGAGACATGGGAATTCCGGTAAAATTGCAGGTGTTCGAAGGACCTCTTGACCTGCTGTTACATTTGATCGAAAAAAATAAAATAGACATTTACGACATTCCGATCGTCGAGATCACGAATCAATATATGGAATATATTAAAGCCATGCAGAAAGAAGATCTGAATATTATGAGTGAATTTCTTGTGATGGCAGCGACACTTCTGGATATCAAATGCAGAATGCTCCTTCCAAAAGAAGTGAATGAAGAAGGAGAAGAAGAGGATCCGAGACAGGAACTGGTAGAACAATTGCTAGAATACAAGATGTACAAATTCATGTCATATGAACTAAAAGACCGTGAACTGGACGGTGACCGGGTTATGTATAAGTCGGCGACGATTCCGGATGAGGTAAAAGGATATGTACCGCCGGTGAACTTGGATGAACTTCTGGGAGATCTGACACTGGTGCAGCTTAACCGTATTTTCAAAGAAGTAATGAAAAGACAGGAAAGTAAGGTTGATCCGGTACGAAGTAAATTTGGAAAAATTGAGAAAGAAGAAGTAACACTTCCGGACAAGCTTGATTATGTGACGGAATATGCCAGGTCGCACAGGAAATTTGGATTCCGGGCGTTATTAAAAAAGCAAAGCTCCAAGGTACAGGTGGTTGTTACGTTTCTTGCAATCTTACAGTTGATGAAGGAAGGCGTGATCTTTATAGAGCAGGATCAGCCATTTGATGAGATTATGATTACATCAAAAGTTGAAGAAGTATAAGGAAGATAACATGGCAAAGTTAAAAATAAAACAGATGGAAGGGATCATCGAGGCGATTCTTTTTACAATGGGGGATTCTGTAGAGATCGGAAAGATCGCAAGAGCGCTGGAACAGGATGAAGAAACTACGTGTAAAGTAATACATAAAATGATGGATAAATATGTGGCGGAAGACAGAGGCGTCCGCATCATAGAATTGGACGGTGCGTATCAGATGTGTACGAAGACGGAGATGTATGAATATTTGATCCGTGTGGCATCGCAGCCGAAGAAGCATGTCCTTACGGATGTTTTACTTGAGACACTATCGATCATTGCCTATAAGCAGCCAGTTACAAAGCTTGAGATTGAAAAGATACGTGGTGTGAAGTCAGATCATGCGGTAAATAAACTGGTAGAATATAATCTTGTATCAGAAAGAGGACGAATGGATGCTCCGGGAAAACCAATTCTTTTTGGAACAACGGAAGAATTTCTGCGAAGGTTCAGTATTCATTCATTGGATGACCTTCCAAGTCCGAATCCGGAACAGGTAGAGACGTTTAAAGAAGAAGCAGAAGAAGAAGTACAGTTAAAATTAGATATATAGAAGATGTGGCAGGAAATAACATGGAAAATCATTTCACGCGGCAGACAGCCGGTGGAGTGATTTTTTTGTTTTCCCGGGCATATATTTTCTTAACGGAATATACCCGGAGTGGAGAAATATGAAAAGACGGCCGCATAAAATCGTATCGGTGGTATTGCTGGCGGTATTGATCGCTGGCATGGGCATGGCATGCCGTATACAGAGTCTGGAATCAAGGAATAAAAGGTGGACAGAGAATACGGAGACTGCCGGAAAGATTCTGACCGAATCGGGGAAAAAAGAGGCACAGAAGCAGACGAATGGAACGGAGAACGATGATGCTGCACAGAATGCGAAGCGGGTGTTCGGGGATGAACCGGCAGAACTTTATGCCAGATCGGCGGTGCTGATGGATGCGGACAGCGGCCGGGTATTGTTCGGGAAGGATACAGATGTGGTCCGTCCGATGGCAAGTACAACGAAGATCATGACGTGTATCCTTGCGTTGGAATCCTTGCGGGAACATCCGGATCAGACGATAGAAGTATCGGATCAGGCTGCGTCCCAGCCGAAGGTACATCTTGGGATGCAGAAAGGGGAAGTGTTCTACATCAAAGACCTGTTGTATTCTCTGATGCTGGAATCGCATAATGACAGCGCTGTGGCTGTGGCAGAGGGCATTGCCGGAAGTGTAGAAGAATTTGCAAAAGAAATGAATGCAAAAGCTGCAGAAATCGGCTGCAAGAACACCCACTTCATTACGCCGAACGGACTGGATGCGGAAGATGAAGGCGGCGTACATTCTACAACGGCGGAAGACCTGGCGAAGATCATGCGGTACTGTATTATGACATCCGGGGAAAAGGAGACATTTCTTGAAGTGACCCGGACGAAGGAATATCAGTTTCAGGATGCTGACAGGAAGCGTACATTTTCGTGTCATAATCATAATGCATTTCTGGATATGATGGACGGGGCACTGAGCGGCAAGACGGGATTTACGGCAGATGCGGGATACTGTTACGTGGGAAGTTTAAGATGGGATGACCGTACATTTATCGTGGCACTTCTGGCATGCGGATGGCCGAATAATAAAGGATATAAATGGAAAGATACCAGGAAGTTAATGGAGTATGGGCTGGAGCATTATCAATATCGGGATATAGATAAAAAAATGCAGATACCGGAAATAAAAGTTGCCGGTGGCGTGGATGATAAAAAGCCGTATCAGTATTGCTTGAATGTTCCTGTGAAAATTGAGAGACCGGCGGAAGAAAACTCTAAAATTCTTATGAGAGACGGGGAAGAATTGCGGGCAAAGCTGGAACTTGCAAAATACTGGAATGCACCGCTGAAAAAAGGTGAAAAGATTGGAATGTTGACATATTATTTAGATGGATATAAGGTGGCAGAATATGAATTGAAAAACGAAAAGACAGTAGCAAAACGTGATTTTTCATGGTGTATATTCTGGATTATAAAAAGTGTGATGCTTTGAATTGCGGTACCCTGGCAAGGGAGTGACGGCATCTGGCTTAACAGACCTGAAAAATATTTTGACATTGTTATCGGGGAATGATACATTGAAATCATATTTGGGATAAGAGATATACAGGAGAGAGCATGGGAAGAGGAAGCATAACATTATATATAATGATAATTGCAGGCATGGGGATTGTACTGTCGGGCTGGTGGTATAGAAATATATGGTTTAAAGTAGAAGAGACGATAGAAATATATGTAAATGTATTCTGGATTTGCGTGTGTTTGCTAGCTGCATTAAGTATTTATGGATGGAGAATGCATGAGTTACTGGATACCTGTAACCGTACGATGGAAATACAGGAGGGCGTGATAAAAGATGTTGTTCTGATTGATACAGTTACGCAGTATGATGATTTTGATATATATGAAGTGACCTTGTACGGCAGGGAGCGGCCCATAGAAAAGGTTGTGTCAGGAATCGGATTGAAAAAGGGAATGCATGTAAGAATAGATGCGTACCGGTCTTCATTTTACGGAACACTTGTTTCCAGAATTGATGGTAAAACTCCAGAATATTATAAGAAAATAATGGAACATAAAAATGTGAAGACGCAGACAGTATTGTTATTGTTAATGCTTCAATCAATAGAAATGCTGATCATATCCGGAAGGGAGTATGTGAAACATGGAAAAAGGAAACAAGGAAGACGCTGGTTCTGGTTTGCAGCGGTCTTAGCTGAATTAACGATTCTTGTTCCATTGGCGGCTATAAAATATCCGCAATATGGCAGGGTATTGAGCTGGAGTGAGGTCATTATGCTGATCCTTTATGTGATTGCGGAAATGAGGCTGGCATGGCAGGCAAATGTTGGATCTAACTGGAAGCTGTGGGAGGAAGTCAGATATATATGGCATATAGAAGGAGAGGATTCTGATACAGAAGAGGAAAGTCCAAAGTACAAGGAAATTTCTTATCAGGTACATCAGATGCAGCAGATGAGTATCAGCAGCTCGGAAAGATATTGCCGGTACAGATATAAAAATGGAATGAAAGAGGTCAGGTTTGATAAGTGGGCATGTGTAGTTGTGGGATTAGATAGTGCTTTTTTGGCCTGGCTTGTTACCTTAGGTTCGGGGAGTGATGCAAGTATCTGGGGAATTGTGGTAGCGGGAATTATTTTTGCACTGGTTATGATAATATGGGGAACAAAAATATTTGGAAAGAAGTGGGAATCCTATAAAATGGAGATGGAATCTCGGGTCCCGTGTGAATATTGTTGCATAAAAGAAGACGTGTTTGAGAATATGAAATTCAGATGCAGTGACGGACATGATGAAATATGGAGAATGAATCTAGACGAGGAAGCGAAGGTAAAAGACGGAGAAACAGTTATGGTTATTTTTATGCCGACGGCAATGGAGATGAGACTTGAACGGTTACCATATATGGATAAAATATGGGAAGGATAAAAGGAAAGTATGTTTGATAACAGATGTATGTATTATCTGACAATTGTTGTGGTAATGCTTTTTTCGGTATCATTTATAAAACTGAATAAATTTTGGGAATTAGATGTCAGATATGGAGAAGTAGAATCCGATGAAAGTATGGGGACGACTATTTTTAAAGGCGTCCGGTTCTTGATAGGAATTGTTTTGATACTGATGCCGGGAATCATGAATCCTGTATATCAGAGTACGGAAGGAATGATTGTGGAATGTGTGAAGGCAGATCCGGTGTGGCGTGTAGATGCAGATGACGGGGTATGGCATGTTACAGTGGAAGATACAGAAACCGGGACGAAAAAAATATTTTACAGGGTAAAAGGTTTGAAAAATGTCCGGGAAGGAATGAAAGTTGAGATTCATTCTTTTGATGCCGATATGTTTCTGGGAGAAGTATTCGCAAAAGTAGATGGCAGAACCACGCAGTGGTATAAAAATGGAATCAAAGAAAGACCGGGAGAACGTGTAATACTTTTGAGCTTGTTTCTTGCATATGCACTGGAGCTTTGTTGGATTATCATGAAAGGAAAACAAAAACTAGAAGAGCGAAAAATCGTTACATACTATTATTATCTGGCTATATTAGGGCTGGGATTATATGCATCAATGGTCATATTCGTGTGGAGACAGCACGTGTCCGGAAGGCCATGGTCTGATATGCTGTGTATAGGATTTTATTTGTACATGTTTGGAGAAATGGTTATAAGTCTGAGTGGGGTTCCGGTTGAAAAAATCAAACAGGAAGAAAGACTGAAAAAGGAGAGAAAAAGCTTAAGAGCGGAACAGGAAAACAGAGACGAAAAGGAAAGGTTCGAGACGGAATGGAGAGAACGGGAAGAAGGAAAAACAGTAAATAAGGAGAATGTTCTGAAATTGACCAAAATGGGATATATTGCTTCGAAAAAATATTGCAGAAAGAAATATCGCAAGGAAGTCAGGAAACATATGAAAGGAATCGGGCCGGTATTTTTTGCAAATACAGGAGTTCTTGTGATAATATGTTTGATTTTAGAGGGTGAAACAGCACTTTTGACTGTAGGAGCAGATATTTTATTATTTATATTGATCTATGTAATCAGCAGATGGAATGCCGGACGAAAATGCCGCGAATGGAAAAAATCGGTTGTTCCGGGGAAAATGTGCGAATATGGTATGTTCAGAATCCGCTATCTGGATCAGATAGAATTTGAATGTGCAGAAGGGAAGAAAATCATTTACCGTATGGACAGGGAAAAGGAGGATATTGGATGGGATGGAAATTTGGCGGTAGCTGTATATGTGGAAGCGCAGGACAGACTTTGTATGGAATCGCCAGAAGAGATTCGATAAGGATTAATCCAGGCTTCAATCGCAATATTCTCCTGGTGGCTCATTTCCGTCATAATTTTTAAAGGATCATATCCTGGATTTTTCCCTTGCTTTCCAGAAATGCAAGCTGCCCATGGAAAATACTGTGATTCATAAAGTGCATCCCCAAAAGGACGTACTTGTACGATAATGCGGTTGAATCCAAGAAGTTTTATGCGCTGTAAGATATATTTATAAAATTTACGAAAGTTTTTTTCGTTATTATTTTTTACTGATTTACGATAACTGTTAAATTCCAGATAACTAAGCCAGACTGCCTTATAATCCATAGTATTTGATTGTTTTCTTTCTTGTTCTATAGAATCTTCTATGGAAGTTTTATCGGTATTTTTATTATCGGAAGATTTTTCCTGTGTATTAAAAAGAAAGTTAATAAATTCTGAACTACTTTTTCCGCTTATTTTCTTTTCCATTACAGCGTAGGAAAATAAAATCACAACGGTAAGCACCATAATAATAATGATATTTTCGATGAATTTTTTCATACAGCCTCCTTCCTGCTGACGTATTTTCATATTATATCAAAACAATTTTTAAACGTCCAGCCTGTCCGGTTACAGATATTTGCATAATCTAAGAATGTCAAGATATTCTTGTTGCGAAATGCGCGCCATAAATACATAATTTTATATCTGGTATATCTTATGTTACTGTTTGGAGACACATTCATATTTCTTGAAGAAATAGAACATTTGTGCTAAGATAAATAAAAGATAAATAAAAATATGTTAGGAATTATTATATGAAATTACAGAAATTATTAAGCTTAACTCGCCAGGCAATTGACGAATATGGAATGATTCAGGAAAATGATAAAATCGCAGTAGGAATTTCAGGAGGCAAAGACAGTTTAACACTTCTTTATGCGCTCTCCTGCTTACGAAAATTTTATCCGCATAAGTTTGATATTGTGGCTGTAACTGTTGACTTAGGATTTGATAACCTGAATTTAGATGGAATACGGAAATTTTGCAAGGAACGAGATGTGGAATATCATGTCATTAAAACGCAGATTGCAGAGGTTGTCTTTCATATTCGTGAAGAAAGTAATCCCTGTTCTCTTTGTGCAAAAATGCGTAAAGGTGCATTAAATGATGCGGTAAAAGAACTAGGATGTAATAAAGTTGCCTATGCGCATCATAAGGATGATCTCTTGGAATCTATGATGATGTCATTTCTATTTGAGGGAAGAATTCATACATTTGCACCAGTTACATACCTCGACCGTTCCGGTATTACAGTCATCCGGCCACTTCTTTTCTTGTATGAGGGAGATGTGAAGGGATTTGTAAAAGAATATCATCTTCCGGTAGTAAAAAGTCCCTGCCCTGTTGACGGTTCAACAAAAAGGGAGGATGTAAAGAATCTTATAGGAGAAATTAATCATCAATATCCTGGTGCAAAAGCACGTATGATTCGTGCAGTGCTTGATGATGTTGTAAATGTTGACAAGATTCATGAAAGAAAGGAGCAATAACTTTGCGGCAACCAACCTATAATGAGCAGATTACAATGAAAAATGAGATAAAGCTTCGAGAACTTTGTGTGGAACTTCCTGATTTTTGCAAAGAATTTTTTCGAGGAATTGAACCTACTACTTCTTCCCGAACCCGTATCGCTTATGCATATGATCTAAAAATATTCTTTCATTTTCTGCAGGAAAAGTATCCATCCATCGAGGAAGGAAGTTTAAAAACATGGCCTGTAACAGTTCTTGATAAAGTAACTTTAACCCAGCTCGAAGAATATTTAGATTATTTAAAGCTTTATGAGGATGCCGATAATAAAGTCCATACGAACGAGGAAAGAGGGCGCATGCGAAAAACAGCAAGCATGCGGACATTTTATAAATTCTTTTACAGAAAGCAGGCAATAAAAAACAATACAGCCAGTCTTCTAAATCTTCCAAAGAAGCATGAACATGCTATTACACGATTAGAAATCGATGAAATTGCCAAATTGTTAGATGCTGTAGAGGATGGAGAGAATTTAACAACGTCTCAAAAGAAATATCATAATAAAACAAAAGTACGGGATCTGGCAATTCTCACTCTCCTTCTTGGCACAGGAATTCGTGTATCCGAATGTGTTGGTCTTGATATATCCAATCTTGACTTTGAAACAAACGGAATGAAGATTCATCGAAAAGGTGGCGCAGAAGTTATCTTATACTTTGGAGAGGAAGTTCGGAAAGCCCTTCTTGATTATCTGGATGAGCGGGAAAACATAATTCCAAAAGAAGGTTCAGAAGATGCGCTCTTTCTGTCAATGCAAAAGAGACGTATCAGTGTTCGGGCAGTAGAGAACCTTGTAAAAAAATATGCTCGTCCTGTCACTCCATTAAAAACGATAACACCACATAAATTACGTAGTACTTATGGTACGCAGCTCTATCAGGAAACCGGTGACATCTATCTGGTTGCTGATATTCTTGGACATAAAGATGTAAATACAACAAGAAAACATTATGCCGCTATGGAAGATCAACGACGAAGAATGGCAGCCGGTAAAATACAACTACGAGAAAAATAACCACAATCTGCTGCTTTTTAAAAAGTTTAAAAAGATGAAATTAAAAAGCATAGTATCGTATGGATAATACTCGTCTGAGTATTGAAAATAGGATACTATGCTTTTTGTTTTGTATGTGACATGCTCCCCCCACTTAAATCATAGATTTTGAAGTGGGGGCTTCTTGTTCAATGGCTCTATTAAAAAATTAATTATAATATGGCACCATTAGATAGCATCCTGTATTTATCTGATTCGACTTCATATTATTACACTTCTTAATCTCATGTATATATTGATAAATATCAGTAAAACCATAATCGTTGGATTTCTCTTCCATATTCTTCCTGGCAATAGACCAGAGGCTGTCTCCTTCTTGTACTTCCACTACTTTATACTGGATATCAGAAGAAGGCTCCTTCGCTCTGACTATGCTGTTGCTAAAATACAAGAAACAGCATATCGTCAATAAACTAATGAATACTATAATCCCTGTAATAAAAAATGGACGCTTTTCACGAAGTTCTCTCTCGTGCTTCTTCTTCTGTAATTCTGAAAAATTATAAATCTGTGCAGTTGTTCTAATACTCATCTCTTGCATAAAAAACCCCTCCATACTTAATTGATGTACTCTCGGAGTCTTTCTCACAAAATTAAGCACAAAGAGATTCCGAAAGTACATATTATAAATAATTCGTGTGATACATATGTTCCAAACAAATATTCCGAACATATATTCCGTATGTATGTTTGTATTATAGCGAACATCTTTTCGGTTGTCAATAGAAAATCATAAAAATAAGAGACATTTTCAGTTATCATACAATCAAGAATGTCTCCCTCAGGATTACATTGCAAGAGTAACTTAAAAACGTCTCTTTGATATCACTTATTTAATTAATAATCGTCTCTTCCATCCGCATTTTTATAATAATCCTGCGAATAATCTCATAAATAATTGCCCCAGTCGTAAATATGCACTGCGTCCTGTACGATACTGATCTGTCACATCACGACACTCTTTTATGATTCTTGTCAGGTCGTCCCTTATTTGTATCACAGCCTGACAATCTGCCATAAAACATCCATTTTCAAAATGATGATATAAGCTTCTATAATCCAGATTAATCGTTCCACAAGTTGCCATACAGTCATCTGCCACACTCATTTTTGCATGACAAAAGCCTGGTGCCCATTCATAAATACGTACACCATGTTTCACTAACCCATGATAAAAAGAACGTGTAATACTATAAATAAACTTTTTATCTGGAATACCCGGTGTAATAATTCTTACATCAACGCCTCTTTTAGCTGCCAGACATAAGGCATGTGTCATTTCGTCTGTTATAATCAAATATGGTGTCATAAACCAGCAGTATTTTTCTGCTTTATTGATCATACTGATATAAACTTCTTCCCCTACCTGTTCATTATCCATCGGACTGTCTGCATAAGGCTGAACAAATCCGGTTTGACAGGCTTTATATTCAGGATGACAAATATATTTTTTAAAATCAAGATCATTCGTATCTTTATCGCTGATCGCATTCCACATTTCCAAAAATGTTACAGTAAGTGAACAAACAGCATCACCCTCTAAACGGATTCCGGTATCTTTCCACTGCCCATACGGATGCGTATAATTAAAATATTCATTTGCAAGATTATATCCACCTGTAAATCCAACTTTTCCATCAATTACTG
>ENA-OURQ01003593-OURQ01003593.1-human-gut-metagenome-genome-assembly--contig:-NODE-3593-length-10298-cov-11.309675_pt1 | contig 10298 bp, 14 predicted proteins | sample MGYA00242105_ERZ508999 | MGnify/ENA primary metagenome ERZ508999 (study PRJEB26280, sample SAMEA2338771) | human gut metagenome | biome: human gut; feature: human-associated habitat; material: faeces...
CCGCAGGCAGACTTTCGGGGGACGGATATCTCCACGAAGCCGCCGGGCAATATCTTTTCAACCGTTGCGATCTGTGTCATGGTCGCTCTCCTCGATGGTAACCTTGTGATCTTTGTGCTTACCAAGACCCGTGTTGAAGCCATACACAGCGGGCGCGTCATCGCGCATCCACTCGCTTTCCATATAGTTGCGGACCTCAGCAATGTGCGCCATGCAATCCTTGTCAATTTCGACCTCATACCCCTTACGGGCAACATTCACGACGTCTTCAATTTTGAGATCCACGCCATTGAGAATTACTTTGTTCATCTTTTGTTTCTCCTTTTCCGATATTAGAGTCCAAAACCATGTTACAGCGAATATCTTTTTGATTTTAATCTTCCTACTGTATGTACATTAAATGCTATTGCAAAATAATAGAAAAAGACAAGATACCAATACCGCCCGACTGACACATTAAAAAGCGTTGCAAAATAGGTGCCGCCTACTGTCCACGGAAAAATTCCTTCTCCAAATCCCGCTATATCAAGTGTCCGCGAAAGCACCCCGCAATCAATCTTTTTCTGTGCATATACATCTCTGAACGCATTACTGACCAACATTTTTGTTGGCTGAGAATCCCCTGTGATTGCATAGCCCATCAAAGAGAGGAGTGATGAAATAAGCACAAGATCTTTTGCTCTGAATCTGTCTATGCGACGAATTATAGCATCTGCAAGCGTCCCAAAAATCGATAGTCCATTCAAAAGCCCTCCCAAAGACATTCCAATAATCAAAGTAAACATCACGTTTGACATGGATACAATACCGCCTCTCGAGAGGATTTGTTTTAGCATTGCATTTTCTGCAGAGATATACTTTCCATATCCGTTGAAAAGAATGTCTGCCATCTGCACAATCGACTTTTTCTGCACAATTACTGCTACGGCAATTCCTGCTGCAACACTTCCTAAAAGGCAAATTAAAGTGTTGCTTTTTCGATAAATCATTACGCACAGAACAACTGGCGGAAGAACCATCCATATACTATCCCTAAAAACGCCATTCATCACACTAATCAAAGCGCTGGCGCTTAGTGTATCGCGCTCTTCCCCAAAGAAAAAATCAATAAACAAATACACTCCGCTTGTGAGCGCTACCGCTGGAAATACAGCCACGCAAGAGGAACGAATATGGTAATATATGTTGCTCACACCAGAGAGTAGTGTAGATATATTTGCCGAATCTGATATTGGCGATATACAGGTTCCAAATCTCGAGCCGCCTACAATTGCACCGAGTAACAAAAGTTGATTCACTCCAGTACTCTGCGCAATATAAAAAGCAGATAACCCTATTGTACCTGCGCATATCCAGCTACTCCCAATAAGGGCAGAAAAAAGGCAACAAAACAAAAACGTTTCAGTTAAAAAAAACCTTGGCGTAATTATCTTAATAACCAGGCGAATGAGAAATGAAAATGTTCCCGCAGATATCCACGAGCTAATAAGCATTCCAATACAAATGTTGTAGATAAATGCAACAGCTACCGATTGTATTCCCTTTACAGCCATTTCTTGTATCTCATTCATATGATAGCCTTTACTATATGCAACACCAGCCGTTAAAATTGAACAGGCAAGCAAGACAATCTGACTGGGTAGCTTATAGTAAATGGATCCACCAAAAAGAAGGCCCAAAATTGCCAGTAAAACGAATAGGGCTGTTCTTAAGGAAATATTTTCTTTTCGATCTGGCTTATTCATTACCACTTACTGCTTGACATACGCTTCTATGTCGCGGGCAAAGTCAAGCTGATTCTCTGCATCGCTAACCTGTGTAATGCGATCCTTTGTCAATTGGCCGATTTCCCACGGAAAAGAGAGATAGAACCACTGCGCAATGCAATTCATATAATTCTCCCAACTCCAAAGCAGGTTTTTAAGGTCTTTCTTATTTGTAACGGTATCAAAACTTTCAACGATATCAATGTAAAACTTCCACAGATTGGGAAGATTCAACCATGCAGCATTGCATCCAGGATGTTCAGGATCACTCTTGGCACCCAGCAAACGGACCTTATGTTCCGTTGTATAAATATAAAGTTGTTTGCACTGTTCCAAGCTGAAGTTATCATCCCCCAGAACGGAATAGAGTGTACCCTCAATCAGCAGCATACCCAGCGACATCGGGTCCTGAATGCCGTAGTACAGATTCCCAATATAAGTATTACGAGCACCGGCCTTGCTGAAGAAAATACCGGCGCGGCAGGCTTCAATCTCGAGTGGCATATTATACCAGCACTTGTCGATCTCTGCCTCAATCTCTTTCTTTACTTCAGTCCAATGTTTTCCCATGATTACGCCTCCTCATCACGCTCGACGCTCACAACCGCCAACTGATGATAGAAATAAGTGTGGTTGCGGACCTCTTCGCATTCGCTCTTAAATGTATCCATATCCTCAGGGTCAATCTGTGCAACCTGTGCTCCCACAAGCCCAGGTTCCGTGCACGGACCATAGCAAAAGTACATTTTAATATTGTTCCACAAAAGATTGCCCGCCTCAAGTTCCGTGTAGAAAAGGCGGCGATTACCAATAGGCGCACGTAGTGTGCCCGCCATCTTAGGCGGCTCGACAAGCGGACGGAAGAACAGGCTGAACGAATCACCAGTAGACACAGTCACATGAGTAATGCCCTTCTGTTTCGTCTCAAGCTTTTGCCAGAGAGATTCTGCGAGTTCGGGCTCTTTATCTCGCAACAGCGTCGCACGAACAGACACTCCACTAGCAAATGTTACTTTAATCTTATCCATAGTAATACTCCTTTGATGGCTTAAATTCTGGTCTCTGCAGCATTCTTCATGTAGGGTTCCGTACGCAAAGTGAGATCCAGAAGTCTTTCGTAGTCCGCAACCGTTTTGCTACAACGGAGGCCACCCATAACTTCCCATGTAAATATCTGGCAAAACCACATATTCAGACGCTTAATATAGTTTTCAAAGCTCCAGAAAAGAGAAGCAAATATCTCTTTGCTGTTAATATTGTCTATAGAATCAACAATATCACTGTAGTATCTCCATACTTTCGGCATATTCATGTACGCAGCACCATTAGGAGACTTTCCACCCATTCGTTCAGTTAGAGATCCATACAATGTCATAAATATATCCTTGACTTGATCAAGAGAGTATGTATCATCTCTGAGAATTTTTTCTATTGCCTTTGCAGCACAGCCAAATCCCGCCGCATAGGTGTCGGCCACTTGATAAACTACGTTGCCAGTTGCCATACCATGGGAACCAGCTCCACTCGGAAACAGCCCGCGATTACTCGCCTTAACCTCTCTAGGCTCCTCGTACCAGATGACATCAATCTCCTGTTCAATTTCACTTTTGATCTCAGTCCAGCTCTTCTTCATGATTTCACTCCTCTGCAACCGTAATAACCGAAACCGAATGTTCGCGATAAATATCGTACCAAATATTTAGGCACGCTTTATCAAAGACAGGGTTAACCTCCGCATGTCCAATTACACAGCCAAGCACCCCCGGCTGAACAACATCACCATAAACAACGCTTAGTTTCTCGCCATCCCACAGAATGTCCCCGCTGTGTAGCTCACTTGCCGAAATAAGCCTATTCCCTTTTGGTTTTTCTGCAGGCTCTTCAGCTGGACGCATATATGCGTCAAATATTTTGCCAGCAGAAACTGAATGATTACACACGAATTTCTGTGGCGTTGCCAGCTTGCTCAGCAAATTTTCGACCAGAACAGGCTCCTGTTCTGTCAAAAGACTCGCCCGCACAGTAAGATTTGCGGGAAAACTTATGGAAATTTTTTTCATTAGGTACCTCCAAGTTTTAAGTCACAAATTCCAATCTTCATAAAGGAAGGATGCCCTTCCTTTATGAAAGAAGGATTTGAAGACCGTTTCACGAAATATGTATCACAAAATAAAGATTATGATAGTCCAGTCGTATCAACATCTCCGAAAGGAACAAAATCGCCATTCTCGTCAACGCGGATAACACTAGAAACAAAGCTGTCAACGTTACCGTTGTCTGCCCATGTAACTCTAGGACCGAGAAGCATATTATTTTCCATCACAAAGGATTGGCCTGGAATGCGATTCATAATCCAATCCGCAAGATTTTCTCTCGTGGCACCCTGCCGAATTGCTTCACAGATAACATTGACCGCATCGTAAGTGAGACCACAAGGGCTGGATGGAATCTCTCTATCTCCGAATTCAGCGGTATACTTTTCAAGAAAGCCCTTGTTAATCTCTGCCTCGCTGAAAGGATTAAAGGTGCAAACGCAGTAAGTGTTCTGAAGTGCATCAATACCGGCAAGTTCGACCGTTGCACGGTAGGTCAGCGTGCTAAGAGACACAACGGGCAGGTCAAGGCCTAACTCATGCATCTGCTTGAGAATAATACCGCCATCCTGATAGTTGCTCTGTAGGCAGATAACATCCGCGCCAAGAGACTTGACCTTTGTAATCAGCGTAGAGAAATCAGACTCCGTTCCAGGGTTATAAGTCTCTTTACCAACGATTTTAAGTCCAAGTCCGCCAGAAACCGCTTCAATGTTATCAACAATACCGATACCAGCATCTGTGTTAGAATAAATGATTGCCATTTTACTGCAGCCAAGATTGTTCTTTGCAAAAGCAGCCATGCGAGGTGCTTGCGCCAAATCGGACACAACAATACGCAGCCACTGCGTCATTCCCAAATCGGAAAGATAGTTAGAACTGGAAGCTGGGGCAATGTTGCATAAGCCAGCCTCTTCAAAAATAGGCTGTGTTGCAGCGCTCAGAGAGCTTCCCCCATGTGCTACAACGCCAATAATTGTGGGATCGTCACAGAAATTCTGCGCAACGATTGGCGCCTGCGCCTCGTCTTGCGCATCATCAAGAACAACCAACTCAACCTTGCGGCCATTAACGCCGCCGGCATCATTGACTTCCTTTACCGCCAATTCAGCAGCCCAGCGCTGGAAATTTCCGTAAGCTGCGCTGGCACCGCTCAGGGCGCAAGCAAGTCCAATACGGATAGGTTCAGTTGTTTCATTGAGATTGTTCGAGGGGGGGACTTCCTTCTTACCGCAAGCCATTAAGGCAAAAACCATAGCCAAAGCAAGCAGCAGGGACACGATGCGATTCATAGTTCTTTTCATTTTTTGCTCCTCTCATTGTCAAAATTTTTATATTTTCAGGCAACGCCTGATAATATACGGGCTTTATACACCAAGGTATGCCTGACGAACTGAGTCGTCTTCCAGCAACTGCTTTCCCTCGCCAGTTAGCGTGATTTCGCCGGTGACCAGAATGTACGCACGATTGGCAATGCTCAGTGCTTTCTTTGCATTCTGCTCAACCAGAAGAATTGAAGTTCCTTCTTTGTTAATCTCCTCAATGATTTTATAAACCTCTGCAACAATAACCGGTGCAAGTCCTAGCGAAGGCTCATCAAGCATAAGAAGTTTTGGACGAGACATGAGCGAGCGGGCAATCGCCAGCATTTGTTGCTGACCTCCGCTGAGAAGTCCTGCTTTCTGCTTTCTGCGCTCGCCCAAAATAGGAAAACGTTCGCAATACATTTCAATATCTTTTTTGATACCTTCCTTATCTTTGCGAATAAACGCTCCTGATAACAGGTTTTCATAGACTGTGGAGTTTGGAAACACCATACGTCCCTCCGGAGTATGCGCAATGCCAGCCTTCACCAAAGCAGCTGCACCCATACCTTTAATCGATTTTCCTTGCCATTGAATATCGCCTTTTGAAAATCTTTTAGACCGGAGATTGTTTTTAGGATTGTCGTCTTACCTGCACCATTATTGCCAACAATGGAAACAATCTCTCCTTCGTTCACATCGAATGAAATCCCATGAATTGCTTCGACTGGGCCATAGAATATTTTTAAATCCTCCGCGTGCAGCAACATTGTCTCATTCGCCTCCCAAATATGCTTCAATTACTTTAGGATTATTCTGAATATCTTTCGGCAAGCCGACCGCCAGTTCTCTTCCCGCTTCCATTACCAATATTCTCTCCGCTGAGGACATCATAATTTTCATATTGTGATCAATAAGAATCACCGTAAAGCCCTTTTTGTCTTTAACCCAAAGAATCATTTGCATCAGGTCTTCCGCTTCTTTGCTGTTCAAACCCGCCGCAGGTTCATCAAGCAACAGAAGTTGCGGTTCAACTATTACTGCTCGTGCAAATTCTATGCGCTTTTGAATTCCGTATGGAATGCTTCCAACATACTCATTTTCCCACCTGCTCAAGCCTAGCAAAGAGAGAAGTTCCCTCGCCTTTTCCAAAGACTCTTTTTCATATTTTCTATATCTGGGTGTATGTAATGCCGCATCAAAAAGGTTCGTATGAATGTTTTTCGAGTTGCCAATCATAATATTGTCCAAAACCGTCATCGCCTTAAAAACACGAAGGTTTTGAAACGTACGCGCAATACCATAGTTTACCATGGAATCTAGCGGCTTTCCGGTGATATCAATTCCATTAAATGTTACTTTTCCATCTGTCGGTTTATACACGCCGGTCAGCGCATTGAACATAGTCGTCTTTCCAGAACCGTTCGGTCCAATCACGCCCAGTAGTTCGTGGCGATGCACATCAAAGCTAAGCTCATCGACCGCCTTAACTCCGCCAAAATGCATTTTCAGGCCTCTAACTTCCAGAATGTTATCCATTTGCTCTATCTCCTCACTTCCCATTATTGAGGTTTTAAGCATTCTTGCGCAAAATGCGCAGTTGCTTGATCCTGTCGGCAATACCCTTGTCACCTGCAAATGCTCTAGAGCCAAGCAACCCCTGTGGGCGGAACAGCATACAAAGAACCATAATAAGACCACCGATGCCAATTCGGTACAAAGCCAAGTCGCGGTAAAGCTCTGGTACCATCGTAAAGAACGCTGCGCCGATCACCGCCCCCGGAAGACTGCCAAGACCGCCAAGAATACACATCTGCATAATCTGCGTCGAAATGTTGAATACAAAATTATTTGGATTGATTGCCGAAATGTAAAATGCATATAGGCATCCCGCAACGCCAGCAAAAAATGTCCCCACAGTAAAGGCAAACAACTTGAGTCTCTTTGCCTTGACCCCTACCGAAATTGCACCAAGTTCATTGTCTCGGATACCCTGCAAGTTACGTCCGATTTTAGAATGGATTACATTATTGAGAAGGGAAAACGCAATTACCATTACAATAAATGTTAGGTAATAAAAATCCATTCCCGACGAAATTTTCTTGCCAAATATCACTGGGCGGGGAATCGCAGAAATACCGGTAGCACCATTTGTCACAGAGTTCCAATTGCGAACAATTGCCAAGAATATATTTAAAAATGCAGTTGTAATGAGACCAACAAAATCAACTGTAAGCCTCAAACAGGGGAGGCAAATCACAAATCCGATTATAGCGGATACAATACCCGCACACAGCAGGCAAACACCAAACGGCATTCCGGCATTTTTCGCAAGGAGTGCTGCCACATAAGCACCAATACCGTAAAATGCTGCAAACCCGAGACACATCATACCTGTGTAGCCGCAAATTAGCATATTTCCGAAGCAAACCACCGAGTATATAAATGTTGTTGTCATCAAGCGAATCACAAATGCGTTTTTGATAAACAGCGGGGCAATAAGCAGAAACAGAAACGCGCTTCCATAAAGAAGCATAATTTCCTTATTTTTATTAACTAAGATAGCATTTTCTCTCAGTTTCATTGTTACACCTTCTCCGCTTTCTTAACTCCAAACAGGCCCTCTGGACGAAACATCAGAACAAATACAATAATTAGATAACCCATTGCATCTCTGAATGCCGTTCCGACATATGCGCCCGCCATCGCCTCCGCAATGCCCAGTATAATTCCGCCAAAAAAAGCTCCCCAAAAACTGCCAACGCCGCCTAACATAACAACTGCCCATGCTTTAATCGTACCAAGCATACCCATATCAATGCTGATATAACTGTAGTAAGAACAGTAGAGCACACCGCCAAAAACTCCAAGAAAGCCGCCAAGCGCATAAATTCCTGGGATAATTGTGTTAGTTGGAATGCCCATTAAAGATGACGTCTGTATATCCTGCATGATATCACGCGTGCCAAGTCCCATTTTCGTTTTCTGTAATACAAATTGCATAATAACCACAACAGCCAACGAACAAAGCGGGATAATAATCGCCCTGATATAAATCTGCATTCCTCCAACCATAAAGGAGCCAGAGGGAAGAAGTGATTCAAATGGAATCGCTTCAGGTCCCCAAATAACTTGTGCAACCGTTTTCAAAATCAAAGCGACACCAAATGCACTAATCATAGGAACCATTCGGTTTGCATTACGGACCGGACGATAAGCGGTCCGTTCAATAATAATACCGATACCGCCCGTGATAATTCCTGCTATCAGGCAACAAATCAATGGGTGTACTTTTGACGCCAAGGAAATCATAAGCGAATATGCAATAAATGTACCAAACACATATAAATCACCATGTGCAAAGTTCACAAGATACAGAAGGCCGTATACCATACTGTACCCAATTGCAATCATGGCATAAATTGATCCACATGATATGCCGTTAATCAACTGTTGCAGGAAATAATTCACTTTCTCCACATTATCATCTCCCTATAAAATTTATTTTTACAATCCTTGGATTCGATGCTATAAAATTTTGCCGCATAACGCCATTTTCATGACAATGCCCTTGCAATTCGTGCAAACTGCATAAATACATCTCTTCCCTTCTCTTTATTTTTCTATTTTTATAATATAAGCTTTCATCAAGATAACTTAGCTACTTAGGTCATCTTGATAAAACTATATCTTAACCTCTACTATATGTCAACTGCTATATGTCAACTGCTTTTTTTCGATTTATCTTGATAATGCGCAGAATTCACAAAGCAATGTTACATCCCTTTCTTTTTTCTAAGAACGCTTAAATTGTATTGAAAATCCTGGCTTTTTTATGTAGCGGCCATTGTTGCTTTTTGCCTTTTTATCGGGCAAATCGATTTTTTTACTTTTATATGGTTCATATTCTTTTTGTATTTTTGTCAAAAATGACAAGCTCTTATCTTTTACTTGAACTATCTCCGACTATATTGGAGATAGAATCTAAGGCAGCCTGTATTTTTCAAGTAATTTAAGTAATCAGGTCCCCGGTAATTGTTTATATTGTTGACTTCTCTTTTCTTATCGTATAAAATTATAAAGATTTAGAATTTCAATTTTAATATATGAATAGGTGAAGATAAATGGGATTACGTCAGACAACTAAGATTTCAATTGTCGACCAGATTGTCAATCAAATAAAAACACAAATTGATACTGGAGAACTAAAAACAGGTGATAAGCTTCCATCACAGGTTGAAATGGAAAAGATTTTTTGCGTCAGTCGCCCAACGCTCCAGAAGGCAATTTCAAAGCTAATCGTAATGGGGCTAGTTGAGGCTCAGCAAGGTAAAGGATATTTCATCCGTCAGGTGGATGATATTGTTATCCTGCCCAACATTCCTTCTCCCGCAACTATGAGCTTGGATAAGTATTATCAGCTATATGAGGCTAAAATGTTCTTCGATGCAACAATGGCACACCTTGCTGTATACAACGCATCCGACGATGAAATAGCCGCTCTTTGCCAGTATGTTGAGCAAGTGAAGAGCCTGCCACTTGATAGCGATAATCCTAGCGAGAGCGGTGATCGTTTCCATGAAATGGTTGCGGAATTCTCCCACAATCAGCTGATGGCAGATTTTGAAAGGTCCCTCCTTCAGTTGCTCAATGAGTACGAACACAGCTTTATCAAAAAAGATATTGTTAACTTTGAGAAATATGAAATTCTCCCGCACGACAGGATTGCAGAAGCAATCAGAAAACGGGATGGAATGTTGGCCTATAAAGAGGCTTTTAACCATGTTAAAGCCTTTATGGTAGATATTGGCCTAAATCCCAGAAGCAAATCAATTTGAGGTGAGGCTCTGCAGATTTTTAGAATTTCTTCTATATGTGATATTGTATAGTCTTTAAGTTTATAGAACCGTGCCGGAAAAGCAATATGATATTTTTTACTCAGGAAAAGGCTCTATGTTACCCTGACATTTATAATTCCGTGCACCATCCGACTGCTATTGAGTGGATACACGATATCCATGCACTTATATTTCCCGCAGCCACCCGCCGAAGGCAGGGCGGTCGGCTGACGAGGCCGCGCAATAATATGAGACTGCTATGGGGGGCGAAACCATGCTCGCGTCACTTCTGACGCT
>ENA-OURQ01003604-OURQ01003604.1-human-gut-metagenome-genome-assembly--contig:-NODE-3604-length-10281-cov-7.953843_pt1 | contig 10281 bp, 10 predicted proteins | sample MGYA00242105_ERZ508999 | MGnify/ENA primary metagenome ERZ508999 (study PRJEB26280, sample SAMEA2338771) | human gut metagenome | biome: human gut; feature: human-associated habitat; material: faeces...
CCACGCCCCGCTCGTTCTGGTAGGCGTGTGCCGTGTCGATGTGCCGGTAGCCCATGCGGAGGGCATCGAGGCAGGTTTGGCGGGTCGCCTCGTCGCCTGTTATCATATATACTCCTAATCCGAATTGTGGCATCCGGCAGCCGTTGTTCAATGTGATAAATGTCTGTTCCATATCTTTCGGTTATTAATCAGTTATGTTATTCCGGGGGCAAAGGTAAGGGAAGGAGCGGCTTACCCACATACACAAAACGCCGCTGTTCTTTCACATTTTGCCTTGCGGCACCCGCAATCGGGCATATCGGCATGAAAAAGGGCAAAGTGTGAAAGCAGGATACAGGGAAATTCGCTACTTTTGCTCCTAAGTAATCAAGTATCACTCATTTATGAATAAAGAACAATACTCCGACATGATGAACATCGCCCCGTCTTTCGAGGCGGGCAAGTACCACGAGGGCGACGTGCTCCTGTTCAACACCCTGCAAGACAAGTGCAAGCCTTCGGACTTCGTGGGGCAGTACCACATCCACATCCTGTGCCATGCCGGACGGGCGCAATTCTCCATGGCAGGGCAGACGTTCGCCATCGAGGCCGGCACCCTGACCATCTGGCAGATGGGCTCCTACATCGACGACGCGGACTATTCGCCGGACTTCGATGCGGACTTCCTGCTCGTGTCGCGCATCTTCCTCATCGAGAACAACCCCGAAACCGTGTGGGCGACCAAGGGCTACGTTTATATCAAGTCGCATCCCGTCTTTCCGCTGACCGACAAGGACAAACTCCTCTGCATGGCAGACTTCCTGCGCTTCCGCGAACAACTTGCCAACACGGAGCACCTTTTCCGCCGCGAGATACTGGGCAAGCAGATGCAGATATTCCTCTACGACCTATGGAGCATCTACGCCCACTCCATCGACAGGCAGCAGCAACTGAGCAACGTGCAGGGCAACCTCTTCAACCGCTTCATGGACTTGGTGCGCCGGTATTCCGCGCAGAGCCGCGAGGTGACGTTCTATGCCGACAAGCTCTGCGTCACCCCCAAATACCTGTCGCAAGTGAGCCGCCAAAGCAGCGGCTATCCCGCCTCGCACTGGATTAACGGCTATGCCACGCAGGAGATTGCCGCCCTGCTGAAGAACCCCGACCTGCCCCTTGCCGAAATTTCCGACCGCATGAATTTCTATAATTACTCACACTTCAGCCGGTATGTAAAGAAAATGTTGGGTATGTCACCTACGGAATATCGGAATAAGATGGAGAGGAAGTAGGAAAACCTTATTTCCTCCCACTCAACAGCTCTCTTTGTCTTTAATTCAATCTGGCGAGGATGGTTGTGTTTTCTTCTTAACCCTTTCCACCTGCTTGCAGAATACGACCAGCGTAGAATCCGCACCGATAGTTTCTGCAAGTTTCTCGTATGCTCCGATGTTTATGGACAGTTCCGGGTAAAGTTCTTTGAGTATGGCTGCGGTTACTTTATGCTTGTCGGCAACTATCTTCAACCGTATGTTTTCCTCCCGATAGTCGTGCCACTGCACCCAACTGATGGTAAAAAGGGTGAGGAACACGAGCGTACAGGCAATGCCCGTCCATGCGTAAGGGTTCTTGTACCAGCCATCGGGGATTTTGTGGCACAAGGATTTTATCCGCTTTGATATGGCGGTACATTTCAAGTGGCGCAAAAATCCTTTCGTTTGCTGTTGGTTCTGTTGTCCGTTTTCCGGGTTTCGCTTGCTTTCCTCCATGTGTTCGGCCAGCATCTTGCGGATGTTAAGCAAGAGGTCGGTCATGGACGGTATGCCCCGCTCGCGCCTGTCCTTTTCGTCGGCTTCCAGATTTTCCTGCAAGCTCGCAATCACCACTTCACCCATTGACTTCTTGTAGGAGGCAAGGCTTTCCTCGCTCCCGAAAATACCATTGAGGTTATCAAGGGACTCGCCGCTGGCGAAGCGTATAAGAGGCTCTAATTCTGCTTCCAGCCTTTCCAATACTTCGTGTTTGTCCTTTTCCGAAGCATCCTTTGCGACCAGCATTTTCTTGATTTCCTCGATGTCCTCTGCCAACGCTCCGATGGTGTCGGCTATGTTTTGTATGCTATCTTTCATCTTCTTCTCCTTCTTGGTTTGAGTTTGTCTTTTTCGTTATCATTGTCGCCCCAGCCACTTTCATTACCTCCACCTCCGCCGCCGGACGACACCTTGGCTTGGTGAGGCTGTACGCACAGCTCGATGAGTGCGCCGAGGGTCACTTGGACGATGTTTGAGCCTACTTCAACAGGGCTTCCGCTATTCGCATCCGCTTCGGTCGGCAAATGTTGTCCTATAAGGGGATTTGCCGGATGTATATCCGTTGTATCGCCTCGTTGAATTGGTTGCAACTGCTCATTGAAACCGATGGTAAGCGCACGAGGTTTCCACTCCATGCCCTCGGTAATGCGGCCTCCCAACTGTCTATCCAGCCTATAAAAGCCCATGCTGCGGTCTATCCGTGAACCGCTGAACGAAACTTCATCCTTGGTGAATGACACGCCGATGATTTTGCCGCTGCGCCTGTCGAGCTTGAAGCTCACCCCGATGCCCTGCTTGGCCAGCCTTTCGCACAATTCCGACCAACTGCCGCTACGGGGCAAGGCTGCTTTGACGGCATCGTAAATCTGGTACTTCACCCTGTCCTTGCCACGCAGTCGGTCGCGCTTCACGTTCACTTTTCCCTTGGCAAAGTGCAGCCCGTATTCCTTTGTGAGTGCCTTGCACACCGCCACGTTCCGCACGGCATCGTTACGTTCGCTGACGGTGTTCCCGTCGTTGTCCACCCGGTTGGCCACGATATGCATGTGCTGGTGTTCCGTGTCGGTATGGCGGCACACGATGTATTGGGTGTTCATAATGCCCATGCGCTTCATGTACTCACGGGCGATTTCCGCCATCAATTCATCCGTCAGTTTTGGCGTGTCCTCGTGGGCGAAATCCAGCGAAATGTGGTACACGGGATTTTTCAGCCTGCGTCCCGGCTTGTCGTCGGCTTGCCCCTGCATACTTCTTGCGATAGTGGCGTTGCTATCAAGTCGCACGTCCTTGCTGTCAATGAGCCGTGCTTTCTTTGGGTTGTTCACGTAATTCACCAGCCGGGCGAAACTCGCCCGTTTTTTCAAGTCGCCCATCATATCCGTGCGATGAGTTTGTTGAACTCGTCCAGCAAGTCCATGATTCTGCCTTTTGTTTTAGGAAAACCCTGTTGGTGCGCCAGTTTCGCCAACTGGTTGAGGTTGTTGCAGCCTCCCTCCAGCATCCGTATCTGCTGCCTGTCCTCCTGCGTCCGCGCCGCCACGACTTTGCCGTGGAGCAGAAGCTCGCGGAGGAAGTGCGACGGTTTCCTGCCTGCGCCCGTTATCCGTTTCATTACCGCCTTCCACTCGGCCAGCGTGAGCCTTGTGGAAATGGTCTTTGTCCGCGCCCTGCCCTTTACGGCCTTGGGACGGCCTCCCTTATGCTTGTTTTCCTTTTCGGTCATACTCCTATTACTGTTAGTTGGTTATAAATGGGTGTGTTAGGGCTATTTGTCGGGCTTGCCGTTTCCTGCCCGGTCGGGTCGCCGCTTGGTGACGTGGTTTTCGTGGACGAAAACATTAACTTGCCAGCCCTAACACATACCCCTGTAAATACACCATACACTGCCATGCCTGCCATCTATATATAAGAGGGATTGCCATCGAACATCGAGCCTTTTTCTTGCGTTGTTGGTGGTTTGACCTCCGTTAGTATGGTGGCGCCATCGGTATTTGCAAATGGCAGAGTTGCCGGACTGTCCGCTTCTTCGGTCATTCCTTTTTCCGTTAATTGGGTTGGATTGGGTTGCGGTACTTGGGCAGGCTTCTTGCCACTTTCAACCTTATTCTCGTCTTTGGGTTTCTTCCTGCTTGCCGAACTCTTCCGCAGGGTTTCCAGCCTTTGGCCGTTGAAAAGGTATATCCGTACTCCCTCGTATGCCTTGACCGTTTGTCGGTAGGTTGGATTTTCTATGGGTTGCCCGTCCTGCATCCACGACTTCACGCACATCATGTCTATGAGCGTGGTTATGGGATTGGAACAGGTACGGATGAGTTTCCTCCGCTCGAAATCCTCCAACAGTCGGCTGACCGCCTTGCGCCCGATGTTCCACTCCTTGGCCAGCGACAGCATGGAGCCGTCCGCCTGTCCGGGATGCAGGGCATAGCCCAGTCCCCGTTTGGCCTGCTGCGTCTCAACGACCGCCATCCGCGACAAAAGGGAAATAAAATAGGTGAGGTTGCACACGCCGGCCGTAGTCCCGTGCAGGAAGTACCATGCCTCCACGCCCATTGCCAGCTCCACCTTGTAGCACGGCAGGACAAGCTGTTTCAAATTCTTCATGCGCCTATCGTTTTTCTGTTGTTCCTTTTGCGGATTGCCCCTTGGTGTTCTTGTCCGTGTCCCTGCTGGTGGCTTTCAAGTTCTTGATGCGGTCTATCTGCTCCTTGGGGAACAGGACGCGCCGCCCAATCCGCTGTCCCTTGATGTGCCCCAGCTTCTCGTGCCTCCAGATGGTGGCGATGCTCACGCCCCATTTCTCCGCCAGTTGTCTGATGGTGTAATACTCCGATGCGTCCTGCGGGGCCTGCGCCTGTCCATATTCCTCCAGCGCACACCTTACGCTTGCACCGATGAGCTGCTGAAGCTCGTCGCGCGATACCAATACCATTTCCGTCTTTTCTGCCATATAATCGTGATTTTGAATTAACGGCGGCAAAGTTAGGGCGTGGGTGAAACGGGTGAATTTGTGGCGACTTGTGAAATGAAAAGGCATTAAAAAAGCCGTCAAACTGTTGTCGTTTAACGGCTTGTGAAACATTATGGCTTGTGGTGAATTGTAGCCACGGGTGGATTGTGTCACTATTTTATCATCGGCATCAGTTCCTTTAGCTTGGCTATGAATGCCCTTTCCACATTGTATTTGGCAAGGTTTTCCACGGTAAGACCTATGGAACGGGCTGCCGTTTTGCGGTATTCTTTCCAGTCCTTGAAGTATGCCCGTGAAACAAGCGTGATAACACAGCGGAGCTTGCCTTTCACGCTGTTGGCGTATATCATTGAGTAGTCTGCGCGCATTACGGAACGGATGAAGTCCTTGTCGGAAACGGCATTACCGTTCAATAATGGCTTGCCCTTATCGGGGCCGCTCTGTACTGTAAAAGTGGTGAGGAACTGGTAAAGCCTTAGAACAGGTACTTGCGCCGTCGTGGTGAATGTTTCTCCCTTTGTGCCGCCTACACCGATAAAGTCAGATTGCATTTCTTCCTTACCAACGGTTGTAGGATTGGATGCACTCTCATGCAGGATGTTTCTTTTGATATATCCCATTGTCAGGGCGATATGGAACATCTTAATCCCTGCCGACTGCGTTTTTGGGTTGCCGTTTCGGAACACCACGGAAAGGTGGACGGCTTTTGTGAAGTTATCCGTGAATAGCGCGGCCAAATCCTTGTCGTTGGCATTTGTGATGTATTCCTTGACTGCCTCGATTTCGTTCCTGCCGATGTGCGCAAGCGAAGTATAGGCTTCATTCCCGACATCTTCTTTCCCTCTGTTTGTATCAGACATTGCCGTACATTTTCGGATGGCTGTTCGGATGGTGTCGATACAGTCTGTGGCCTCGGCACGTGTCATGGGTTTTCTTACCCTGTCCGCTCTATTGTCGGTGCCTTTGCAAGGAAAGAAGTATTGGCCGATGATTTCCATTGTGACGTAGGCGATGCCGGAACGGTAGGCTTCCGTTTTCAGTTCGGGATGGAATGTAGAGCATAGGTTGTGCAGCCGCTTGGTGTCGTCCCGCAAGGCGACAAACTGTCGCGCCAAATCTTTGTCGTCATGCTCGGCTATGTAGTCACGGATGCCGGACAAGTAAAGCGGCACAGTCTTCAAGTTCCGTTTGATTTCCCTGTACGCTTCCCTACGCACAGCTTCATCTTTTCCGTCGTTATGGATAAGGCTGTCTGCCCCTTTCAGACTGGCACGGATGCCATGCGAAAGCTGGAGCAGGTCGCTGATGATTGCAAATCTCGTCTTTTCCATAGGCAACAGTTTTACATTTCGATGATACCCTCAAAGTCTTTCAATGCAATCACGGCCTTTTCCTCCGCATCCAATTTGAGGTAACGGCGCAGTTGTGCCTCGCTGCTATGCCCCGTGATGGCTTGAATGGATGACAAAGGCACTCCGGCCTTATATGCGTTGGTGGCGAAACTTCTCCGTGCAGTATGCGAAAGAAGCATATCGCAAAACCTCCGTCCGCGTTTCGGATTGAGCCGCTTCCCGTCAAATCCGCAATCCCATGTCCAGCCCAGCAACAGACCGACGGTCTTTATCAGCTTGTTCATTTCGTTGGGGTGGATGTGCGGCAACTTGCCGTCATATTTGTCAAGAATTTGCCTTACGCGCCTGTCAACGGGAATATAGACTTTTTTTTCCGTTTTCTGTTGGGTAAGCAATATGAACTCCACACCGTTTATCTCGGTTATCATATCTTCGCATATTCTCGAATAGTCAGACACACGCTGCCCGGTCAGGCATCCGACAATGAAAATATCCCTCACGTGTTCCAGCGTACGTATGTGTGTGATGCGGCACCTGGATAGCTGCAAAGCCCTTTCTTCCTCGCCTATTTTCAAGTTCTCCAGTCTCTCCTTGACTGCCTCCTTAGTGGAAAGGTCGAGTTCAAGCATTTCCTGTATCTGCTCCGGGGTGATATAGATGTTGTCTACTTCCTCTTTCTTCGGCACGAAGTCCGAATGGCGGAAATCGTCGCATTTGGTCAACTTATCCTCGTAGGCCGCTTTCGCCACTGTGCGGACATCCGTCATATAGGAGTTGATGGCGTTGGGCATGAGGCCGCGCCCTTTCCAGTAACCCACAAGGCTGTTGCGTGTTTCCATCGTCATGTCATCCAATCCGATTTTACGGTGCATTTCCTTTTGATAATTACGGATTTGGTTAAGAATAATGCGCAGTCCCTTAAGGTAAGCAGGGGAAACTTTTACGGTACGGCCTTTCTTGGTGCGCCGTCCAGTTTCCAAATCCTCTATATAAGAGGTTAGGAAGTTCTCGAATAGCATCTTGCCTTTGGGTTTGACTTCCACAATCTGCATCATGCCGTTCAACACGTCATGCTTGACACTCTCTATAATGGACTTCGCCTTTTTCGGGTCGAAGTTCTCCGCCTCGAACTCCGCCTTTATTCTTGCGAGGACTTGGGCAAACTGACCGTACTTTATGCCGATGCTTGACATTAGGGCGGACGATGTGTATTGCAGGGAGCGGTACTTCTCCCATTCAAGCTGCCGGATGGTGAAGCCTGTCACGACCTTCATGTTGGCCTTGCCTGTGCGCACACGGGCATAGACCGAACCGAAGTCCTCCTTACCTGCCTTTACTGATTTTACAAAGATAAAATCCATACGCGAAATGTCTTTGGGTTACTGGTACAAAGGTACAAAATATATTTTGAAATATAGTACCAAATAGTACCAATATTTTCTAAAACCGTGAAATATAGTGGATATTCCAATTAAATGAAAACATCTGTAAATAGCTGATATATAAATATAATCAATAAAACAAGGTTGCACTAAATAAAAATAATGAATAGTGGGCGACGATGTGATGTTAATAGGTTTCACGGGTACCCCTCTACTCCATACGGATAAGAAGAAATCGATAGAGACTTTTGGCTCGTATATTCATAGCTATAAGTTTAATGAAGCGGTAAAGGATAAGGTTATTCTTGATTTGCGCTATGAGGCCCGGAATGTAGAACAGTACTTGGGAAAACGAGAGAAAATAGATGAGTGGTTTGACGCGAAAACCAAGGGACTGAGTTCGGTAGCCCGTGCTGCGTTGAAAGAGCGTTGGGCAAAGATGGAAAAGCTGTTTAGCAGCAAGGAGCGTATCGACCGCATTGTCGCGGATATTTGTCAAGATATGAGCACCAAGCGGGCCTTGGCTGGTGGTTATGGGAACGCCATGCTTGTGGCCGACAGTATATATCAGGCGTGTCGTTATTGGGAGGTTTTTCAATCGACAGAGTTGAAAGGGCATTGCGCTGTGGTTACAAGTTACGACGCAAATACTGCATCGATAAAAGATGAGTATCAGGGTGATGGCGAGACAGAGGATCTCACAAAATATGAGATGTACCAAAGAATGATTGGTGACAAAACCCCGGAACAGTTTGAAACTTGGGCGAAAAAGGAGTTTACGGACCATCCCGGAGATATGAAGTTGCTGATTGTCGTAGATAAGCTATTGACTGGATTTGATGCACCGTCGGCAACCTATCTTTATATCGATAAAAAAATGAGGGATCACAATCTGTTCCAAGCAATTTGTCGTGTGAATCGAGTAGATAGTGAGGAGAAAGATTTTGGATATATTATTGATTACCAAGATTTGTTTGGAGCAGTAAAGAGTGCGATCGAAGATTATACAAATGGGGCATTTGATGGTTATGATGCCGACGATATCGAAGGCCTACTTTCGAATCGTCTTGCCGAAGGTCGCAAAGCCTTGGAAGAATCATTACAGGCGGTCTATACGATGTGCGAGGTGATACATCCGCAAACGCGAGAAGGTTTTTTTGCATATTTTGTATATGCTGAAACAACAGCTGTGGAAGATCAGCAAAAAGAGTGTGAGGAGAATGCCAATAAACGCGAGACCTTCTATAAACTTGTGTCGCGTTTGGTGCGTCGTTATATTGATATAGCCAATGAGATGGAACAGGCTGGCTATACCGCAGAGGAGGCTGCCGACATCAAAAAGCAGGTTGATTATTTCAATGATATCAAAGATGAGATAAAATTAAAAAGTGGAGATGCACTCGATCTGAAATATTATGATCCGGCAATGCGTCAGCTTATTGATAACTATGTGCGAGCCGAGGATAGTGAAAAACTGGTCGATTTAGCTGATATTTCATTTCTCGACTTGATAGATACGCAGGGTAATAAGGCAATCGATTCTCTGCCAAAGAAAATCAAGCAGAATGAGCGTTCTGTTGCAGAGATTTTGGCGGCAAATATGCGAAAGATGATTATCAGTGAACGACCGAACAATCCGGCCTACTTTGATAAAATGTCTGATTTACTTAACCACCTGCTTCAAGAACAGAAAGATGGTAAAATCCAATATAAGGAATTAATAAAACAACTCATTGCGAAACTGAAAGAGGCTCGATCAACCATTAAGACAAAATATCCTGCAACCATTGATACAAAGGGGAAGCAGGCTCTTTATGATAATCTTGGCGGTGATGAATCGTTAGTGCTTCGTGTTCACGAAACGATCAAAGCAAATGCACGTGATGGTTTTAGAGATATGGATGGTAGCGGTTTGAAAAAGATGAAAGCTCTTCGGAGAGCCGTTGAGAATGTTTTGCAAGGGGTGGAGCAGGTGAAGATTGATGATATTATGCAGTTGATAGTTGCGCAAAAAGAGTACTAATGACGGTTGTTGAAGTTGCTAATATATCTGTGGAGGTTGAGTGGAAAAATATTAAAAATGTGCATCTTACAATATATCCACCCAATGCTCGTGTTCATGTGTCTGCTCCTATTGGAATGACGGAGGAGGCTGTGCGATATTCTTGATTACGAAAATTCCGTGGATAAATCAACGCGTCTCACAGATCCTTGATCAGAGTCGCCAAACACCCCGTGAATATGTCTCTGGCGAGAATCATTACTTCAAAGGCCATAGGTATCGTTTGAAAGTTTTATATCATAACGCTCCTGTAAAAGTTGAGATTCAGGGCAATGAATATATTAAGCTATATGTTCGTGAAGGGGCGACAGAAGAACGTCGAGCAGAGGTGTTGCGAGAATGGTATCGCTCAGAACTCAAATTGATGCTCCATCCACTTATCACCAAATGGGAAAAATTATTGGAGGTTAGTGTGAATAAATGGGAGGTCAAGCAAATGAAAACTTTATGGGGAAGTTGTAATCACCGCACACGAAATATTATTTTTAACCTTGAATTGATAAAGAAGCCACTCCCATGTATTGAGTACATCGTTGTACACGAATTATTACATATTAGGGTACGTTTACACAATGAGGAATATACAGCATTGTTAAATCACTATTTTCCAAATTGGAGAAGCCTGAAGGATGAATTGAATGAATTTATTGTATAACGAAATCATTAACTTGTAAATAGGGACTGTCGTAAAAAGAATAAAACTTTATAAAAAATTGATTGCCAATGTAAT
>ENA-OURQ01003614-OURQ01003614.1-human-gut-metagenome-genome-assembly--contig:-NODE-3614-length-10262-cov-4.107671_pt1 | contig 10262 bp, 8 predicted proteins | sample MGYA00242105_ERZ508999 | MGnify/ENA primary metagenome ERZ508999 (study PRJEB26280, sample SAMEA2338771) | human gut metagenome | biome: human gut; feature: human-associated habitat; material: faeces...
TCATGTGGGTTTAGACCTTTTGCCCCTGGTATCATCATAATATAACTATACTGACTTGTAAAAGCCTTGTCAATCTGATAAAATTCATTCGCGCACTTCTTTTAACTGTTGCTGTCAGATATATTCTGGCCAACATAAAAAATGTGTAAAAATAAAGTAGAAATGAGGATAAATATGAAGAATTTTAAAAGATTAACTGCTTTAGTCCTTGCAGTGCTCATGCTTATATCAACTGTAGCATGTGGCAGTTCTGCTGCAAACGACAGTACTACACAGGCTGCTTCAACATCAGCCTTTGATGTCATGTCACAATTCAACGAGGTAAGCACAAGCTACCCTCTTACTGTTACCGACCAGGCAGGACGAACAGTAACTTTTGAAAAAGCACCTGAAAAGATTGCTTCATCTTACTATATCTCCACAAGTCTTCTCCTTGCACTTGGATTAAAGGACAAGCTTGTAGGAATCGAAGCTAAGGCTAATACAAGAAATATCTATAAGCTTGCAGCTCCATCTATCATAAGTCTCCCTAATATGGGAACAGCCAAAGAATTCAACACAGAAGCCTGCGTTGCAGCAGCACCTGATGTTGTATTCCTTCCTATGAAGTTAAAAAAAGCTGCAGATACACTTGAAGGTCTTGGTATCAAGGCTGTTGTTGTAAATCCTGAGGATGAAACTCTCCTTAAGGAATGTATCACACTTGTTGGTAAAATAACTAACACAATCGGACGCTCTGATGCACTTAACAATTCTATCGATACATTTTTAGCTGATAATAAAGCCAAGCTTGCAGGTGAGAGCACTCCTTTAGTATATCTTGCAGGCAACAGCTCTGTTCTTTCAACAGCAGGAAGCAAGATGTATCAGAACACATTACTTAGCAATGCAGGCGGAAAGAATGCAGCCTCTGAGCTTACAGATACTTACTGGGCAAATATTTCATATGAACAGCTTCTTGCCTGGAACCCTGATTACATTATAATAGCTGCCGATGCAACTTACTCAGTAGATGACGTTCTAAATGATGCTAATCTTGCAGACTGCAATGCCATTAAGAATAAAAAGGTTGTAAAGCTGCCTGGTGATATAGAAGCCTGGGATTCACCTGTACCAGCAAGCTTCTTAGGAAGCATATATATTGCCTCTGTTCTTCACCCAGAAAAGGTTACTAATGATTTCTATGAAGAATGTGTAACTAAATTCTATGAAAGCTTTTATGGATTCACACCTGCTAAATAAGGATGATTTATGTTCAAAAATACTTCTAATTACCGGAACAAAATTATACTTTTATCAGTCATACAGGTACTGCTTCTTATAGTAGTACTTGTATGGTCTGTCATTACCGGACAGTATCCACTCACATTAAAGAGCTTACTGTCTGGTGATACTATGTCTATTATGGTCTTTAAAAGGCTCAGGCTTCCCCGCGCCCTTATGGGTGTTATAGGTGGTTTTGGGCTTTCAATATCAGGTTATATATATCAGCTTATATTTAAAAACCCTCTGGCTTCTCCCGATATCGTTGGCGTTTCCTCCGGTGCAAGTGCCGGTGCTGCTCTTGCAATAGTTGCAGTTTCAGCTTCTGTTCCAGTCATCTCCATATCTGCATTTATCGGAGCTGTAACAGCCCTCATAATAACTCTGCTCACAGCCTATCTTGTCCCTGGCAGAAACAGTTATACAATCGTGCTTGCCGGTATAGCTATTCATTCTGTGGCACAGACTATACTTATGTTTCTAAAGCTTGCTGCAGATCCCGAAAAACAGCTTGCTTCAATCGAATACTGGATTATGGGAAGCCTTAATGGTATTTCAAGGGACAGCCTTGCTATTCCCTTCTTCACAACACTTGCCGGATTTATTGTAATAGCTTTGTTATACCGACAGGTTCTCATTCTTTCTACAAGCGAGGAAGAAGCCGTATCACTAGGTGTAAATGTGACAAGTCTGCGTTTTATTATATTAATGCTTGCTACTCTTATCGTATCATCAATAATATGTGTTACGGGGCTTATAAGCTTTATCGGACTTATCGCACCTCATATTGCCAGACTTCTTACAAAGCGTAATGACATATTTACATACATAACAAGTGGCTTCACAGGAGCTATTTTACTGACACTTGCTGATATACTGGCAAGAAGTGTATCCCCATCAGAGCTGCCAGTCAGTATATTTACCTCACTTCTTGGTGCTCCACTGCTTATCATTCTGCTTATCAGAGCTAATAAAAAGGAGGGGTTATGATGTCCGATTTATTCAATAATACATTTTCCGCAGACGGAATATCAGTATATTACGGCAGCACCTGTGCGGTTGATAACGTAAGCTTTGACCTTATGCCTGGACAGCTTAATGCTGTTATTGGCAATAACGGCTGTGGTAAAACCTCTCTTATTAAGGCCATCATGGGACTTATAAAACACAACGGAAAATGTCAGCTTAATGAACACTTACTTGAAAACCTCTCTGTTAAAAAAAAGGCCCAGCTGATAAGCTACATTCCCCAAAGAAACAATCTTACCATAAGCATGACCGTCAGGGAGGTATGTCTGCTTGGCTTCAATCCTCATATGCACATACTTGGAGGCTACACCACAGATATGCTCAGGCGTGTGGATAAAGCTATTGATATGGTTGGACTTAAGGGTTTATACGAATCAGACTTCTTAGCTTTAAGCGAAGGGCAGAAGCAGTTATGTATTCTGGCACGCACCATAATAGAGGCTTCACCTCTGCTTCTCCTTGATGAACCAGATAGTGCACTTGATTTTTCTAACCGTCATCTGCTTATGCAGCACATAAGAAATATCGTCTCTGATGGCAGATGTGCCCTCACGTGCATTCACAGTCCCGAGCTTGCTTTGGAATACTGCGATAATATATTTCTTATGAAATCTGGGTCAATCCTTAGTACCATTAATACACATACCGACTCTCTTGATATTATTAATGAAAAGATGTCTCTTATATATGATAATATTAATGTCATTGAATGTACTGACATTAACCATAAAACCCACCGCGTAGTTGTGGCATTATAGACCTATACCTATACTGCGTATAAATGTCTATTCTCACCAGACACACATACGTTATAAAATCATTTAGTGAAACGAGGTGACTTATTTATTCTATGGATAATTGTTATTTAGATGCTTTGGCTGTAATTACATTTTTTAAGATGTCAGATAAAAAACATCTTTTTATTACGGGAGACCGGGGAAGTGGCAAATCATATCTGTTAAACAACATTTTAAACCAGATTGAAGAAACTATGGATATGTCTGATTTTTTCAATTATCTGCTAAGCCGCAGAACGGACACGCCAGAAGTTGTTATTAAATCTAATCTTATAGATGACGGAAAGGAATATGTCATTGGAATACCACGTACACTCACTCCTGTTTCCCCTAAAAAAGGCAACAACATGACCTCCGTAGAGGATGGCTTTATTAACTGCGCCTGTCCTGCCATTATGAAGCATCTTATGACCTCTGCTGATAGTGTATTTGTTATTGACGAGCTTGGTTATCTGGAAAGCTCCTGTATCCCTTTTCAGGAGAACATTAAAAGTCTTCTTGATAACTCACGCGTATTAGCGGTCATCAGAAAACAATCCACAGAATTTCTTGACAGTATTAAAAGCAGATCTGATGTACTTTTAATCGATATTGATAATACCTTCAGCTCTATTTCGTGCATTATTATGGCATCCGGTATGTCAAAAAGATTCGGTACCAACAAGCTTTTAGCCTCCTTCAACAACAACACTCTCTTTGAAAATGCGATAAATATAAGCCACTTTGTAAGCTTTGGTAAAACTCTTGCCGTAACCCGTCATGATGAGCTTGTACAGATATGTGAACGGGAACATATACATTGCATTAAACACAATATGCCTTACAGAAATGATATGGTACGTCTTGGTGTTTCACATATTCTAAAGGAAACTAACAGACACAAAAGCTTCTGCACCCAAGGGATATTATTTCTTCCATCAGACCAGCCACTTATCACTAAGACAAGCCTTCAGCTGCTGTGCCTTTTATTTATTTACTACAACAGCAGTTATTTTGCTTGTAACAGCACTGATAAATCCAGCAATGCCAATAATAATTATTTCAATAATAATAATATTAATAATAATAATAAGATATGCCGGCTTGCCTTCAACGAAAACGCAGGCGCACCAGTAATATTTCCTGAGTGCTATTATAATGAGCTCCTTACACTTCCACAGGGCAAGGGTGGCGGCTTTATTGCAAAAAAACATCCTGCACAGGTTGTTTTAGTTCCTGCACAGGATGAATATGAATTATATGATATTGATACTCCTGATGACCTTATTCGTCTTTCCCGGTATCTTCGCTAATTGCTGTACCTTATTTAGTTACAGCCTTTTCCTTTATTGTTGCTGCTTCTTCTGAAACAACTTCTTTAACCGTTTCCTCAGCTTTATCCTTAGGAAGAATTATGTTAAGTAATATTGCTACAAATGCTGCTGGAACAATACCAGACTCACCAAACATAAGCTGTACTGCCTGTGGTGTATGTGCAAGGATTGCAGGGCTTACACCCATACCATAGCCTACACCAAGTGCAACCGATACAATAGAAAGCCTTCTTGCATCAAGCGGCTCCTTAGTGATAAGCTGGATACCACTTACAATAATTGATGAGAACATCATAACTGCCGCACCACCAAGTACTGACTGTGGCATGATTGATATTAATGCTCCAAGCTTAGGAATAAGACCACATAATATAAGGAATACAGCACCAGATGCAAGTGCAATTCTGTTAACAACCTTAGTCATTGCAACAAGGCCAACATTCTGGCTGAATGATGTATTAGGAAGCACACCGAAAAGTGCTGCAAGCGATGAACCTAAACCATCACACATAACTCCGCCTGAAAGTTCTTTATCTGTCGCTTCTCTTCCTACTCCACCGACCATAACACCTGATATATCTCCAACAGTTTCTACTGCTGTTACAACGAACATAACAAGCACAGGAAGTATTGCTCTTAAGTCAAACACTGGCTTAACTGGCATGAACTTAGGAATCGCAATCCACTTAGCTTCTGCAACCTTATTCCAGTTGAGTACCCATGACTTAGTATATTCAACTCCATCAGCAGTAACCGCTGTATGTGGAAGCACACAGCCCATAATAACTGCTACAATATAACCAACTATAATTCCAATCAGTATAGATGATGAACTAAGATACCCCTTTGTCCAGTGCTTAACGAATAATATAACAATAAGCACAACAAATGCCAGAAACAGATTCTCTAATGAGCCAAAGTCTTTAGCTCCATTTCCACCACCAAATGAATTAATACCAACAGAAATAAGTGACAATCCAATAGAAAGCACGACAGTTCCTGTTACAACTGATGGAAAAAATCTTCTTAAAGGCTTAATAAATGCACCAAGCACAGTTTCAAAAAGACCACCTATAATGGATGCTCCCATAATTGCACCATAGGCTAATACTCCGCCTCCCATAACCTTTGTTATACTGCTGAATACTCCGATAAATCCAGAGCTTGTACCCATAATAATAGGCACCTTGCCTCCAACAGGTCCAATTGAAAACAACTGTATAAGTGTTACAATACCAGCTATAATCATAGCATTCTGTAAAAGTGCAACCTGAATAGATGCATACTCACTTCCTGCTCCAATACCACAGGCTCCTGTAATAATAAGCAACGGTGTAAGATTTCCTACAAACATCGCCATAACGTGCTGAAGTCCAAGTGGTATCGCCTGTTTTAATGAAAGCTTTCCATTAAAATCATATGCCTCCGGCATAAGTTCTTTTATTTTTTTCATATATCCTCCGGTATATTAACCATAATCTATCTGTTATTAATCTCATATGAAGAAGGTCTAGGGAAAATCATTATTCAAGTACTGATTTTCCTTAGACCTTCCTTCTGTATGACCTACGCTTATTATCTCTGCACATCAAATGAAGCATTATTCATAAGTCGTTTAATCTGGTCAACGCTTGTGATGTTAGTATCGCCGCGGATAGCGTGCTTCATTACTGAAGAAGCTACTGCGAAATTGACGATATCTTCGTGCTTCCAGTCATTCTGCATAAGAGCATAGATAAGACCAGAAGAGAATGCATCTCCACCACCAACACGGTCAACAATCTCAAAATTGAGTGTCTTGCTTTCGTAAGTCTTTCCGTCAGCATAGTAGAAAGCCTTAAGAGAGTTATTACTTCCTGAATGAACATAACGTACTGTTCTTGCAATTGCTTTCATATGGTACTGCTCATCAATAGCCTTGAATACTCTGTCCATATCCTCAAATGATGGATCCATAGTAAGGCCGTCCTTAACATCTGTACCATCTGCATTGTATACATGGATAGGCTCAATACCTATAAGTACATCTACATATGGAAGATATCTGCTGAGTACATCCCTTGCTGTTTCAAAAGACCATAATGTACTTCTGAAATTAGGATCAAAGCTTACCGTAAGTCCAAGCTTCTTAGCTGCCTTGATAGCCTTATCTATAAGACGACGGCAGTTATATGAAAGAGCTGGTGTGATGCCACTTAAATGTAACCAGTCATAATCCTTTAAGATGTTCTCAAAATCTACATCCTTATAATCATATTCAGCAAATGCTGAGCTTCCTCTATCATATATTACCTGTGAAGGTCTTACTGAAACACCTTCTTCAAGGTAATAAAGTCCCATTCTTCCGTCAGACTTGATAATGTGCTTAGTGTGTACATCATTAGCCTTAAGGTAGTTGATACAAGACTTACCAAGGTCTGTGTTAGGTAATACTGTAAAAAATGTTGAATCTACACCAAGGTTAGCGAGTGAAACTGCTACGTTGGCTTCTGCTCCACCATAGTTAACTATGAAATTGTGGGTTGTAACTATCTTCTCATAGTTCGGTGGTGATAATCTTAACATCAATTCGCCAATTGCTATGAACTTCATATGTGCCTCCATCTATCATTAAACTTTTAACCTGATATTAAGTAATATTTTATGGCAATAATCTGTACTTTTATTGCTCTATATTGTCAAAATAATACTCCATTTAATGATACTACTTATCCTATAAAATTGCAAATTGTATTTAACGCATTAACTCACAAATACCGCAGTATTTTGTTGCATTAACACACCATTTCATTGTATAATTAAAAATATTTTGAAGCGAGGAAAGTAATACCTATGGACATTTACGAATCATTGAACTCTATTTTAGTAACTTTATTCAATGATATAATGAACATTGAAGAAAAGGCTTTAATTACAGATGAATTTTCTGACATCACAGTTACTGATATGCACATAATTGAAGCTATCGGAATTAAAGAGCCACGCACTATGGGAACAATATCCAAGGCCTTAGGCGTAACTATGGGAACTCTTACAGTCGGCATTAACGGACTTGTTAAAAAGGGATATGTAATAAGGACAAGAAGTGAAGAAGACCGCCGTGTCGTATATGCTTCCCTCACACCAAAGGGTAATGCGGCATACACTCACCATATGAGATTTCATCGGGATATGATTAAACATATAACTGACGATTTAAGCGAAGATGAAGCCGCCGTACTTATTAAGACATTTACAAGACTTGAAGATTATTTTAAAAGCATATCATAACATTCAAAATGATTATGGAATTATATTAACATATAACTATACTGTCGCAGCTGCGTAACCTTTAACGCACTGTCTGCATAGCAAAAACCCCACAGATATGAATTTCTGTGGGGTTTTTTGAAAGATTATTAATCTTTCCGCCGACCGGGCCGGCATAATTTATATATGAGAGTTTTGGAAAAGTAAGCTTATTTAGTTAATTCAGCTGTCTTATATATAAACGTTACTGAATTATCCTTACCATCTGACTTACCAAGGAATGTGTTGTAATTCTGACCAAGCTTGATTACTTCCTTGATTGTATCTACTGCTGTATCAGCATCATCACCAACAAGACTTGTAATAGCTTTAATACCTGTCTCATTGAATTCTGCCATACCATCTTTAAGTGTTATAGCACCATCATTAAGCTGTGTTACACCATCTGCTAAAGTTACAGAAGATGACTTAAGTGTTGATGTTCCATCAGCAAGCTGTGTAGAACCACTTCTTAAAGCTTCGTTGTTAGAATTAAGTGTGCTGAAACCGCCTGCAATCTGTTCAATACCACCGTTAAGTGTATCATTATTGTCGTTAAGCTGTGCAAGTCCTGCGCTTATCTGTGCTATACCACCATTAAGTGTATCATTGTTATCGCTAAGCTGTGCAAGTCCTGCACTTATCTGTGCTATACCACCATTAAGTGTATCATTGTTACCACTAAGCTGTGCAAGTCCTGCATTAAGCTGTGATGCACCTGCGTTAAGTGTATCGTTATTCTTAACAAGTTCACCAAGTCCGTCTGTTAATGACTGGCTTCCATCTGTAAGCTGCTTTAATGCTGCATTAATAGTTTCATTATTGCTAAGATTGCTAACAACTGCATCTAATGCACTTGAAGCACCTATATTACCAGCAGCCTTAATAAGAAGTCCTAACTGGTTAGCATATACATAATCCTTTGAACCAGCCTGTGATACCTGTGGAGTATATGGCTTACCGCTTGTCACAGCTTCTGTATATGTCTCTGTTATTATATTAGTTGTATAAGCTGTAAGATACTTTACAAAATAAGTCGATATATCTGTTGCTGCCTCACTACTGCTCTTCTTACCCAGATTACTAAGGTCTGTTGCTATAGTTACATCACTAAGGCCTAATGCTGTTCCTAATTTCTGTAAATCAGCTGCCTGCTCCATAACAGTCTTTCCTGTTGAGTCTGCTACAGAATTCATCTTATAAGCTGTTGAATTAGCTGCAAGTTCCTTAACAACATTTCCAATAAGTGCTGTCTTAATGCTCTTTATTCCTTCATTTAATTGTGAAGCTCCTGCCTCTGCACTAGCAACACCATCTGTATAAGCCTTTAAACCTGTCTGTAATGAAACTGCACCTGCTGCCGCACTGGCAACACCGCCTGTATATGTTGAAAGACCACTCTGTAATGTGCCTGAACCTGCATTAAGTGCTCCTACACCATCAGTATAAGTCTTTAAACCTGACTGTAACTGTCCTGCACCTGCACCAAGCTGGTTAGCTCCTGCTGTGTATGCACTGATACCATCCTTAAGCTGTCCTGCACCTGCTGCCAGAGCTGTAGCACCATCTGTATAAGCATAGATACCATCTTTAAGCTGGCTTGCACCATCATTTAACTGGTTCACGCCATCTGTAAGTGCTGGAATACTGTCAGAAAGTGTCTGTGTACCATTCTGGAGAGTAACTGTTCCATCTGTAAGCTGGTCAGCTGCTGACTGAAGCTCATTCATCTTATCTTCAAGCTTAGCAAGTGAGAAATCATCTGTATCTATATCATTAAGTGTGCTTGTTGTAGCAACTGACATAGACATATCAAGCTCGAAATCCTCTACATCTGCTGATATTTCAAAGTATTCTGGAATATCCATATCAAGGCTTTCACCATCAAACTTAAGGTTTAAAGTATCCTTTAAGCCTGGCATAGCCATACCAAGTGCAATGATATTATCGCCAACCTTGCTTACCTTGCCGTTAGTAACTTCTACATTACTGAACTTATCTGTTGGAAGAAGTGTTCCTGTAATCATAGTAAATGGAACATAAGCTGTCTGTGACTTTCCATTAACTGTTATATTCTTCTTCTCATTGTTAGTATAGTCATATCTGATAGTAACCTTACCACTCTTGCCAATCATATCTTCTGGCTTAGTTTCAACACCATTTAACTTGTAAGTAACCTTTATTGAAACAGGAGCAGTCTTATCAGATGTGCTCTGGTTAGTTGTTGTTTCGCCCTTAGAATCAGTAACCTTTTCTGTTACAAGAACGTGATCCTGAGTTCCGTCTGCCTTATCAAATACATATACCATCTCGTCTCTTGTATTTGTCTTTAATGTACTTGTATTTGATATTGAAAGCTCGTTCTTAATAGCATTTGTTATAATATTCTCTGTATTAGAAGCAGCCTCACTGCTTATTGCAACCTCACTGCCTGTCTGATTATATGCTGTGCTAGTGCCACAGCCTGTAAGTGTTGAAGCAATAAGAACAACACTTAATAATACTGAACTATATTTAAATAAAGTCTTCTTAACCATAACTATTCCTCCATTTTCTTACTTCCTGATATATT
>ENA-OURQ01003627-OURQ01003627.1-human-gut-metagenome-genome-assembly--contig:-NODE-3627-length-10232-cov-4.064164_pt1 | contig 10232 bp, 8 predicted proteins | sample MGYA00242105_ERZ508999 | MGnify/ENA primary metagenome ERZ508999 (study PRJEB26280, sample SAMEA2338771) | human gut metagenome | biome: human gut; feature: human-associated habitat; material: faeces...
GCACCGGCTCTGTACCATTCCCCTCGGGAGAGCGCAATAGCATCTTTTGATGGCCGCAGGCTGTCAAAAGTGCTTTTGCGTTACTCTTGACAAGAGTAACAGAACCCCCGGCGTCGTCCTCGCAAGCGCCATATCATTCGCCCTCCCGCCAGCGGCAGGGCTCATTCCTTCTGCTGCTCGTCCTCTCGGGAAAAAGTCTCGCTGCGCTACCAACTTTTTCCCGATTTTGATTCTTGAAAGGAAGTGAGATTTTATGAAGAGAACGATCAGTGCCGAGGTCGGTAAAGGCTCTGTCAACCATAACAGCCGCAAATTTCAGGCAGAGAATGTGGACGGAAGCCGCACACACCTGAACATTGACTACTGCAACGAGCGCATCCAGACCGTATACCACCAGCTTTTCGATGAGGCTCTGAAACGGTATAACGAGAAGCAAGCCCGTGCAGACAGGCGCATTCCAAACTACTATGAAAAAATCCGTTCCGGCAATCAGGAGAAGCCCTTTCACGAGATCATCCTGCAAATTGGAAATAAGGACGATATGAGCGCCACCGGCGAGTATGCAGAGCTGGCAAGGCAAATTCTGGACGAATATTATCAGGGCTTTCAGGCACGGAATCCAAATCTGCGGGTGTTCTCGGCGCACCTCCATATGGACGAGGCCACGCCCCATCTGCACATCGACTTTGTGCAGTTTACACAGGATAGTAACTATGAGACGTACCACGCCCCATCTGCACATCGACTTTGTGCCATTCACCACTGGGAGCAAGCGTGGACTTGATACCCGTGTATCGCTGAAACAGGCGCTGGCGGCGCAGGGCTTCAAGGGCGGCACTCATGGTGCAACGGAATGGGCACAGTGGGTACAGTCCGAAAAGGAGCAGCTTGCTGCCGTGATGGAGCGGTATGACATTCAGTGGGAGCAGAAAGGGACGCACGACAAGCATCTCTCTGTTCTGGATTACAAGAAGCAGGAACGGGAAAAAGAGATTGCGGCGTTGGACAGCACCCTGGCCGAAAAGCAGGACGAGCTGGAAACGGTGCAGAATCGAATTGACAACTTCAATCAGGGGGCACATTCCATTGAGCGGTTGGAGCAGCGGATTGAGTCGGATGCAGAGTTTCAGCTCCCCGATCCACCCACCCTGATGACCGCCAAGACCTATAAGCAGCGGTTTGTTGACCCACTCATTAAGAAATTGAAAGAGGTTATCCGAGAGGTGTTCTATCACTATTATCAGGCGCTGGACAGCTATCATCGGCTGAACAACACCAACGGGCAGCTTTACCGGGAAAACGAGCATCTGACCGCAACCAATGACCGGCTCAAAGGAGAAAATGATGCCCTGCGTTCAGAGTTGAAGGATTTCCGTTTTCTGCGGAAAGTCCTTGGTAGTCAGCAGATCGATAGTCTGATTGCGCAGGCAAAAGATATGGAACAGCAGCGAAAGCAAACCCAGCGCACAAGACGCAGAAATACAAATTTTGAAAGGTAGGAACAGACAATGGCAAAGACAATTTTTGAAGAAATGGGCGGTACTTACACGCAGGTCGGAGATTATCTTCTCCCTGATCTGAAACTGCCCGAAGAAGAACAGCAGCCCATCGGCGTGTGGGGACAGCGCCACTGGCGTTACCTAAAGGAGCATCGCCGGGCAACCTATGCGACGCTTCTTACCAGTGGCAAACTGAACAGCTACCTTGCCGGCATTGACCGTCAGGCAGAGGAAATGTTTCTTCGGCTGGTAAAACAGCTGGCCGAAGCGGAAGGCATCACAGAAACGCTAAAAGCCGCCGATCCGATGGATTGGGTCGGCAGGATGAATAGCATACGAGGCAGAGCTATGGAAATTGTAAATAGCGAACTGATTTACACAGCATAAGCGTAACGGCGGCAGGGAAAATCCCTGCCGCCACAGCAATCAGCCATTCCCATAATAAGACTGCCTTATCAAAGCGATAGGCGAGAGAGTATCTGCAGAATTGCCACCGAATAGGAAGAACTTGCAATTATCATCTTGAAAAGCGAGCATAGCTATGCTATACTATTTTTAAAATCAGTGAACGCAGAATTTTTATCAGCGATTTTTGAACTGCGAGAACTACTATTGGAGTTGATAGGTATGGCGGTTAGCTATAAGAAGCTTTGGAAGCTGCTAATTGATAAAGATATGAAAAAGAAAGACCTGTGCGCTGCAGCAGGTATTAGTCACGCTTCGATGGCAAAGTTAGGAAAAAGCGAAAATGTCACTACAGATGTGTTGGTAAAAAGCTGCACCGCATTACAGTGTGATATTGGTGATATTATGGAATTAACCCAAGATCCCATTAAATGAAAGGAGGCGAGTACATTGGCAGAACAAGCAGCTAAAAAAATAGTGTCTGCTCAAGCCAAGCCAATTTTGAAATGGGCAGGCGGCAAAACACAGATGTTGGGTGATCTTTTGCCGAAAGTCCCGACCTCCTTTGGCCGATATATTGAGCCGTTTTTTGGCGGCGGAGCAATGTTCTTTGCACTGCAGCCGGAAAATGCAGTCATTGCAGACAGCAATCCCGAACTAATCAATATGTACCGAGAAGTTGCTGATCATGTGGAAGATGTAATTCAGTGTCTCAAACAGTACGAAAACACTTCCGAGATGTTTTATGCCGTCCGTAGTCAAGAGTGGACAACGCTTCCAAAAGCCGAGGCTGCTGCAAGAACAATCTTTTTGAACAGGACTTGCTTTAATGGGTTGTATCGTGTCAATAAGCAGGGACAGTTTAATGTTCCCTATGGAAAATATAAAAACCCAAAGATTTGCGATGAGGACGGACTGAGAGCAGCGTCTGTAGCACTGCAAAAGGTAGATATTCTGTGCGGCGACTATCTTCTGGTTTTAGAGCATTATGCCCAGCCCGGAGACTTTATTTTCCTTGACCCTCCATATTTGCCGGTCTCTGAATACGCTGATTTTAAGAGGTATACTAAAGAACAGTTTTACGAAGAAGATCATATTGAGCTTTCGAAAATGATTATGGCATTACATGAACGTGGATGCTATGTCATCCTAACAAACTCTAATCACCCATTGGTACATGAGCTATACGCTCCGTTCAATATTGATGTCATTCAGACGAAACGTCACATTTCCTGCAACGGAAGCACACGTAAAGGTGAGGATGTCATTGTCACTATTCCTCCGAAGCAGCGTACTTTAATAAAGTTGCTTCCTCAGCCGCTTCCTGAACAAGTGTCAGCTTATCCACCGACTCGTTTTATGGGCTCAAAGAGCAAGTTATTGTCCGAAATATGGTCTGTTGCCTCGCAATTTAAGGTGAATACCGTTGTCGATCTTTTCTCCGGTTCCGGAATTGTTGGCTATATGTTCAAAGCGCAGGGTAAGTCTGTAGTCAGCAATGATTATATGGCTATGTCTGCAACATTTACCAAGGCAATGATAGAAAACAATTCTGTTACCTTGCCGTTGGATAAAGCCAAGGGATTGCTTATTGAACATAGGGAGTCCGATCACTTTGTGGCATCGACTTTCAAAGGTCTTTATTACACAGATGAAGAAAACGACTTGATTGACACGCTTCGCACTAATATTGCAGATATCAAAGATCAATACAAACACGCAATCGCTATGACGGCATTGATTCGTGCCTGCATAAAGAAGCGTCCCCGTGGTATCTTTACCTACACAGGACAGCGATACAATGACGGACGCAAGGATTTACAAAAAACGCTTGCTCAGCAATTCCTGGAGGCTGTTGAAGCTGTCAATAAGGCTGTATTTGATAACGGTCAAATCAATCGTTCCAAGCAGGGGGATGCTATGGATTTGAGGGTGGAACAGGTGGATTTAGTTTACATTGACCCTCCGTACTATTCTCCCCTATCCGATAATGAATACGTTCGGAGATACCATTTTGTTGAGGGCCTTGCCCGCGATTGGAAGGGGGTCGAAATTCAGCAACATACGCAAACAAAGAAGTTTAAATCGTATCCTACGCCTTTTGCTACCCGCAAAGGTGCGGCAGATGCGTTTGATCATCTTTTCAAAAAATTTGCAAACAGTATACTGATTGTTTCCTATTCTTCTAACAGCTTACCTACGCAAGATGAAATGGTAGCGATCATGGCCAAATATAAGCAGCATGTAGAAGTCATCCCTGTAGACTACAAGTATTCGTTTGGAAATCAGAGTGATGCCAAAACACATAGAAATTCTGTACAGGAATACCTTTTCGTTGGGTATTGATTGGAGGATGCGGTATGAGCGAACAAATTAAAATATGGCTGGTAGGTAATACTGGCCTGCGTAATCCTAATCGAATCCAAGAAGGATTCTCTGTGTATGCTAGCTCTGCCTTTGTAGGACATCTCCATGGGCGTGAAAACGAGCTTGGTTTTATGAATTTGCTCGATGAGAAAGGGATTATTCAGAACGAAGTTGGCAAGGATAGCTCTGGTAGTCACGCCCGTAAATGGCGGTTGATGTTTGCTAAAAACGGATTGATTTATCCACAGATTCAGAAAAAAGATGGCCGGCAAGAGGATCTCGGCGCATTGGATGACATTACACCCTTTGGAAGATCATTTCTAAAAGCAGATACATACCCGGCCGTACAGGAATGCTTCCTCCGAGCAATGAGCGTAGAACAGTTCCCAATGTCGGATGGCACACACTACTTCTCCCCATTACGGTGGTTGCTGGCAATTATGCTGGAACTCGAGAAGCGCACGGGCACCTCCGAACTGAGCAGAATTGAATTTGCTCTGTGGGGACAAACAACCAATCCCAGCTATAAGCTGGAAGAAGTCGTTGATAACATCCTTGATCTGCGTCAGCGGAGATCTGCTTCCCAGGCTAAGCGTTCTTTCGACAAAAAGGAAATCGCTAAAAGAGGCGAAAACTACGACAAAAAAGCTGATAATTTCTTGGATTACGGCGATATGAATATGCGATACCTCCGCATTTCGGGTGTGCTCCAACGAAAAGGCAGAGGCCTTATAATCGTACCTACAAAACGCATACTTGCAGAAAAACTCGCTAAATCTACGGCCAGTTTGCAGTCCATTATGGAGCAGTATAAGTTGCTCTGTACCGGTGCACCGTTGCCCACAGACAATATGGATGTCGCAAAATCTTTGTTGGATGATTTGGTCAGGCAGATGAAAGAGCGTCATATTCTTTTTGACATTTCCGATCTGCCTTTGAATACTCCCACAGAAGTCAATATCGCGAGGCAAAGGCTCGAAAATATCCTTGCTCAGACGGATGAAATACAGTATGCCAGCGATCAGTGTAACCAGTGGGAAGAAATCAGAGATTATATGACGCTGCTAATTAAAGGTGGCGGCAAGATGGTCTACGACGAAGATAACGCTATTGAAGTACCCAAGGATGAGACCCCTGCGTATCTTGAATGGACACTTTGGCGTGCAGCACTGGCGATTGATCACATGGTCAATAAGCCTTATGAAGTCCGTGGGTTCAAATTGGATTCTGACTTCTTGCCGGTTTCCGCTGCAGGTGGAGGAAAAGGCGACTTGTACTGTGAGTTTAATGACTTTACCATCTTGACTGAAGTCACAATGTCCACATCTTCCCGCCAAGAGGCAATGGAGGGCGAACCTGTCAGGCGTCATGTTTCCGATGCTGTTCTAAAATACGACAAACCGGTCTATGGCATGTTTGTTGCTGTCCGCATTGACACAAACACCGCAGAGACTTTCAAACACGGTATTTGGTACGCAAAAGGCGATGTAAAGCAGCGACTTGACATTGTCCCTCTGACCTTGGTACAGTTCCAGAAATACTTCGTAGCAATGTTTGAGTCTAATAAGTCAGATCCTCAGAAACTCAGAGATTTGATTCTCCAATGCGAGTCCAGAAGAGATATACTGGAGGCCCCGGCTTGGAAAGAGTACATTGACACAACTGTTTCTGAAAAGGCAAATGAGATCGCAAGCGGAATTGTTGTACACAAGTCCGATGACGCACCCCTTGTGCCTGCCGGTGCCGTTGTGCGTCACGTAACTTTCGGTGAAGGACAAGTAGTTGCACTTGAAGCAAGTTTTCCCGAATGTCCTGCAAAAACGGTTGAAATACCGTATCTGCGGTCTTTACCAGATGCAATAAGTTTCTGTGCAGATGGAAGAACACTGTTGCATGATCGCTTTGGGGAGGGAACTGTACTTGCGTATACTGTGGTATTCCAAAATCAGATGTTGACTCTTTCTTATCCAGCAGCATTCAAGAATGGATGTTTAGCAATGGAGTAAGCGTCAAAGCAATAACAACATAAGAGAAATGGGGGATAAGTATGTTTGAATCAGGCTTACAATATGTTCGCGCAGACTTTCATTTACATACTTTGAAGGATAAAGAATTCACCTATTCTGGCGAGTCAACCTCATTTGTGGGTGATTATGTTTCTGCTCTAAAAAACGCGAGCATCAATGTCGGCATAATTACAAATCACAACAAATTCGACATAGAAGAATATAAAGCTATTCGTAAGGCTGCGAAAAAGCAAGACATATTTATTCTGCCGGGAGTAGAATTGACCGTTAAAGAAGGCGCAAACGGTATTCATACGCTAATTGTGTTTAATCCAGAGGAATGGCTTGAAAATGGAAACAATCATATCCAGACATTTCTGACGGCAGCATTTGCCACTATTTCCAATCCAGAAAATCGCAACACAAAAAGCATATTTGATCTAAAAAATGTATTTGATCAGTTAGACGCTTATGGACGGGATTATTTTATCGTATTTGCACATGTAGATCAAAATAGCGGCCTATTTAGTGAGTGTAGGGGTGGGTTGCTTGAATCTTTAGCAGGTTTTGCACCTTTTAGACATCGTGTTCTTGGGTTGCAAAAATCTAGAACACGTGACAATCTTGGTAAGTTTGAAAAATTCTGTGGGTATTTGCCGGCTCTGGTTGAGGGTTCCGATCCCAAATCCATCTCAGATATAGGAAAGGGAGACAGATGCACATATTTAAAAATCGGTGAATATTCCTATGCTGCAATTAAGTTTGCTTTACAAGATTATAGAGAGCGAGTTAGCGAAAGTGTTCCTAACAATAAACATGGGTTTATAGAATCAATCTCTTTCCAAGGTGGCAAGTTCGACGGTCAAACAATTATATTCTCTCGTGAGCTGAATACGCTTATTGGCATAAGAGGTAGCGGAAAGTCTTCTATTTTAGAAGCTGTGCGGTATGTCTTGGGACTTACAGCTCAAATGGACAAAGACTATAAAGAATCTCTTGTGAAAAATGTCTTTGGTTCTGGCGGAAAAGCAACATTGAATGTAATAGATAAACACGGAAAACATTATTCTGTCAGCCGAATATTGGGGGAACGCATAAATGTTCTTGATGAGACCGGTAATGACTTAAATATTAATCCGATCAGTTTGTTCGATGGGGTACAATATTTTGGTCAAAAGGATCTGTCCAGCAGTGCAGATCACGAAAACGGTTTGTTGGAGAAACTGATTAGCGGTAGAATTGGTCAACCTTCTAATTTGGATAATTGTGTGAATGAACTGATCAAAACAGTGGAGCGCTTACTGGATGTGAGCAAAATTCCACAGCAAATGACTGAAGTTACAACACAGCAAACCGAGCTTGAACATAAACTCTCGATTTTTGAAGAAAAAGGTGTTGCAGACAAACTTAAAAAGCAAAGTGGATACGCTACCGATACAGCAAAGCTTGATGCTGTAAAAAATAGAATAGACACTATTCTGCGTGATATTCGTACTGCGTTTTCAAAAAACTCGGTTGTATCGAGTGCGTTGGACGGATATAGTAGTGATTTTAATAAGGACATATTTGGAGATGTATCAATAGTATTGTCGTCAATCGATGCTCAGCTCGCACAAATCGACTCTTGTATTGTAGAAATTGAAAAACAACGAAGTGGTATGGACGACCTCATATCCCGCCTAAAAGAGCGAATTGATAGTTTGGCGGATGAATTTGCTCAAATTAAAAGAGAAATCAAAGACGATACTTTGGATGTTGATAGTTTTGTCAAAATGACCGCTGAATTGCAAAAAACAAAAGAAAAACTAAAGCAATTAAGCGAAGAAGCTTCCGCTAAATCCAAAATAGAAGCATCATTTACTAAGGCAACACGAGAACGTAATGAAGCTCTCTTGGCAACTTATAATGCTTATAAGGCCGAAACCGAACGAATCAATCAGAACCAAACCGAACTCAAGATTGAAATCACATTCAAGGGAGATCGAGAAGGCTTCAAAGCTCAACTTAAAAATGATTTCAAGGGGACGGGAATCTCGGATATTAAATATCAAGCTATTTGTGATTCTTTTACTGATTATGCAGCTATCATAGAAGATTGGATTGTTTGCGATGGCAGCAAATTGAAAGGTATTGTTACGTCTGGCGAATATGTAAAATTGGAAGATAAGCTTCGTGGTCAATATGAAGAATTGCTGAACAGGCAGGTTGAAAATAAAGTAGATATTTATTATCATGGAAAACTGTTGAGGCAACACTCAATCGGGCAGCGAGCATCAGCACTTATACTGTTTATATTGACACAAGATGATAATGATATTATCTTCATTGATCAACCGGAAGATGATCTCGATAATAAGGTGATCTATGATGAAGTCATTACCGCTATTGCACAGAAAAAACCTTATATGCAGTTTATATTTGCTACACATAACGCAAACATCCCTGTGCTTGGCGATTCCGAAAGAGTATTAGTTGTCGAGTTTCAAGAATCAAGAATTGATGTTGCCCAAGGTAATATTGACTTGGATTCTACGCATAAGCAGATTGTTGATATTATGGAGGGCGGCAAGGAAGCATTCGACAAGAGACAACTTATCTATACTTCTTGGCGTTAAGTTTCCGGTTCGCGTGGCAACACCATGGCAACAAAAAATCGGATAGCCGATGTGTATCCGATAATTCAAATAATGTAGATACTCTCTGCTAAATCACCAAATCAAACTTGTTTAAGATGATTTTGCAGAGGGCGAGTGGGAATAATTCGTTTACCAAGAAACATAAAACCACCCCAAGTCTCGGGCAGCGGAAGGCTGTCCGGGACTTTCTCTATACGGTATTTTTAACCGAAAATTGGCTGATTCGGTCGATGAATTGCGAATTTTGACGAATCGGGTTAAAACGTTGCACAAAAAACGCTGAAAAGGTTGACAAACGCGGAAAATATCGCTACTATATATGTGCAGACAACGGAAAAGCAGGTGTCTGTCAACACTCCATTTTCTGATGAATCCGTTCCGTGAAGAAGCAGCCGGAACGGATTTTTATTTGTTTACAAGCGCATAATCGCGCATACCCGGTATCGCACCGCCGGAGACTTCCCATAGATACAGACTGGCCACGCTGCAGTACGGACTGAATCGCCGATGATATTTCTCAAACAGTTTGCGGTCAATTTTGCGGTGGTGATATACCATGCGCAGTCCGCGCTGGATCGCCAGATCATCGTAGCTGAACACGTTCGGCCGCTGCAGGCAGAACAGCAGGATCATCTCGGCAGTCCATACGCCGATACCCTTAAGCGAACTGAGTGCGCGGATTGCATCCGCGTCGCTCATGTACTTCACGCTTTCCAGATTGAAAGCACCGCTGCGTATCTTTTCGGCAAAATCCGTGATATATTCTGCCTTACGGAACGTCATACCAAGCGCCTGCAATGCAGGAACGCCTGCTTTCAGAATGGTTTCGGCGTTGATGCTGCCAAGCGTATCGTGTATTCGCTGCCAGATGGTTGCCTGCGCTTTCGTGGAGATCTGCTGGCCGATGATGTGGTGAACGACGGACGAAAAAAGGTTCGGGTCTACTGCGCGGTCGATTTGCCCGATGCGGTCTATGACAGCGCCAAGCCGCTTGTCTTTCTGCCGCAAATAGGAAAGCTCTCGTTCTCCGTATGCAAAATACACGTTTCTCACCCTCCTGCATCCCGTTCAAATTGTGATATTATTATGCTGCATATTCTCGTGCGAGATCACGCCGAGATACAGCAGCATGCGACCGGATGCCAACGTAGGAAACACCCAACTGATTATACACCCCAGCCGGTTTCTGCACAAGCATCTTGCGGAAAAACGCCACCGCACTACGTGCCCTTCCGTTTCCCGGCAAGGCGGCTACATACAAGAAGTGCCGTTGTTGTAATGAGCACGCACAAAACGGCCATCGCGCAGCCGCTCGACAC
>ENA-OURQ01003639-OURQ01003639.1-human-gut-metagenome-genome-assembly--contig:-NODE-3639-length-10209-cov-2.448493_pt1 | contig 10209 bp, 4 predicted proteins | sample MGYA00242105_ERZ508999 | MGnify/ENA primary metagenome ERZ508999 (study PRJEB26280, sample SAMEA2338771) | human gut metagenome | biome: human gut; feature: human-associated habitat; material: faeces...
GCCCGAAGACGACGCGGGCGCAGCGCCTGTACAGCCTGTCGCTCCGGTAGTGCCGAAAATGAAGAAGCGCAAGGCGGTCAGCATAAAGTCGCTCAATTCATCCAGCTCGTGGCAGCTTGAAAGCGCAGCGGACGTGGACAAGTACCTCGCCGACTTAAAAAACAAGCTGATGAACACCCTTGAAGAGGACACCATCATCACAATAGAATTTTAAGGAGAGATCAGGATGAATAAGACAGCACTCAAAAATTTTGCAATATGGGCAAGAAAAAAGCTCATATCCGATATTACATACAGCGCAGGACTGCTCGCCGTAAATGAGAACGGCATCGGCGAGCCGCTCCCGCAGTCCAGGAGCGATTTGCAGCTGTTCGATATCGGAACAAAGGATTACGCCGAGGTAAAGGGAGAGCGTATCTCGCAGCGTAACTCCCTTGTTTCTGCGATAAGGGCAAAGGCGGAGGAGCTGGACAACTACAAGGTTGCTTTCGAGTACATCGTCGAGGAAGTCGCCTATACCTGGTTCAACCGTATGATAGCTATTCGTTTCATGGAAGTGAACGGCTATCTGCCTATACGAGTGCTGTCCTCTGAATCCGGCAAGCATGAGCCGGATATAGTTACCACGCCATTTGACGCAGGACTTGAATTTACAGGCGAGGAAAGCGACCGTATATATGAGCTCCGTGACAATAACAGGCTGGAAGAACTGTTCCGTATGCTGTTCATCAGGGAGTGCAACCACCTGCATGATATTCTGCCGGAGCTGTTTGAGGCTACGAATGACTACTCGGAACTCCTGCTCTCCCTGTCGTATACAGACAAGGACGGCGTTGTGTTCCATCTGGTGAACGATATTTCCGAGGACGATTTCAATATTGAGAAAGAGGGTCAGGTCGAGATAATCGGCTGGATGTACCAGTACTACAACACTGAACCGAAGGACAAGGTGTTTGCAGCTCTCAAAAAGAACGTCAAAATCACAAAGGAAAATATACCGGCTGCGACCCAGCTGTTTACGCCGCATTGGATAGTCCGCTACATGGTCGAGAACTCCCTCGGCAGACTGTGGATAGAGGGACACCCTGACGATGATCTGCGTCAGTGCTGGGAGTACTACCTTGACGAAGCGGAACAGGAGCCGCAGGTTCAGGCGCAGCTTGAAGAAATTCGTGCAGGGTGCAGGGAGATATCTCCGGAGGATATCCGCATAATAGACCCGTGCATGGGCTCGGGTCATATACTAGTGTATGCTTTTGACGTGCTCATGCAGATATACTCTGCACAGGGTTACTCCGAGCGTGACGCTGCGAAACTTATCGTGGAGAAGAATCTCTGGGGTCTGGATATTGACAGGCGTGCGTATCAGCTGGCATATTTCGCTGTAATGATGAAAGCCAGGCAGTACAACCGACGTATTCTGACTTCCGGAATAAAGCCGAATCTGTTCGTTATTGACGATAACCGCGCGCTGACTCCCGAAATCATAGCCTATATAGCAAACGGCGACAGCAAGATGGCAGCCGACCTGCGCTCCATTTCAAACGACCTTACAAACGCCCGTGAGTACGGCAGTATTATAAATGTTCAGCCCGTTGATTTCAGCGGGCTAATTGAGCGTATAGGGATAATTGCCGAGAGCGACGAGCTGAACCTCATTGCGATAGAAAACAAGCGCATTGTATGCGAGAAAATTCTGCCATTGGTAAAGCAGGCGCAGGTGCTTGCGCAGAAGTATGACGTGGTTTGCACTAATCCGCCGTATATGGGAACGTCAAGTTTCCCGGCTCCGTTAAATAGAAAGAAAGAAGATGATAAATACAAGCCGCTTAATTTGACGGAGTATATAGCGAAGAATTATTTCGACAGCAAATCGGATTTGTTTGCTGTTTTCATTGAGAGATGTAGAAATCTGATAAAACAAAACGGTTATCAGGCGATGATAACGCAGCACGCATGGATGTTCCTTTCAAGCTATGAGAAACTGCGTGAAAAACTCATGCTGAGCACAACTGTTAATATGGCACACCTTGGTGCGAGAGCTTTTGATGAAATTGGCGGAGAAGTTGTACAGACAACGGCTTTTGTTGAACGAAAAGCACACATGAACGGATATAAGGGAACATATGCTCGTCTTGTTGGAATCGTTGGAGAAAATGAAAAAAGAGATGCGTTTCTTTCTCATCAGAATTTATATGTGTCTTGTGCTGACAATTTCTCAAAAATCCCCGGTATGCCGGTGGCTTATTGGGTGAGTGTGAATACAATTAATGCATTTGATAAACCGAAACTTGAATCTGGAGTTAATGCTGTTAAAGGTTTGGATACTTGTGATAATGATACATTTGTTCGTTTTTGGAACGAAGTAGATATTCATAATATTAATTTTTCAGCTAGGTCATCGGAAGACACTTTTGAAGCAAAATGGTATCCATATTGCAAGGGTGGAGGATATAGCAAATGGTATGGCTTTATGGATAAAGTTGTAGATTGGAAAGACGATGGTAATATATTAAGGAATCTCCGAGATAGTAATGGCAAAATTAAATCTCGTCCTCAAAATATAAGATATTATTTTAAGGAAGGACTTACTTGGTCCACTATAACAAGCTATAAATTGTCCTTGCGATATATGAACCATTGCATATTTGGCGGTGGCGGCTCTGCAATGTTTATGTCAAGTAATCTGTACTACAACTTGTGCTTTGTTAATTCAAAAGTTACAGAATATTTTCTGTCTTTCATGAATCCAACACTCAATTTCCTTGTTGGTGATATACTTGGATTACCTATAATTATTGATGAAAGTAAAAAAGAAGTGGTAGAACCTTTGGCTAGGAATAATATTAATATATCAAAAATAGACTGGGACAGCTTTGAACCCAGCTGGGATTTCAAAACCCACCCCCTTCTAAAACCCGTCCCCCTTATCTCCGAAGCATTCGCGCAGTGGTCTGACGAATGCGAAAAGCGTTTCACCCGGCTAAAATCCAACGAAGAAGAACTCAACCGCATTTTCATAGACATCTACGGCTTGCAGGACGAGCTTACCCCCGAAGTCGAGGAAAAGGACGTAACCGTGCGCCGCGCCGACCTTACCCGCGATATAAAGTCGCTGGTAAGCTATGCTGTCGGCTGTATGTTCGGGCGGTATTCCCTTGATTCCGAGGGGCTTGCATATGCGGGCGGTGACTGGGACGGCAGTAAATACAAGACCTTTATTCCCGACCCGGATAACTGCATACCAGTCACCGATGAAGAATATTTCCGGGACGATATCGTAGTCCGTTTTGTGGATTTCATCAGAACGGTTTACGGCGCAGATACCCTTGAAGAAAACCTGACTTTCATAGCTGACGCACTCGGAACAAGGGGCAACACCAGCCGTGAGAGGATTCGGAACTACTTCCTGAACGATTTCATCAAAGACCACATCAAGATGTATCAGAAACGTCCTATCTACTGGATGTTCGACAGCGGCAAACAGAACGGCTTCAGGGCGCTTGTTTATATGCACCGCTGGAACGCTGACACCACCGGTAATGTGCGTGTGGAATACCTGCACAAGCTCCAGCGTATTTACGAGAATGAGATACGCCAGTCGCAGGACGTTGCAGAAACAGGCAGCGGACGTGAGGTTTCAGCTGCACAGAAGCGCATAGAAAAGCTGACAAAGCAGCTCAAGGAAACTCATGACTTCGATGAAAAAATAGCGCACCTGGCACTTTCCCGCATAGACATCGACCTTGACGACGGCGTTAAGGTGAACTATGAAAAGGTTCAGACCGGCGATGACGGGAAGAAGATCGAAGTGCTTACTAAAATCTGAGGAGATATCTCATGGCAGTACTTAACCTGAAACAAATTTCCGACAAACTGAACGAAGAGTTCGCCGGAGATGAGCGCAGGCTCATTTTCTGGTTTGACGCAAAAGCGGAGTTTGTCGATGACATAGACGCTCTGGAGCTGAATAATGCGAAGATACTCCACCTGGAGCTGCATGAGCAGCTTCGCATGAAATACTTTCTGGAGTGCGAAGATACAGAAACGAATTACCTCATTTATGCACCGTTCGCAAAACCGCCGGTGCAGGAGAACCACCTTTCGGATATGATCTTTTACTCAAAGGAGTTCCACACTGATAAGGCGTCGGTCGTGGCGTCCGACCTCGGTATAGATGAGCGATTCAAGCCCGTTATCGAGCATTACATAAAGTTCTTCGGAGAGAAAACCAGAACGCAGAAGTTCTATGAGCTTGAAATCGACCATTTCAACAAGGCAACGATAGAGGTTGCCCTTATGAGCATTCTATGCAAGAATAAATCGGTTTCTTTTAAAGAAGTTGTCCGCTGTGTGCTGACAGATGACAAACCGGAGGATAATAAGTACCTTGTCGAGTTTGCAAGGTACGGCCTGCTGCGGTCGTTCTGGCAGATGGTTGAGGAACAGTTCGGATATGTTGACGCAGATCCGACATTACATCGTTTCATTATGACCCTCTTTGCGACCTACGCTTCCAAGACTATTTCCGCTGAAATGCCGAAAGCATGGGAGCCGTTCATTTCATTCAAGGCGGGCAATATTATCACGTTCCTGGATAATCTGATGAACAATATTCTCTATTCCGATAATTATGACGACCTCTCAGCGCAGGCGTTTGATTCTCTCGGAGCGGCAGACCAGCTCCAGAAAATGCCTGTCGATTCTCTTGTCAGTTGCTGCGTTTTCCGTGGAATTGATGATGTTATAATAAGCTGGATCCGTGAGCGGCTGGAGGCTGAGGACACCGACACCAGACTCGGAGGAAAATCCATACCGGAAGTCTGCGCTCTGAGAAGAAAAATGCACTTCGGCAGCGAGTTCAGAAACAGATATTTTGTTCTGGAGAACGCATACTGGCTGGTTCAGCCGGAGAAATATCAGCCACTTACCGGCATAAAGGCTGTTGTAAAGCAGTATACAGACAAAAACTACACCATAGACCGCAGGTACAGGTATTTCTATTATTACTTTGATAAACTGGACAACAACAGCGAGTTCGACGATCTGCGCCAGCTCGTTGAAAATATCTACACCAACGATTACCTGAATGCACAGTGCGTAAACTGGAATCAGAATTTCGTGGCTGCGGACGGTGATACCGGATTGCCGCACCAGCTCAATTTCTATAACGATTTTGTCCGCAGCAACAAGGAGCGTACAGTCGTTATCATTTCAGACGCTATGCGCTATGAAGTGGGACGTTCGCTTTTCGAGAAACTGCAGGCGGACGCAAAGTGCACTACTTCCATCTCCGCGATGCAGAGCGTACTTCCGTCCTATACCAAGTTCGGAATGGCTGCGCTCCTTCCTCATAACACTATTGAGGTCCTGCCGGATTCCCGCACGCTTGCAGACGGAAAGCCGACGGACGACATAAAACAGCGTGAGGCAGTATTGCAGGCGGCAAACCCGGACAGTCGCTGTGTAAAGTATGACGATATAAAATCAATGAATGTTTCTGCGCTTCGTGACGTGTTCACCGGACAGAATGTCGTGTACGTTTATCACGACCAGATCGACGCCAGAGGCGACCATGCCTCTACTGAGAATGAGGTATTCAATGCCTGTGAGGAAGCGGTCGAGGAGATTTATTTCCTCGTAAGAAAGCTTACGTCCAGCGCAAATACTATCCACTACATCATTACCGCAGACCATGGATTTATCTACAAGAGAGATAAGCTCTCCGAGAGCGATAAGATAAGCGGGATACCGGACGCAGACCGCAGATATGCGCTCACCGACCGTGATGTGCAGGGCGAAGGAGTTGCAAGCCTGCCTTTCAGTTCGATCATAGGCGCTGACGATTCCCGCAGAGTGTATTTTCCGATGGGAAGCGACCTGTTCAAGAAACAGGGTTCCGGATTAAATTATACCCACGGCGGCAGCTCTCCGCAGGAGATGATCATTCCGCTGATAGACGTCAGAACCGAGAAAGGCCGCTGCGAAACCACTAATGCCGAGATACGCTTCATCAGCCTGACCAGGAAGATAACGAATCTGGTTACAGTGCTGGATTTCATGCAGACGGAACCTGTCAGCGACGTGGTAAAGGAAACCAGATATCATGTTTACTTTGTTGATGAAAAGGGAAACAGAATATCGAACGAATGCATATATATTGCCGACAAAAAGGACGCGGACACATCCAAGCGTATTTTTAAGCTGCGTTTTTCTTTCAGAAATATGAAATATGATATCAATAAAAAGTACTATCTTGTAGCATTTGAGGAGAAAACCAGCCTTGAAGTACTGCGTCATGAGATGATGATCGATATTGCATTTGCAGATGATTTCGGTTTCTGATAAAAGGGGGATATAATCAATGGGCGAATTTGAAAATACTGAGACCAGCCTTAGCAGACATGATATCATAAAGCAGAAGCTGAGGGAGCATTTTGACGGAAAAATAGTGCGCAAGGATCTGACCAAGAAGATGAAAGAGGGAGCGAACGTCCCGGTATATGTACTGGAATTCCTCCTGGGGCAGTATTGCAGCTCTGACGATGAAGAGGTTGTCGAGGAGGGCGTAAATAATGTGAAGCGTATCCTTGCAGATAACTTTGTACGTCCTGATGAATCTCAGAAAATACTTTCGCAGCTGCGGAAAAAGGGCAGTCATACTATCATTGATATGGTAACGGTGCATCTTGATATGAACAAGAACTGCTTTTTTGCGGATTTTTCAAATCTGGGAGTTGGCGGAGTGCCGATTGAGGACTCATATCCCGAAAAGTACGACAGGCTGCTGTGCGGTGGGATATGGTGCATTGTTCAGCTTGATTATGAATCCGATGACGAGGATCAGCCGGAAATAACTGATGAATACGGTAATCCGCTTCGCTCAAAAAAGAAAAAGAACAAGGATTATTCCCCGATAAGTATTCGGAAACTGACCCCGATACAGATGCCGCATATCGACATTGACGAGCTGAAATCAGGACGTGCTGCGTTTACCAAAGAGGAATGGCTGGATATAATGCTGCGCTCCACTGGTATGGAGCCTGACGGATTTACATACCGTGAGAAGTGGCTGCTGCTGACCAGAATGATACCACTTGTGGAGAACAACTTTAATCTTTGCGAACTCGGTCCCAGAAGCACCGGAAAATCGCATCTCTACAAGGAGATATCGCCTAACAGTATTCTTGTATCCGGCGGACAGACTACCGTTGCGAATTTATTTTATAATATGAGCAAAAGGACAGTCGGATTAGTAGGGCTGTGGGATTGCGTCGCCTTTGACGAGGTTGCGGGAATACGTTTCAAGGACAAGGACGGCGTTCAGATAATGAAAGATTATATGGCGTCCGGTTCATTTGCTCGCGGCAAGGAGGAAAAAGCAGCTTCCGCCTCAATGGTATTCGTAGGTAATATAAATCAGAGCGTTGACGTCCTGCTGAAAACCTCCAGCCTTTTTGACCCGTTTCCTCCTGAAATGGGGACTGATACTGCATTCCTGGACAGGATACACTGTTATCTTCCGGGTTGGGAGATACCAAAATTCAGACCGGAGCATTTCACGGACGATTACGGTTTCATCAGCGACTATCTTGCAGAATTTATCCGTGAGCTTCGTAAAGAGCAGTATGGTGATGCGCTCGATCATTATTTCCGTCTTGGAAAAAATCTGAATCAGCGTGATACCATTGCCGTTCGCAGAATGATAGACGGCTATCTGAAGCTGATGTATCCTGACGGTAAATTCACAAAAGAAGAGCTGGAAGAGGTAGTTCAGATATCCCTGGAAATGCGCCGCCGCGTTAAGGAACAGCTTAAAAAGCTTGGCGGTATGGAATTTTACGATGTGAATTTTTCGTACATAGACAATGAAACACTGGAGGAAAATTATGTGTCGGTGCCTGAGCAGGGAGGCGGAAAGCTGATTCCGGAAGGCATATGCAATCCCGGGCAGGTGTATACCGTTTCCCGTGGCAAGAGCGGAATGCTGGGAGTATTTCGGCTGGAAAGTCAGACGCTTAATGGAACAGGAAAATTTGAGCGTACGGGCATAGGCTCCGACCGTGAAGCAAGGGAATCCTCCAATGCGGCTTTCAGTTTCCTGAAAGCGAACGGTAACAGAATAAGTGGCAGTATCAGCACAGATGCCAAGGATTATATTGTAAATTATCAGGACCTCCAGGGAATAGGAATGACCGATAAGCTGGCTATACCGACTCTTATTGCCTTGTGTTCAATTGCACTTGGACGTCCCGTGCAAAGTTCTATGGCAGTCCTGGGTGAGATGAGTATAAGCGGTACTCTGATCCGGGTCGATGAGCTGGCAAATACGTTGCAGGTATGTCTTGACAGTGGTGCAAAGAAGATTTTAATGCCTGCGATCAGTATGTCGGACTTTGCTTCAGTCCCGGACGATCTTTCAACTGCATTTGATATTATTCTGTATAAAAATGCGGAAGAGGCCGTAATTAAGGCGCTTAGTGTAGGATAAATATAGCAACCCCCACCTGCCAACCAGCAGGTGGGGGTTGCTTTGCCCGTTTTCCGGGCTGTTGTGGTGGAGCCGAAGCGGATTTACGTTTGCACACGTAAATCCGGATTTCTATATTTCGCATTGTAGTGCGGGCTCGGAAGTGTTTCACCAGAGTTTCGATTTTGTGATCCGGTGAGTATCGTTGCTTTGTTGATTTAATTATAGCATATTTCACTTTGAAAATCAAGCTATAATTTTATTTATACAGTATAATATTTCTGCGAGCGGCTCCCCGGATTTTTAGGTTCGGAAAGTGCCAGAAGTCCATTTTCCACCAGCGGCTCAACGTATCGTTTTATACCGTAAGTCACTGATTTTATTTCCAGGAATTCTGCAAGCTCCTTTTTAGACCTCGGAGTACGGCAGAATTCCAGAATTTCAGTCGTTTTTTCGTCATCGGCAGCGGATATCACAGCGTTACGCAGGCAAACTCTGAACTCGCCGTGAATCGCAGTAAATTCAGGCTCCGGGTGGTTAGCAGACTTCATCTCACGGCGAATAGTAGGTATGCCTGAGTAGCGATTCTCAGTTACCTGCATGACCTCCAGGGCATTTGCGAGAACAGGATTTCTTGTGTCCGGCTGCGCATTCCCGAGCATATCTATGCTTAACCGACCGTATAGCCCTCCGGGATTTCTCACTTCCAGGCGATCAGAAAACACGATGAGCTGTACGGGCATTCCTTCAGTATGAATGCTGTAATCACGATGAACCAGTGCGTTCAGTATGACCTCTCTGACGGCGTTCATGGGATAATCGGGAATATCGGTGCGCTTTCCGTCTTTGTCAATGACAGTGCGAATACGTGTATTTGCGCGGACAAAATTCATAGCTCCTTCAAGCATTTCCGGAATTGTTCCCTCGATTCTCTTATTATCAGAAAAGCGTGAGCCGTCCGGCTGAGGTTCGCAGTATTCAGTACCCTGTACGGCTGTTGCAATTATCCCCAGCTGCGGGAAGAACGCCTGGGGATACAGTCCCCAGAGTAATTCAGCAGTAAGAGTGGGCTTTCCATCTCGTTCAACGCTCATAAGCTCCATTATCTGCTGGTCAGAAAGCTGTGCAAGGTTAGGCTTATTTTCTTTAAGACGGAACAGGTAGTTTTCAAGTTTTGGCGTGTTTAGTGATGACATATCCGCTCGTTCAACTATGCGGATATCATCCTGATATTTTTTGCGATAGGCTTCGTAGCTGTATATCTCATATTCCGTCATAGGAATATCCGCGTCGCCTACACGAATATACGAACCTTTGATGCGCCCCTTTGCCTTATTGAAACACGGGCGTTCCGAAATATCTATCGGCGGAATTTCAGCAGAAACCACATACTTACCGTCAATCTCTATACTTGTGAATACCGCACGTACGGGAGGCTCCATCTGATTGCACTGTTCCATTACTTTTTTCTGAAGCGCCTGCACATCAGATACTCCGGTTACTTTGAACCCCTCGTTTTCATATAGTCCGAACACGATAGTGCCTCCGCTGTTCTGGTTTGAAAATGAGGACAGAGTATCATACAATTTGTCTGGAGCACTTTTTTCTGCTCTTTTGACCTCGACAGTTTGAAATTCAGCTTTCGAGGTTTGTATTACATCTATTAAACTTAAAAGTTCGGTATCTGTCATTTCAAATTTCACTCCTTTCTTAAATTATATCATGTTATTTTAAAATGT
>ENA-OURQ01003652-OURQ01003652.1-human-gut-metagenome-genome-assembly--contig:-NODE-3652-length-10189-cov-2.891356_pt1 | contig 10189 bp, 5 predicted proteins | sample MGYA00242105_ERZ508999 | MGnify/ENA primary metagenome ERZ508999 (study PRJEB26280, sample SAMEA2338771) | human gut metagenome | biome: human gut; feature: human-associated habitat; material: faeces...
AATACAAAAGAAATATGATCAATTAAATCCTGTACATCAAAATATAATAAACGAAACAATCGATGCATATTTGTGTAAAGAAAATAAAGGTACGATAATAAGTTGAAATGCCATTTAGCCCTTAAAGCTGAATGGCATTTTTTATTTGACAAAAAAGTGTGGTAAATTCGCCACATAGATGTGGCATATATGCCGCCAAAAGAACGCGTATATTTTGTTATGATAAGATCAGTTCAAAAAACAAAATTATTTTTTAGCCTGATTCTAGAGAAGGCGAAGGATACCATAGCAAAGCCTACAGAATAATGATTGATCAATTGATTCTGTAGGAATGTGTATGGGATTACTGAGTCTGCCTCTGGAATTTTTTTGCCATTCGCTAAAATTGGGCAGATACCATGTCTCTTATGTACATAGTTTATTTTAATGCGCTGTTGGTATTCTTCTCTTTCTGAATTAAGGGGAAAGGAAAAAATGGAGAATATCATTGCACAAAATGAACATGTTACGCTGAGGGAGTTAAGAACGCATATAAGTGCCACATCAGAAGGAAAACTGCCTACATTTAAGCAGCTTATGGAAATGAAATCTGCTGTAGTGGCTCAAAAGGTTGTGAATACAGCATTGTTGACAGTCTATCAGAATGGATATGCAGTCTATGAAGCAGATGGTGCGCGAACCGTTATGGCAGTGGATCGCTGCAAAGAATATACATATGACTTTGACAATAGGACTCGAATTACTATTCAACAGGAACTACTGGAGAACGAAGAGTGGAGTATCCGACTTTTAATGGAAGGCGAAATGCGACTTGAACATAATCACAATAAAACTTTTGATAAATTCGAATGCGTATCGTTGGAGTGTGACGGTTCAGATTGGTCTGCAGCGGCAAGTGTGGATTTTTTGCAGGAGGATAATGAGATGGTATTAGCAGAAATAGAACTTTGCAGGTTGTATGAGGCTATGGACAAGCTGACAAAACGTCAAATGGAAGTCATCCGACTTTATTTTTATAAGGGAATGAGTCAACAGGCAATTGCACAAAAATTGGGGATTGGTCGGAGATCGGTTGGAAACTGTATTGAAGGGGCCTTGAAAAAAATTAAAAAAATTTTTCAAAAAAGTACCTCCCAAGCTGCTTAAAACGGTGTGCTTTATGAGAGAACAAATTTCTCAAATAAATGAAGGAGGTACAAACCTATGAATGCGGTAAGTAGACTTACGGCAAAAGAATTAAATCTGGCAGCGAGAACTGTGTTTGCGGAAGCAGCTACAGAAGGATTGAACGGCCAGATGGCAGTGGCGCAGACGATGTACGATCAGCTGCACCACAACATTATCGGAGCAGATGGTTCAGGCTTTGGAAAAACACTCGAAGAGGTTATTAAAAATGCCTACACCACACCAACAAATCAGGATATCCGGGGAAGCAGCTGTTTAGAGGCGGTGATTCGTGTATTTCTTGAAGGACAGAGGATTTTTACAGATCATTACGTGTATTTCTTTATGTCTGACAGAGGAAGCAGCTACTGGAGAAATTACTGGGATACCCACTACGTAAACATGGGAAAGCTCAAAAATCATACCTTTTGGGGAGTGGCAATTCCAGATGATGAGAAAACACAGCCGTTTGCCCGCTATGTGGCATCAGTGGATGATCCAGACGGATGGACATTTGTGTATGAAGAAGCCGGAAGTGACAAGGAACTTTTAGAAAGCTATCCTCGTCTGAATAATGGAAATCTTGTGGAAGTGCTTGGTACACAAAAGGGAAGTGATGGAGCAGTCTGGAACATGATTTCCATTGCAGGAGCATATGCCGGATATGTCAGAGCGGATCACCTAAGGAGAAAGTAGGTGCGTCATGCTTGAAACATTGATTTTATGCATGGCACTGGATTATCTGACGGGGATGATGGCGGCAGGCATCTTTCACAAGAGCAAAAAATCTGCACAGGGAGGTCTGGAAAGCAGGAGTGGCTGGAAGGGACTTTGCAGAAAAGGAATCTCATTACTGATTGTGCTGGTGGCCTACCGTCTTGATTTGATTGCTGGAACTGATTTTATCTGTAATGCAGTGATGGCAGCGTATCTGGTGAATGAGTTGTTATCTATTACAGAAAATCTCGGATTAATGGGAGTGCCGGTGCCAAAGGTTTTAACTAGTGCGATTGATCTTCTCAGACAGAAGAGTGAAGCACAGGAAACAAACAAGATGCAGAGAGCCAAAGGGGAATTGGTCGAAGCAGGGGAAAAAGAACAGAAACATCAGGAAAGAGAATATCAAAAAAGAGAGGAAAAAGAATTATGAATGGAGTAAATGAAACAAATAAGTCTAATGAGATGATTACAGCTGATAAAATCGAAGCTGTAAAGCAGGAAGGACGAAGTCTGGTGTGTGAATGCATCAAGGAAAGAAGCCGTTTTTCTCGTGTATTTGAGACAAAGAATGGAGAAAAAGCAGCAGTTATATATCCGAAGGCAGTACATTTCAAAAAGGATGATGCATGGGAAGCAATCGACAATACACTTGTACTTTCTAAAGATCAGCTGGCATATGAGAATGCACAGGGCAGAATGAAGGTAAGAATTGCGAGAATGCCGAAGCAAACTGATCATAAGAAAAAAATGATGCTGTTTAATCTGGAAGAGAAGCAGAATGCGAGAAGTGCTCAGCAGGATCAGACAGAAGAGAAGTCTGGAATCATCGAGCTTGCCAGTGTTGAGAAAGATGGATTTACGATTTCCTGGGGACTGAAAACACAGAAAGAAAAAATGCAGGAAGAAAAGCCTGCTATGCTTTCACAGATGAATGAGCCAGAAGTGGCAGTAGTTCCAGTCGAATTTAAACTAAATTCGATTCACCCACAGACAGAAGAAGAAAAACTTCTGAAGCTTTCCAAGCTGTCATCTGCAGGATATTTTAGAGAGATTCTTCCGGGGATGGATATTAGATATCGTCTGGAGTCTGAAGTAATGAAGGAAGAGATCATTCTGAAAAAGAAAGAGGCTGCAACAGAAACAATCACATTTGTGATGAAACATCCGGGACTTTCAATGCATGTGCTTGCAGATGGCAGTGTGGCTATGTGCAAGACGCAGAGAGAATGTGCAGAGGATTTCCCTGAGAATGCTGAAAATTTAAGTGAGAATGCCGTATTCTTTTTGGATGCACCGATTTTATTCGATAAAAATGGAGAAATCTTAAAAGCTGCTTATCAGATTGAAAAAGGACAGGGAATTTCTGAAATTACAATTAAAATGGATGCGTCATGGCTCATGGATGAAGGCAGAGCTTATCCTGTTACGATTGATCCGACGGTGCGTATTGAGAAAAAGCAGACCACCATTGATGATGCATTTGTGCGTTCAAAAGATCCAAACAGCAGCTATGGCTATAACTTTAGTGAGCTGGAGGTTGGAAGAAACAGGCCGTATCAGGTTTGCCGTACCTTTTTAAAGTTTAATACACTTCCGAAGTTAGAAAAGGGAGCGGTAATCACGGACGCAAGATTAAACTTATATCAGTATCAGTTTTCAGCAGACAATGGACAGGGCTTTCGTGTCAGTGCTCATGAGGTAACAGGTGCATGGGATCAGCGTACTCTGACATGGAACAATCAGCCTTCCTTTAAGCCAGAAGCACTAGATTATCTGACACTGGAAAATACCAATGGCATGGCTGTGCCGAAGACATTTGATGTGACAAAGCTGATTCGTGGCTGGTACAATAATCCGTCTTCCAACCATGGAATTGCATTAAAAGCAGTCAATGAGAATGTATATGCAACGGCAACGCTTGTGTCCTCGGATATGCCGGTGAATAAATACGGTCTGACTGCGGACTGCTATCCGATTGGAATCGTGTACTATCGAAGTACAAAGGGTCTTGAGGATTACTATAGTTATCATGAGCAGGAGTTAGGACGCACTGGAACTGGTTACGTCAACCGCTATAATGGAAATCTTGTCTTCATCCATGAAGATGAGGGAACGGGTGGTATTCTGATGCCGGTCAGTGTCAGTCATGTGTACAACCTTTCTGATTGTGATACACAGAGTCGTTTTGGAAAGGAATTTCGTCTGAGTCTGATGCAGGAATTGAAGGCATCTGGAAACAGTGATTATCCATATGTCTTAACGGATACCGATGGAACAAATCACTATTTCTACAAGGATACCTCTGATTCCAATAAGCTCAAGGATGAGGACGGACTTGGGCTTGTAATTACACAGACTTCCAGCAATGAATATGATTCATATCGCATTATGAAGGATAAGGATGAGGTACAGTATGTGTTTGGTCAGGATGGCTATCTGCGTCAGATCAAGGATACATATGGAAATGCAATGAAGTGTCAGTATGGGCCAAACAGTGCCGGAAATTACATTCAGTATGCAGAAGATCCGACAGGTGCGAGAATTGTATTTAATTACAACAGCGATCTGACAAAGCTTGTCAGCATTACGGCAAATAAGAGAAGTACTTCCTTTGCATATGATGCCGCCGGTCATCTGACTAACATTACCTATCCAGATGGAAAGACAAGTCGTTTTGGTTATGACGGCGATAAGCTGATCTGGGCAGAAGGAGCAGATAAAAGACGTATTGTATATGGATACCGAACCGATTGCGGTGTGGAACGTATTGCAAAGATTGGAGAAGGATATACGGATGCGGCAGGTACCTTCCATACAGGAACAGAGATTGAAGTTACTTATCCGGAGCTTGGAACCACTGTTTTCACAGAGCCTGGTCTGGATGGAAAACTATCATCAACAGCAGACAATCATGTTTATACATGGAAATTTAATCGATTTGGTTCTCCAGCTGAGATCTCAGACAATGCCGGTCATGTCAGCACTTTCAGTCATTATGATGATGGTGCCAGACGTCATAAGCTGAGACAGTCGTCATTGACAGGAAAACTTGTAACCAATCTGTTAAAGAATACCGGCTTTGATGCGATGGGTGAGTTTGAAGACGGCTGGGGCAATGCATCCGGTCTGACAGAAGCGTCTGCATGGGGCGTTGAACGTGTTACGGACAAGGGATACTTTGCCGATACCTCCATTCGAGTCACAAAGACACAGAAAAACAGCTTTGCCGCAGTGATTCAGGAGGTCTGGTTAGAAGCAGGAACTTATACCCTTTCTGCCTATACATTTGTAAAGGATGTCGCAGCGGTTTCAAACAATGCACAGGCAGGAGCAGGACTGGCAGTTCGTTTTGCAGATCAGTCGATGGCATATGGACTGGAATTTCTGACAGGAAATACAGACACCGATATTGACGGCGGATGGAAGCGAGTCAGCCAGACCTTCACCGTAAGCAGCGCACAGGTTGTCACAATCTATGGTGGAATTTTCAACACAACAGGTACCGCATGGTTTGACTGTTTTCAGCTGGAGACAGGAGATCGCATGAGTGATTTTAACATGGTGAATAATGGCCGCTTTGCAAGAAACAGTACTAACGGTGTAAATGACTGGAACCATGTAAATCTGGTCGCATCCGATACAACAGTAACGGACAGTGAGAGAGGAAGTTGTCTTAGAATCACAGGAGAGCCTGACAAAGAAAAGCGCGTGCTTCAGGGAATCTATGCGAAAGGCGGCGAAGGTGACGTATTCCGTTTCGGTTGTTTTGCAAAGGCAGAAGCCATTCCGGGAAAGACGTTTCGTATTGCAGCAGCAGTCATCTATGCCGACGGAACCCATAAGTGGGAAAATGTGGATTTTGATCCATATCGAAGCGGCTGGCAGTATGTTTCCGGTGTGGTATCAACGGATGATGAGGACTCTGTAACCAACAAGCAGTATACTGCGGTTCATCTTTACATCATGTATGACAATCAGATGAATCCGGGCTATTTTACCGATGTTCAGTTCATGAAGGATGACAGCTGGAGCTATACGTATGACAGTAAGGGAAACTTAAACACAGCCAAAAAGACAAGAGAAAACAATGCCTTCCAGCATAACAGTAAGGATCAGATCAGCCGTATGGCTGCAATGGACGGCACTGCCTATGATATTTATTACAATGCGCAGAGAATGCCGCTGTATGCAAAGAGTGCCGAGGGTCAGAGAAGCTATTTTTGGTACAACAAAAAGGGACAGCCGACAACTATGTCCATTGAGGCAGATAAAAATTCAGCCGCAGTTACAGTGGGAAGAGTGTACTATATTCGCCAGCAGCGTTCCGGAAAATATATAGATACCCAGCAGGGCGATACCACGTATTCCAATATTCAGCAGTATACATTCAATGGCTCAGATGATCAGAAGTGGAAGGTGGAGGATGCCGGAGAAGGCTATATCAAGCTGGTATCCCAGTCTGGAACAAAGTCAAAACTGCTTGACGTTTTAAATGGATGGAGTGCAGATGGAACTAACATTCAGCTGTATCCGGATCACGGTCATGATGCACAGAAATTCAAATTAAAAGCAGTAGAAGGAGGCGGCTACCAGCTTCTTGCCAAGTGCAGCAATGACGAAAAGTGTGTAATGGTTTCCGCAGGAAGTGCGCCGAATGATGTATTTGCAATCAGGGCGAACATTGAACTGGGAACGGCCGGTTCTGACAGTGAGCCGAGAAGTATCTGGTACTTTGAGCCGGCAGATGAGGGTGATGTCAGTGCGGCACCACAGGATGGAATGCTCCTTCGTATCCGTGCACGCCATTCCGGTCAGTATGTACGTGCAGCAAATGGCACCATGAGAATTGGAGATGGTCTGCAGCAGACCTACAGCTCCTTCTGGCCTGCTGAGGAATTTCTTCTGACAAAGGCACAGTCGGAAAACGGCACAGACTGGTACTATATAAGGACTGTTTTTAGACCATCCCTGTATGTGGATGTATGCAGCAAGGGGGCAGATGGCTACGATCGTCCGACTTTACAGGAAAAGAGTGACGCAGACAGTCAGAAGTTCTGCTTTAAGAAACTTCGAACAGGCTATGTCATCGAGAACAAGTTGGGTTATCAGTTTGATGTAAAATTGGGAGATTATGCAAATCTGGTAGCAGTTATTGCAACAGGAACCCCGTCTAGTGTGGCATTTTCTGATATTCAGGACAACAAGGTTTTTGTACTGGAGAATCTAGAGAAGCGAATTCATTCCTATATGAGTTATACCAGTGATTTTCGAAATGTAGCAAGTGTCACTGATGCCAGACAGAAACGCGTTTCCTATGCATATGACAGTGATAACCTTCTTCTGACAAAGATGACCGATTCCAACAATCATAGTACACAGTATCATTACGAGGCATCAACAGATCGCTTAACAGGCGTAAGTGCAACTGCATCCGGGCAGACAAGGGATGTTTCCTATACATATGATGAGGGAGACCGAATTAAGAGTATCAAGCATGGTGGAACCACTTATGTATTTGATTATGATGGTTTCGGAAATCAGACAATGGTAAAGGCGGGCGACAAGACTCTTGAACGCTACGGCTATGCACCAAACAATGGTCCACTCACAAAGATTTCCTATGGAAATGGGGATGTGCAGGAAATTCTGTATGACAAAGAGGGGCGTATCAAGTCCAGACGCTGGAATGGTCAGAGTACCGACGCCGTACGCTATGAATATGATGATTACGGTACACTGGAAAAGGAAACCGATCTAGTAAATGGACGAATTGACAAAGATCAGTATGACATGACCGGAAGACTCATACAGAGTACTACATTGGAAAAGAATACCGGGGCATCAGGTGAGCCGACTGTGGCAAACACTCATACAGTGCAGTCACTTGAGATTGGTTATGACAGTTATAATCGCGTAAATCGACTGGTGCAGAGTCTGGAAACAGCCAAGACAAAGACGGGCTTTGTGTACGGAGATGCATCAAAGGCACAGCGACCGGGATTATCCTATGGACTTACTGTCGATGGAACACAGAGACAAAGTTTAGCTTATGATGCGATGGCACGATGCACAAAGGAAACCGTGACACTTCCGGGTGGACGGAAGCGAGAAAACTGCTTTACTTATGGAACCCTTCGTCATCTGACCGATACGGACAGTCTTCCAGAGGGAGCGGTTTCAACGGTACAGACACAGGATCTTTTTACCTATCGCACCGATGGCTGGAAGGATCAGTTACTGTCCTGGAATGGAAAGAGCTATGCCTATGATGCAGGCGGTAATCCGACTGTGCTGCGAGGAATGGCACTGACCTGGGGAGAAGGACGCCGTTTAAAAAGAATTGCTGCAACAGCAGGAGAGGTTACCTTTGCCTACGACAGTGATGGAAAGCGTGTCAAAAAGACAAGCGGTAATACAGAAACAAAGTATTACTATAATGGAAGTACACTGAGCGGTCTGGTGAGAACCACAACTGGAAACACAGGTACTACTAAGACTACGGTACAGTTTGTGTACGATGCTGAAGGCAAGCCATTCTTGCTTCGATTAAATGGAAAGACAGACTATTTCTATCTGTATAATGGTCTTGGAGATGTTGTGGGACTGGTTGACAGCAGCAATAAGGTAGTGGTAAGATACCAGTATAACAGCTGGGGCAAGGTTACTTCATCAGAAGATACCAGTGGAGTTTCTCTTGCAACATTGAATCCGTTTTGTTATCGTAAGTATGTCTACGATCCAGAGACAGGACTGTATTGTCTGGGAAGCAGATATTACGATCCGGAAGTCGGAAGATTTGTGAATGCGGATGACACGGATGTGATCTTTGCGAAGCCACAGGAGCTGTATCATAAGAATCTATATGTGTATTGTTATAATAATCCGGTAGTAAGACGAGATATACAGGGATATTTTTGGGAAACTTTATTTGATATTGTGTCACTTGGAACGAGTGTAGTAGAGGTATGCGTTAATCCTGGTGATCCGTGGAACTGGGCTGGATTAATTGGAGATGCTATTGATCTAATTCCATTTGTGACGGGAGCTGGTGAGGCAACTCGAGCAGTTAAAACGGCAAATAAAGTGGCAGATAAAACGACTGCAGTAATAAAAATCCAGAAAGCAGTTGATTTTACACCTGAGAGTGCAAAAATTGTAAAATCTCTAGATAGAAGTAAAGGATATACAAGATCTTCACTGCGGGCAGGAACTTATATTAATAATGGGTATAAAGCAACAACTGCATTCATCGAAGAAGAAAAGGAAGTAAGACTGCTTTCTAAATTACGCCCGGATTATGTGGATAAGACCAGAAAAATAATTTATGAATTAAAGCCTATGAATAAAAGAAATGTAAAAAAGGGAATAAAACAATTAATGAGATATTGGGAGGAATTGTGACATGAATTTGAAATGATACTAGAACTTTATTAAAAAATAGGGGGAAGCTTTTTCCCACTTATGAAAAAAGGTGTGAAGGAGACGCTTATGGACACTAAAAATTTTAAGAACCTCTGTGATAGACTGCTTAAAAAATATGGATTTAAAAAGAAAAAAACTATGTACTATAAAGATAGTAACGATGGAATACGATGTGGAGTATATCTTCAAAGATCTTATTACGGAAAAGTATATTATTTCAATTATTATTATTTTTTGGATAATAGTGATGTGAAAGTGTTTCCACAATATTTTGAAGCAGATGTTTATGGGAGAATTACAGTGCTATCGAAAATAAAAGAAAATAATAGTTATTACCAAACAGAACTCATAAAGTATGAATTGTATGAAGAAAAAGAATTAGAAGAGTATTTAGAGAAAGGTATACAGGATGAAATATTGCTTCCCGTAAAAAAAGGTCGCCAAGTAATATATGATATGGTGAAAAGTGGTATATGCATTATCTATAAATTTAGAAGTAAAGAAGAGGAAGAAGTAATGCAAAAACTTTATGACTTCAAGACAGGTGAGGGTCAAAAATCATAAAGTCTAATAGCCAGAAGGGTCAGGTAAAAGTGGCTTTTTTACTGGGTACGTTGGCTATGAAGCCATGGGCGGTAAGGGTCAGAAAGCATAAAGTCTGCGGACTTGAGCCACTAGGATCACTAATCCAGTCACTGTCCCCCCCATGGTCCTGGCACCAATGGTTTGTATTGGAAGTGTAAATAAAGAAAAAAACTCCATTTCAGAAAATATGAAATGGAGTTTCTTTGAAAGGAGTAGAATATGGGAGCTTGGGGACCCGGATTATATTCAGATGATGTAACTGAAGATGTAAGAGGAATATATGTAGATAAACTTCACC
>ENA-OURQ01003663-OURQ01003663.1-human-gut-metagenome-genome-assembly--contig:-NODE-3663-length-10170-cov-3.080079_pt1 | contig 10170 bp, 5 predicted proteins | sample MGYA00242105_ERZ508999 | MGnify/ENA primary metagenome ERZ508999 (study PRJEB26280, sample SAMEA2338771) | human gut metagenome | biome: human gut; feature: human-associated habitat; material: faeces...
CGCAAAGGTCGTGGCAGACCCAAACGAGGTGGATGCCCCGCTCTCTCGCCTGCTCCTCAAACTGTCCGTGCAGGCCGTTGAGCGCCTTGCAGGACATATGCTCCCACATCATGACCATGTCGGCATTGAGCCTCTCAACATACTCCCAAAGCTCGTCAACGAGACACTCGTAGCCGCCGTGGGTCTTGTTGCGCATGATCATGTTCATGTTGAGGTAGGCCATGTCCTTATACGCCTGCTCGTAATTCTCGGGCTTGTTTTCCTCGCAGAACTCCTTCTCGACGACCATCGAGAGCATATCGGTCAGAGGAACAACGCCCCAACAGTTGACCATCCAATAAAGCTGGTCGATGCAATACTGCGGCTGAACGCCCCAGACGATGCAGCGGTGGCGGTACTCGGGAGCCATCATGGTCTTGTTCTTGTAGCCCTGGCGGACGAGCTTCATTATCTTGTCGTTAATCGGCGGGAAGTCCTTGGAGCGGCCGCAGTTACCCATGTAGTTTGTGTCGTTATACAGCGAGAACACGGCACCGAAGAACTGCGGGTACTGGGTGGCGTTGACCTCGAGCCATTCCCAACGGTCACGGGTGGTCTGATTGACCCGCTTTATACACTCAAAGTAGGTGTCCCAATCCCACTTTACACCCATCTTCTCCTCTACCCAAGCGATGCACTTTTTCATATCCTCGGCTGCGTAGTCTAAAACATCGGGGTTTTCGTGGCGCATGGGGGCTGCCAGCTGGAAGGTCGGGATACCGTACTCCCGCTCAAGGCGCTTTGCAATGATGCCGTTGCCCATGAGCGAGCCGTCGCAGGTCGTGTTGACCTGAACTGCACATTTACCTAAAACGGCAAAGTCGTCACATATCGAAGCGCCTGCCTCAGCCTCGGGCATGGGGCATACATCGCCGGGAATGCCGAACTGCTGTGCGATATCGAGATAGTATGTTGAGGAATACTGCGTCATGATATTTGCCGAGAACATCGTGGGTATCTCACGCAGGATCGCCTTTATCTGCGGAAAGCCCATCATGAACACGGTCATTGCGTTCTCGTCTGAAAGAACGCACTTATTGCTGAACTCAACATCATTGCCGGTGCGGCGGTCGCCACGCAGGGTGTCCTTGATGCACAGGGCAACATCCTTTACAACAAAGTCCATCGCCGTGTGGGTGATACGCAGGGTCTCGTCCCGCATGCCTATGGTAAACTTATCAATTGCGTGAGGCACGGCAAGATAGTTTGCCATCCAGCGGTAGCGGATCATACCCTTCATGCCGCCCCGGGAGAGCGTTACGCCTATCATGATGCTCCATAGATACAGCCAGCGGCTAAAATCATAGAGGGTATCCTTAACGCCTCTCCACTCACGGCGCTTTCTGACCTTGCCGTTATTGAAAAGCACACCGTATTGCTTATCACCCTTTTTCTTTTTGGTATTGTATACTATCTCAGCGGTTTTCATTTTTTCGCACCTCCCTGGAGATTTTTGATCTCAATGCTTTCGATAAACGCCTGGACACGGGTCCTCATCTGACCGACAGAGGCACTGATATTGTACGGTCTGTCAACGCTCAGCACCGGGTAGCCGTAATCGTCACGAAGCATCGTTGAGCCTAAAAGTCTCTCATACGCCCACGGGTCGCAGAACTTGACCTGCTGATAGATAACGCCGTCGGCTCTGTACTCCTTGCACAGATCGTTGACATACGCCTTGCGGCCATAGACCTTCTCCATATTCATGGTGCGGGGGCACTGCCCCATGTAAACATAGTGGCGGCAGACCTGAGTAAATGCATCCTCCTCGTCGTTGAGCTCAATGGGAACTCTGCCCGGGAACGAACCGAAGCAGTACCGATCGACGCAGACATATGCGCCGCAATCCTCGATGAGCTTGATAACACCGCTGTCATCTATCTCCGAGCCGACAAGCGCAAGTCTTGCACGATATGACTTGTTGTCAGGCTCTCTTGTCTTTATCTCCTCAAGTGTCTCGCGAAGCTTGTCAACAATGAGATACTTTGGTGCAACATAAGTCGCCAGCGTCAGAACATGGAACTCATACGCCGTTACTCTCGGTTTATCGTCCTTTCTGAACTGCCCTATCGCCTGAATTATCTCGCATATCTCGTTATGCTCCTTGACGGCCGCCCTGATCGCAGCATCTGAAGTATCGATACCATAGTTTTCCGCAAGCGGAGTTAAAATGTGGTTTTGGCACTGAAGCTTCATAAGATCAACGCCGTTATCATCTGCCTTGAGCGGGATCTCCATATACTCATAGAAGAATTTGCTGTCGTTGCCGTCCATGGTGTGCAGCAGCTCCATATTCTCGCCGCATCGGTTCATCATCGTGCAGCCGTCCGGCGTAATAAGGCAGTCGGCAAAGTTATATCCGCCCTCTATCGCCCTTTCAAGCAAGGCTCGGCTGGTCTCGCACAGGAAACTTGTCATATAGTATGTAGCAATATCCATGGAGCCTGTATTGGGCGCAAACAGGCGAATACCGAATGTGTTGCCAATATTCAAAAGCGGTTCCGGAATATTCTCACACAAGAACGCAGCACAGACCTTACCTTCCTCCTTCGCTTTGGCGATCAACTCGTTGTTCGCCGTCTGAAGAAGGTCTTCAAAGTAGCCTAAATGTTTCAGATCTCTCATCAATTTTCCCCCGTTTCGTTTTATACAATCATATTGATACCGTGTAAAAATATTGCTTGTTAATATTTTACCATTCCAAACACACTAATTCAATCAGTTTATTCATTTTCTCTAATTTGTATAGTACGTTTTGATTTTTTTGTGCAATATTGCTACATAATTTTAATTTTGTATAAAGAAAAACCGCCGAATGTTTTAATTCGGCGGTTTATAACAGCTTGAATACTATACCGGTAAACGGGGAAGATCGGATTATTCTTTGCCGGGAATAGTGAAGATACCGGACTCGACGAGCTCCTGGAGTCCCTTATGAGACTCGTACATGACGAGCAGGCGACTCTCAATAACTGCCCACTTCTCATCAATTTCAACATCGGCGGCTGCAAGACGCTTCTGTGCGACTGTTTCTGCCTCGCTGATTATTTCATTGGCCTGCTTCTGAACGTCGGCGAGAATCTGTTCTGACTTCTCTTCGCGCTTTTTGATATTAGCAATATATGTCTCAACAGTTGCCTGTGCTGCTTCAAAAAGGTTATTTACCTGCGCCGAAGCCTCTGCAAGCGTGCCGGTCTCGCTTATCTTTATTTCATAGTTATCGATGGTGCCCTGAAGCTCTGCAACCTTGGCCTTGAGTCTCTCGATCTCCTGCTCCTGATCGTGCATTACCATAATCATTTCGTTTTTTGAAAGATTCATTGAATCGTTTTTCATATGTTAAAGCTCCTTAACCTTTGAATTCATTACATTTTATCATTACTAAACAGTTTTTGCAAGTAAATATAGTAAATAATGTGTTTAAAGCTTCTTTGTCGGCTTTTTTCGCTATGATCTCTCATAATTACCAATTACCGGTGATAACAAAAAAACTCCGGTAATACGCAAAGTATTACCGGAGTTCTTGTTGTTTTTATCTGAGCGGTCGTTCTAAATTCCGCCCGTTTTGAGTCATGCTTATTTTGCTTTGATCGACACAATGCTGCTGTATGCGGAATTTGCGTACGAACTCATGTTTGATACGGCGACGACCTTATAGTAATAAGTCTTACCGGCTTTTGCGCTTGTATTGGTATAGGATTTATTTGATGTCGTATACATCTTCGTATATGTGCCGTTCTTGCTGGTTGCACGATATATGATGTACTTATCTGCGCCGCTGACGGCTGACCATGTCAGTCTCGGATCGCCGTTAGAAAGCGAGATCTTTACATTCGGTCTTGCGCAGTCGCAGGTGCGGCTGACAACGCTGCTGAATGCAGAATTTGCATAACTCGTCCTTTCGGCTATTGCCTTGACCTTGTAGTAATAGGTGCGGCCCGCTTTGGAGGTAGTGTTTCTGTAGCTTGTATAAGAAGTGGTATACAGTTTTGTGTAAGTGCCGTTTTTACTTGTCGCTCTCCAAATTTCATACTTGGATGCACCGTACACCTTGTTCCACGAAAGCTTGACATATCCGGTGGAGGCTTCGTTTCCGCCCTTTACGGTGGGTGCTGCGCAGTCGCAGGTGCGGCTTACTATCTTGCAGAAATCGCTCTTATTGCCATTTTTGGAGATGGCTCTGACCTTATAGTAATAGGTGTAGCCTGCGTTGGACGAAGTGTTGGTATAGCTCTTACTCGTGGTGGTGTACATCAGGCTGTATGTGCCGTTTTTGGTGCCCGCCCTGTAAACCTCATACTTGGCAGCGCCGCTGACGGCTGACCATTTAAGCGTAATTTTGCCGGTGGAAGCATTATTGCCGGCTGTGACGGACGGAACCGCACATTTTATAGTACAGCGCTTCATATCACTGTATTTACTGTAACTTCCGTTTGTGCCGATCGCCCTGACCCTGTAATAATACACGGAATCGACTTTTGCCGAATTGTCGGTATAAGTAGTTCCCTTAACGGTACCGGTGTTTATCTTGACGAAGTTTACACCATCGGGCGCACGCTCGATTTGATATTTGTCAGCGCCCTTGACTGCATTCCACGAAAGAACAGCCTTGCCGTTTGAGCTTGTGATTTTGAGAACAGGCGCATCACAGGCAGGAATGGTTACACCGCAGACCGTGCAAACATTATCCTCGCCGTATCTGTGAGGTGCCAGAGAGCCGTATTTCTCGCCGCATTCTGTGCAGACGGCCTTTTCCTTGCAGGTCGCAGTACCGCCGGAGTGAGCTTCCTTCTGGCCAAGGGTGTACCACACATCTTTGATGTATATGCCCTTTTCCTCAAACTCGGGTTTGAGATCTGCAAAGGTCTTGCCGCAGCGCTGGCAGCCGAGCCAGTGATACTGATCGTCGTGGCAGTGGTCGATATCCTTTATATGGATATTTGCAATTATCGCATCAACGGATACATTGCCGTCCTTAATGGACTGGACGAGCTTGAGATAGTTTACCGTACCCAAGAGTTTCTTGAGCTTGTCAATGCTTATATCGCCCAGGTAATCAAGTCCCGGATGGAGGTCATGACCCGTACATTTGTCGACGAGCTTATCATTGGTGGCAACAACCGTCCCCTTAGCATCCATGTAATAGTTGTGGCATTTGGTGCACTCATAATAGGTTTTTGTACCGTTTTCGGTGCAGGTCGCCGGTGTGCCCTGTATGCACTTCAGATTTTTGCATCCTCCGGAGCAAGGTTTGTAATACTTATGGCCGCTTGCAAGCTTTTCACCGCAACCGAGGCAGTAGGTGTCGCCGGTGTAGCCTGCTTTGAAGTCGGTGGGCTCGGTGGTATTTCTTATCTCGGTGCCGCCGTCGTGGTTATACGGGTCACGCTGACCGTCGTCATAACCGCAGGTGCGGCAGGAATATCCTGAGTGGCAAGTGAGCGTTTTCTCCACGATGCTATGACCGCTCTTGGTATCTTTGTACACATAACCGCAGAACTTGCATTCCTTCCAGTGGTCGTTTACATTGCTCCCCCACTGCTGAAGGTCTGTGTTTGCAACATCGCTGCCGAAAATATTCTTTTTATAGTGCTGCTGATAGGCAACGACGGTGTCAGCCTTTGCGACTTCCACAGTAAGTGCGCTGTCTGTCCAGCACTTGCCGCATTCGCTGCATTCCCAATACTCGATATTGCCCTGATGCTTGTCTTTGCTGTCGGGGCAGGTTGCTTCGGTGCCGGCATGGTGTACAACTATGCCGCTGTTGGGGTCGGTGTGCTTGCACAGCTTGTCTGTCTTGTGGCCGGTCTCAAGCAGAACACCGCAGTCTGCACAGTAGACATCGCCGCTGTAACCGGGTGCGCTGACGGAGGGTTCAACTGCATTGCGCGTCTCACGATTTGCATGGTTGTTGGGATCTATATCGCCATAGGCAAAGCCGCAGGTGGAGCAGATCGCCGGAGACTTGCAGTTTGCCGTGCCGCCGGAGTGCGTGCCGACATTGGTGCGTTTTCCACATCTCGTACAGTCCTGAGCATGATAGACAGTGTCACCTGCGGTGAATTCTATCCATGCATAGTTGTGTTTGAGCGCAGCAATGGTCACATCGCTTTTCTTGTTGTACTCGCCTGTGCCGTCGGCGTTAGCAAAATACTTACCGCAAGCGGTGCACTCATAATACGGCAGGTTGCCATCCTTGTCACAGGTAGCGGCGGTATATGCATGCTCTACAAGCTCAGGATGCTTGCTTGCGTCCTTTGCGATCTCGGTGTCGCTGCGCTTTGCATACTTGGTTTTGAGGTCTGCATCCTTAAAGTATGTATTGCACTCATCGCAGAACCAGTATTCAAAATTACCCTTCTGCGAGCAGGTTGCATCGGTATGTTCCTTGTGTGTCACCTTGTCGGCAGGGTGATTGTCTGCATCCTTCTTGCCCTCTAACCTGAGGTTCACGAGCGTCGTTTCCGTCGTACCGGCTTCGTCCTTGAATATCTGTCCGCACTCATCGCATGACCAATACTCGGCAATGCTGTTATTGCCGCAGGTGCCGGCGGTAGGCTCATGATATGCAAGCGGCATTTTATGGGTCGTAAGCTTTGCGAGCTTACAGGCATCCTCAGTCGTGACATTGCTGCCGTTGGCATCGGAATAGCAATAGCCGCAGGTGTTGCACTTATAGTATCTTGTATTGCCCTCATGAGCACAGGTAGGCTCAACGGCAGGGACTTCAAACAAATTATTTCCCAGTGCATGGCTTGCACATGCCGTCTTCACCGTCAGCGTGACAGTATCGCTCGTTTTAACATCAGCAGGAAACGTTCTGCTGGCTATCTCCGCCTGACGATATACGGCACAGGCAATTTTCATATCCTTTTGGGCGTTGGTGATCGTCAGCGTTCTTCCCTCGCCAAGCTTTGCACCATCGAACTGTTCAAGGAATGTATCCATTGTGCCAACGCCGATGACCTTTGTAAGCTTTTCTGCATCATACCATATGTAATACAGTGTCGCCGTAGGATGAGCGGTATTTACAGCCGAAACCGAAAATTCGGCAGTCCCGCCTGCCTGGACCGTGACGCTGGTCGGCTGGCTTAGTATCGTGGTGTCTCCGATTGCAAATGCGTTTATCGGCAAAAGCGAGAACACCATCACAAGTGCCAGCGCCAGACTTAACAGTCTTTTCTTCATGATATTCCTCCTCCGTATGTTAAAATCTATACAAAGTTATTATACGATTTTTTCCTCCTGACTTCAAGTTATTTTGAGCAGAGCGAAAAATACCGTCATACTGTACATATTCGCAAAAAACTTTTTGTGCATTTATTAAAATTCGGTGTTGACAACGCCGCTTTAAAGTGCTATACTGCGTCCATCGAAACCGATGATTAAGAGTAGTAAGCTTTTCGGAAACTCACAGAGAGCCGTTGGTGCTGGGAATACGGCAGTGAAAGAAACGCTGAATGGACTTATGAGGGCAACCGAAAGCGGAAAGATCCGTTAGTAGTAGTTGACGGGGCGTGCCCGTTACAGTCACGAGCTGCATGTCAGTGCAGGTTAAGCGGATGAGTTTTTCATCAATTTGGGTGGCACCGCAGAATTTGATTATTCTGTCCCATACTTCTTTGGAAGTATGGGGCTTTTTGTTTTTTGGAGGATGCAATGTTTATACTGAAAAGACGATGGCGTGTCCGGCACAGCTTCAACAAGACACACTAAACCATTTAACAATAATTAAGGAGATTTAATCATGAAAAAGTTTGTTGCTATAATTCTTGCTGTTGTTCTTTGCCTTTCCGTCTGCGCATGCGGCGCCAAGGATTCTTCCGTTCCCGTTATCGGCATCTGCCAGTACGGAGAGCACGGCTCGCTCGACAATTGCCGTGAAGGCTTCATCCAGGGTCTCAAGGACGCTGGCCTTGTTGAGGGTACCGACTTCGTCATCGACTACCAGAATTCTGTAATTTGTCATAACTGTTTATTTTTTATTGCAATACAAAAGTCAGAAAACACTGTTTCGTTAGTGTGAAATATATATTACAAAGATATTACTTTGCAAGGGGGTAATCTTGTTCTTTTGACAAAGATAAAAATAAAAATTTGTTTGATCAGGTAAGAAGAACATTTGATTGGTATTAGGGTGAGGCATTCATTATTTATTGACAGAAAAGGGGTGTGCCGTTCTCAGATGTTCTAAAGAACAACTTGCTGTCGGAGAATCAAAAAATTGCGTATATTTGCAAAGAGAAAAAACTAAGAAAAAATAAATGAAGAATATTCGCAATTTTTGTATTATTGCACATATAGACCACGGAAAAAGCACATTGGCCGACCGTTTATTAGAGTTTACGAATACCGTAGCTGCTAAGGATTTGCAGGATCAGGTATTGGATAACATGGATTTGGAGCGGGAGAGAGGTATTACGATCAAGAGTCATGCCATACAGATGGAATATATATATAATGATGAAAAGTATATATTGAACTTGATTGATACTCCGGGGCATGTTGACTTTTCATACGAGGTGTCTCGTTCTATCGCTGCTTGTGAAGGGGCTTTGTTGATTGTAGATGCGTCTCAGGGCATTCAGGCGCAGACGATTTCCAATTTGTATATGGCAATCGAAAATGATTTGGAGATAATACCTGTTGTCAATAAAGTAGATCTTCCCAGCGCAATGCCCGATGAAGTCGAAGATCAGATCATTGAATTGATCGGTTGTAAGCGAGAAGAGATAATACGTGCCAGCGGTAAGACCGGTGTCGGAGTTGAAGAAATTCTTCAATCGATTATCGAACGTATTCCTGCCCCGACAGGTAATCCGGAAGCTCCTTTACAATGTCTTATATTCGACTCTGTATTTAATCCGTTTAGAGGAATCATCGCATACTTTAAGATTATGAATGGCGTGATTCGGACAGGTGATAAAGTAAAGTTTGTTGCTACTGGCAAAGAGTATGAAGCCGATGAGATAGGAGTACTTAAGCTGGACATGTCTCCTCGAAAAGAACTTGGAACGGGTGATGTAGGATATATTATTTCAGGAATAAAAACATCTCGGGAGGTAAAGGTTGGAGATACGATTACACATATAGCACGTCCGTGCGATAAAGCAATCGATGGTTTTGAGGAAGTGAAACCTATGGTGTTTGCAGGAGTATATCCGATCGAAAGTGAAGATTTCGAAGATTTACGAGCATCTTTAGAAAAGTTGCAATTGAATGATGCTTCACTGACTTTCCAGCCTGAGTCTTCGGTTGCATTAGGCTTCGGTTTTCGTTGCGGTTTTCTTGGGTTACTACACATGGAGATAATTCAGGAACGGCTCGATAGAGAATTTGATATGGACGTTATCACTACAGTACCTAATGTATCCTATAAAGTATATGATAAAAAAGGAAATGTGACAGAGGTACATAATCCGTCCGGTTTGCCCGATCCTACTTTGATAGAAAAAATAGAAGAACCTTATATAAGGGCCTCTGTTATAACGGCAACCGATTATATCGGGCCGATTATGACGCTTTGTCTGGGAAAACGAGGAGAGCTTATCAAGCAGGAATATATTTCGGGTAACAGAGTTGAGCTGATCTATGATTTGCCTTTGGGTGAGATTGTTATCGATTTTTATGACAAGTTGAAAAGTATCTCTAAAGGATATGCTTCGTTCGATTATCATCTCCACGATTTCAGACCATCTAAATTAGTTAAACTGGATATTTTGTTAAATGGAGAGTCGGTAGACGCATTATCTACTTTGACGCATTTTGACAATGCGGTTTCGTTTGGGCGGCGTATGTGTGAAAAACTGAAAGAACTGATTCCCCGCCAGCAATTTGATATTGCTATACAAGCTGCAATCGGTGCAAAAATCATTGCTCGTGAAACCATAAAGGCCGTGCGTAAAGACGTTACGGCAAAATGTTACGGGGGGGATATAAGTCGTAAACGGAAACTTTTGGAAAAGCAGAAAAGAGGGAAAAAACGAATGAAGCAGATCGGTTCGGTAGAAGTACCACAAAAGGCCTTTCTTGCCGTGTTGAAATTAGACTGAAATAAACTTTATATCGGTTTTGACAAAGAGGCTGTCCAAAAAGATAGCCCCTTTTGCTATTGTTTATTTCGGTAAAAAG
>ENA-OURQ01003668-OURQ01003668.1-human-gut-metagenome-genome-assembly--contig:-NODE-3668-length-10163-cov-3.001979_pt1 | contig 10163 bp, 6 predicted proteins | sample MGYA00242105_ERZ508999 | MGnify/ENA primary metagenome ERZ508999 (study PRJEB26280, sample SAMEA2338771) | human gut metagenome | biome: human gut; feature: human-associated habitat; material: faeces...
CTGCGCTCTCCTGCGTCCGTTTGTCAGTAAAAGTCAATACTCCACATCCACCCAATATTCTATTTATTATTCTCAAATATATCCTCACGGGTAATATTCTTAGCCCATTTTCCACTAAGATACCTCTTAATAACCCAAGGCCACTTCACAAATTCATCCGTACAGAGCAGAAAATACACCCACATAACCGGTAGCTTCAGTACAAATGCGGCGAAGAATCCAAGTGGTACTGCATATACCCACATATCAATGGTATCACAGATCAGGCCAAACTTCGTATCACCGCCTGCACGGAATACACCGGCGATCAGGGTTGTATTTACTGCAGTTCCCATAATGTAATAACAGTTGATCAGAAGCATATACTTCAGATAATGCATAGCCGTAGGAGTCAGGGAAGCAAACTTCATGATAAAAGGCGTAATAGCAAGAACGATCAGGCCGCCAAAAGCACCGGCGATCACTGTAAGTTTCAAAGTTTTGGAAGCATAATGCTTGGAACGCTCCAGATCTCCCTGGCCCATCACATTTCCAAGAAGGATACCACCTGCGCTTGCAATACCAAAACAGAAAACTGTACCAATATTACGGACAACCACAACCAGAGAATTGGCAGCAACTGCATCTGTGCCAAGATGCCCGAGGATCACCGAATACATGGAAAAACCAACACTCCAGGAAATATCATTGCCAAGAGCCGGCAGGGAAAGCCGTACAAAATCGCTGAACAGCAGCTTATTTTTAATAAACATATACCGAAGATCCAGCCGTACATTTTTACTGAAGGCGGAAACGATAAAACATGCGATCAGCTCCACGGTTCTGGAAAGCGCGGTAGCAATGGCAACACCAGTGGCTCCAAGTTTTGGAGCTCCGAAAAGGCCGAAGATAAATGTTGCGTTCAAAAGGATATTCAGCCCGAAAGCCAGCATATTCATGGCCATGCTGACAGTCACCCGCCCGATACTTCGAAGGACAGCCAGATAAACCTCCGTCATACCCCAGCAGATATAGGTGATACCCATAATGCGGATATAAGAAGAACCTATGGCCAGAAGTTCCGGGTCATTGGTGAACAGTTTCATCATCATCTGCGGCATGGTAAACGCAATCAGAGCCACAAGAATAGAGATGATCATGGAAAAACGAAGTGCAATTCCCTCAATGATCTGAATGGCTTTGTAATCCCCTTTTCCGTAATACTGGGCACAAAGCAGGGTAGCACCTGTACCAAGACCGTAGTATACCATGAACAGGACATTGGAATAATTTGCTGCCAGGGAAACTGCGGAGATGGATGACTGACCTACAAAGTTCAGCATGATAACGTCAGCAGAATTGACCGCTGCACTGAGCAGGTTCTGAATGATGATAGGGATGACAAGCTTAACGATCTGTGGATAAAAGTCATCCCGCTGCGAAAGTTGATTTCTCATTTCCTCCTCCAAAAAATATACGATAACAGCACCACGGAAATTAAAAATCCACAGGAACTGTAACTGTGTCGGCTTTTGTAAAAGAATAGTAAAAGTAGACATAGTTGCACAATAACACAGTTTACAGACAGTGTCAATCGGTAAACTGTGAAATTGTTTAAACAACTTATGGGAAAATGACGAAACAGTTATTTGGTGTAGAGTTATGTGGTAAAGGCGAATTGCGAATATCCGTTTGACGATGATGACAGAATGCAATAAGAAGAATATTTCATTGATTTTTATGCAAAAAATGTATAAAAAATCATATCAGCGGTTGTTGAGATCTTTAATCCGTGATACACTGAACGCAGACGGCTGTAAAGAGACTATGCTCAGAAATATGCGTCAGAACAGGATGCGAAGTCTGCTTTACAAAAGATATTTTTCAGAGAAAGAGGAGTAAAAAATATGCCAGTTTTTGATTTCAGCGCAGCACCGGCAGACGAAAATAAGACAAAGAGCCAGTGCACATATACAACATTTCGTTCCAATGAGACAAAAGCCACACCGGAGAAACCAGTGCTGATCCTGGATAACAGCAAAAGAGAGTGGAAACATCATTCCTGCGGATATTTTTCCAATCCTGCAAAGCAGACTGCATTTGAGTTCAAGGAAGAGGACGGTGTTTTTCCGGCAGATATCCTGAAGATCGATTCTCGTTTTACAAGCCTGATCAAATGGCTCGGAGAAAATCATATCAACATCCGTCTTTCCGGACAGAATACAGAAGAGGGATATGCCGTTTACAAGATCCGTGAGATCGCTTTTGGCGGCGGTACCAAGCTTTCTGCAGAGGATGGATTTCTTCAGTTCATGATCGAGCGTCTCTTTGCAAGCAGTGCACCTGCAGAAGTAAATGAGGACGATGAGGAGGAAGAAGACGGTGATGACATGAAGCTCACCAGCATTCAGAGTATCACCGACTTTATGACCTGTGCCGGAAAGACCATGCCGGATAATATCCGTCTCTGGGCGAGAAGAAACCTGGCAGTTGCCCGCTCCCATGAGGTTTCCCAGGAGGAAAGACGTCATGCTCAGAGAGCACTTTCCATCATGATGAACATTCAGTGGAAACATAATTACTTTGAGTCTATTGATCCCAAGGAAGCACGTCGTATCCTGGATGAGGAACTTTATGGAATGGAACGTGTAAAACAGAGGATTATTGAGACGATCATCCAGATCAACCGTACCCATACACTTCCTGCTTACGGACTGCTTCTGGTAGGACCGGCGGGTACCGGTAAATCTCAGATCGCCTATGCAGTTGCAAGGATCCTGAAAATGCCGTGGACAACTCTGGATATGAGTTCCATTAACGATCCGGAACAGCTGACAGGAAGTTCAAGAATCTATTCAAACGCAAAGCCAGGTATTATCATGGAAGCATTCTCCATGGCAGGGGAATCCAATCTGGTATTCATTATTAATGAGCTGGATAAGGCGGCATCCGGAAAGGGAAACGGAAACCCGGCAGATGTTTTGCTTACACTGCTGGACAACCTTGGATTTACAGACAATTACATGGAGTGTATGATCCCTACCGTTGGTGTATATCCAATCGCTACAGCGAATGACAAGGATCAGATCAGTGCACCGCTCATGTCCCGTTTCGCTGTCATTGATATCCCGGATTATACACCGGAAGAGAAGAAAGTAATCTTCTCCAAATTCGCACTTCCGAAGGTGCTGAAACGCATGAGCCTGAAGGCAGAAGAGTGCATTATGACAGAAGAGGCACTCAATGAAGTGATTGAACTGTACTCCAATACATCAGGAATCCGAGATCTGGAACAGGCAGCAGAACACATCGCAGCGAATGCGCTGTATCAGATTGAGGTGAACCATGTGGAGAAAGTTGAATTTGATGCAGAGATGGTAAGAGAACTGCTTGGATAAAGTTGGGCTTTGCCCTGAAAAAAATGAGCTCTGGAAAGTTTTGGCTTTCCAAAGCTCATTTTTTGAATTCCTACTGTCTATAGTACTGCAGGAACTCCCCGATTTTACCAACCGCCTCTTTCAGTACTTCAATACGCGGCAGATAAACAACACGGAAATGATCCGGCTGATGCCAGTTAAATCCACTTCCCTGAACGATCAGGATCTTCTTGTCACGAAGCAGATCAAGAGCAAATTTCTCATCATTCACGATATTGAACTTCTTCGTATCAATCTTCGGGAACATATAAAATGCAGCCTGAGGTTTTACTGCGCTGATTCCCGGAATATCCGTCAGAGCCTTCACATAGATACCGCTGCTATCCGCAGTAACCTGCACCTTGGTATCATCAAAGGTCACAACATACTCGTCCGGTCTAAGCAGCACCTTTGCCGTGCTGCCAGTAGTCAGCGACTTGTTCAGCAGTAGCGCATACAGGTTTACCGTGCCGTCCTTGCTGACCGTAACCGTGGAACGAGTGCCGGTAAGCTGATGCTGTTCGCTTGCCGCACTATCTGTAAAGTTGCCGCTGTTGTTCGGCATATCCTTCAAGACAGCGCCGGTCATGTAGTTATTGTTCAGATACACCTTTGCACCTGCGTCATGGCGTGCTTTGAGCGTAGCAGGAACAAAACCGCGCAAATAAGTGTTTTCCAAATGAATATCGGTCAACGCGGTCTGTGTAAATGCGTCCGGTAATACACCGCGCAGAGGGTTCGTGTCCAACGCGAGATATTGCAAGCCTGCCAGATTAGCAATACCGGCAGAGATTTCGCCTTCCAGCTTGTTTTCGGACAGGTCTAAAATCTGCAAACCGGAAAGCGTGTACAGTGTTTCGGGAATCGTGCCGGTCAATCCGCATTGCCACGCCGAAAGCGAGATAAGGTTATTCAGCGCGGACAGGTCGGGAATCGTACCGCCGATAGTATTTTCCGAAAGGTTCAAGTATTTCAGACTGCTCATACTGGCAACTGCCGCAGGAAAACCGCCGGTCAACTGATTTCCCATGAGGTTCAGCACCTCAATCTGGGTATTGCTCAAAATCGTGTCCGGTATCGTGCCAGTGTACTGGTTATCTTTGAGAATCAGTGTTTTCAATGCGGGCATTGTACCAAACTCGGAAGGAATCGCACCTGCATAATCATTGCCGCCCAAGTCCACATTTTGCAGTTTCGGGAGCGTATAGAGCGCAGACGGAATATCTCCGCTCAAATGATTATCCGAGAGGAACAGATACCGCAATCCACTCAGTTCCCCGATTGCAGCCGGGATATGTCCGGTGATATTTCGCCCTTTCAGACCAATGCTCTTGATCTCCACAAGGTCTTCCGCTCCGGTGATGGTATCCAGTGTGCGTTGCTGTACGTTCAGCAGACGCTCGATCTCGTTGATGAACCATGTCTGCCCATCACAGGCGGCAATAAATCGTTTGGCATATTCCGTCTGTGGGTTTGGCGTAAAGTCCGCCGCGCCTGCCGTAAGTGGTGCGTATAGCTGCAACAGCAAGGCTATTACAAGTAATACGCTGATTCGTGTACGTTTCATTTTTCGATCGCTCCCTTTCTTTTGCGCCCAAACAGTTAAAAAAGGGCGCAGTACCGCATGGATAGTAGTCCACACAGTACTGCGCCCGTAATGCGGGGACTGGTTTAGGTAACTGGCTGTCATGCGATTGCTGGACAATCGTTTAGATCCTATAGCTTTGCGCCGCAGAGTTTCCTCTGTTTTGCCATTTCTGCCATTCTCCTAAGAGTTTGGGTTATTTTGTTATTCAAATTATACTAAGTTACTGGGTGTTTGTCAATTATTACTTTGTCAATTTCAACAAAAATATTTTTATACTTAAACAAGTACTTGTTTAAAATTGTGTACTACTTACGTCGGAGAGGGTCTATTGTTATAGACTTCAAAGTTTTTTTCTCTGCGCTCGCCGCCGCGAGAATGGTGAGGGGGTGCAGCCCGGCTGTGTGTAACTGCCGCAGGAAGTTATACACAACCGGACAGGGGGAGAGGAAAGACGCGGGCGGCGCGGATTTCGTTCCTCTCCCCTCACCTCAAAAGCGGTTTTTACCGGCGTTTTGATAAGATATTAGCATATCGCACAAAAACTGAAGCTGAATCTTGTGCATGATTAAAAATATTTTTCAGGGGCTATTCCATTGACCACATTTCGGCGTTATAGTAAAAGAGGAAATATTTCTAATGTCCTTTGACAACCGCATACTCAGGCATCAGGTACAAATTCGGCGCGGAGAGCTGCAGCGGAAAGCTGCAAACTGTGGGTGGCTCCTATCATGGCAATGACCCGCGCGGAAGATAATGATACTCCCGACCAGTCACCGTCCGAGCGTGAAAACGTCGCAGGCAATGAGGTCGGACAACGGATAGGTGAAATTCCTGTGGAATCGGTACGCCGCCGATCGCTTGGTGCTTCCCGCAGTCGGGGGTGAGGCCGAATAGACTGACAGTAACAGTATAAATCATTATAAAACCGGAAGAATACCGCTTCTTTGCGTGTATTCTTCCGGTTTCGCACTTCATGGAGGTTTTACATGTCATTTGATTACGAAATTTTATCACAGAATGATCTGCTGGAACTGTTTCCGTTCGGCCGGTCAAAACTCAACGCCTTACTACGGGCCGGTGTTCTGCCCGTCACCAAAGTTGGACGTGATTACATCACCATTCGAGCAGAACTTGACCGCTGGTTCGCGGCCAATCGCGGACGTGAAATCTTCTATTAACCAGACGTTGCGAACCATGCAGAGTATGGCGTATAATAACAATGTTAGCTGTTGTAGCTGCCGCACCGGGTCAGGAGCGAAAATGAGCAATACAACAGAAAAAGTAACGAAAACGAATCGTCATTACGGGGAGGGCAGTATTTATCAGCACAAAGATGGCCGCTGGGTAGCAAAATACCGCGATGAAGCCATGGCGAAACCGCAGTACCTTTATGGTTCGACCGAAGCTGAGGTTCGCCGCAAGCTGCGGGATTGGAAAAAGCAGACGGCACGCGGTCTGACTGCGTGCAAGAAAGTGTTTTTTCGTGATTATGCAGATAACTGGTTTTACACGTTCAAGCAGCACTCTGTCGAAAACAGCAGTTTTGACCGTTACGAAAGCATTTATTTGCATCATATCAAGCCTGTATTGGGCGATATTCAGATTGCGTCTATCCGCAGTGAGGAGATTCAGAATCTGCTGGTTGCGAAAAGCAAAACGCTTTCGTACAGTGTAGTGAAGAAGATCAATTTCCTTTTGTCGGAACTGTTTCAGTATGCTCATTCCGAGGGCGATATTGCGAAGAATCCCATGCGCAACGTGAAGATGCCGAAAAAGACGCTGTTCAAACCGGAACGCGAAATCATCGCGCTGGAAAACGAGGAAGTGCGGGCGTTGGAGCAGGTAGCAGTAATGAAGCGAAAGAACGGTCTGCCGTTGATTACGCACGCGAATCTGATTGTGTTCCTCGTGCATACCGGTTTGCGCTGCGGTGAGTTGCAGGCTTTGAAATGGTCTGACATTGACTTTTGCAGTAAAACGGTTACAGTGAACAAGAACCTGTCTATGGTCTGCGACCGCGACCGAAACGGTGAACGGAAGAATCACAAAAAGGCGAAAATCAAGGGCACGAAAACGACAAGCGGCAACCGCATTGTTCCGCTGAACACAAAGGCGATTGCCGCTTTGAAAAACCTGCACACCATCTACCGCAAGAAAGGAATTTGCAGTCCGAATGTGGTAGCGTCGCTCAATGGCAATATGCTGTCTAACGACCAGTTGCAGCGTGTACTCCATCGTGTGCTGAAATATGCTGAAATCAGCAAGCCGTTCACGCTTCACCAGCTTCGTCACACCTTTGCAACACAGACACTTAACGCCGGTGTCCCGATTACCGTAGTAAGCAAGTGGCTCGGACACGCGAATGTATCTGTTACTTATAACACCTATATTCATGTGTTGGAATCCGTAGAAACTACGGCGGTAACGCTTCTCGAAGCTATCTAAAAATTTTCAAAGCCACTTTGGTATATATTCGGTATCACGACAAAGGGAAAATGCCGAAATTGTTAGATGTGGTGCGGGGTTTTAGTAAAAGAGGGATAGATCTGCGGTTTGATCGCTCACCAATACTGTGATATCGAAGTCTATGATGAAAACGCATAACTTCCCGTAACACGAAAACAGGCTGCTAAAAAGCAGCCTGTTTTTGTTCGTAACCGTCAAACATCCCCACAAAGAAAAGCGTGCGATGTGGATTTTTTGCTCAGAGAGACACTCAATGCGCCAGAACAGCTTAAGCAATATTGAAAGAAATCATTGCCGCCGACACTGACAAAGTAAGAATATGCAGCAATATAATCCGTTTTCCTGTTTTCGTGTATTATTTGAATTGCTATCCTTCGATAGCATGCTTAATGTCGCTGTTGTTATTTTATCGATTATTTCCAAACTGGCGAAGGAAGTCTTCCGGCAGCATGGGTTTACCAATCTTATAGCCTTGCAGCTTATCACATCCGAGTTTTTTCAGCAATTCGATCTGGCTGTCTGTTTCGATGCCCTCTGCAACGCAGCGCATATTCAAATCGTGGCACAGGTTTATAAGATGTCTGATGACAAGCTGTTCACGCTCGTTGTGTTCCGCTTTATCGATCAAACTTTTATCAATTTTTGCAACGCTGATCTGCGGGAGGTAGAGCATTTCTAGGCAGGCAGCCTCGGTGCCAAGGTCATCAATTGCCAGCGAAATACCTCGTTGGTTCACTTCATCCAACAGACTGCACAGGGATTCCAGCTGAATGTTTTGCGAAGATTCCGTGATCTCAAAAATAAGCTGTACCGGATTAACACCGGTTTCGGAGAGAATTTGATCGATCCGTTCCAGAAAGTCTGGTTCCATCAGTGTGTTGCGTGAAAAGTTTACATTGAGCACAATATCCGGCCATACCGGTTTCCATTTCTGGATTAGTTCGCAGGCTTGCCGCAGCATTGTGAAGTCCACCATAGAGATCATGTGCTCACGCTCCATAACGTCGATGAATTCCACGGGTGTCTGGATATTACCATGCGGATCAATCTTGCGGACGAGAACTTCTGCACCGTAAACACGGTTATACTGGATACTGTAAAGCGGCTGCAAATATGGGATAAAGGTGCTGTCCCGAAACTCCTGCAACAGTGCGTCCAGATAGCCGGGGCGACTATCTTCTAATTCGGCATTTGCTGCATAGAACTTATTCTTTGCTGTCCGCATTGCCTTCTCTGCCTTGCAAACGGCAATGCCTGTATCTTCTTCTTTTCCCCATACAAAACCAAACGATGCAATGTTTTTCTCGGCAAACAGCGCCGCCTCCAGTTTTTTTGCAGCGCTCATAAAAACCTTATAATCAACATCCGGCCAGATCATAACGAACTCATCGCCGCTGATGCGGTAGATATACTGCTGTTCGATGTGCTCGTTGAGAATAGTGCAAATCTTTTGGATCACTTTGTTGCCCATGTCATGACCGAGCGTATCGTTGATCCATTTCAGCCCATTGATGTCCAAAAATCCTACGCCTACCGGAAACTCCTTTCCGCGCAAATGCTCCAACATCTCGTCATAGGCCAAGCGGTTGTTTAGACCGGTCAGCGGGTCCTGATAGCTTTTTTTCGTCAGTGCTTCTGTAAGCAGCCGCTTTTGCAGCTCGTTTGCGATGATATAAGTAAGCTGCGTTAACAACGTCAGCGCATCCTTGTGGCTACGAGGATTATCTATTCCAAGAAAGCCGTGCAGTTTGCCATTTATAAAAATGGGAATGGCAATGAGACTCTTGATCCCCTGCGGATGCAGGCAATCATACTCGAGGCGGCGGGTAGGATCATCCTTGAGTGCATCAACATCTCCGATAAAGATGATGGTATTCTGTTCCTGGTCCTCAAAACTATCCACCCATCGTGCTACTACATCAACGGGCACTGTCTGCAGATTCTCAATCTGCGGAGAGATACCGTCTCTGCAAATTTCGTAGGTATTCCGAGTAAGATTTTCCTTCCATTGAAATTCAAATATGTAGGTACGATCCGCATCGTAATATTCGAGGATAGTCGTCAGCCCAGAGTTGACCGCTGCTGTGAAGTCATCGTTCATGACAAGGTTTTCAATACAGTCAAGCAGCTTCTTTTCCACTGACAGATCGTTCCGTGCGCTATCCAGTTCTGTGGTCTGATTCAAGTTTTTGTGAATATCCATATCTGCAATTTCCTTTGTCTATCTCTGTATCAATCAGTAAATCTTTCTTTGCGCGGAATATATGGTATCATTCTGAGAACCTTCTCCAAGCGCTCCACCAGTGGTCAAGCGCTTGGAGAAGGCTGGGGCAAATGCCCCAGCTTTCCGTGAAAAATAGGAATCGTTCGCAACATCCTTAACTCTGGCTGTGTCTTGAACGGGGAAAAACAACTCTACTCTCACTATGCCGCAAGCATGGTGAATGTATAGATATTTGCCGTCTTGGAGTAGCAGCGGGATGTTGCCTTTCTTTGAGAGCTACTGCTCCGAAAATTCCTTGTTGTATTACTGATACCGCTTCCAGTCAGGTACGCTCGTCAGCTTCGTCCAGCTTTCGCCGACCTCGCCCTGACCGTTGAAGTCATGGCTGTTCGTGGCCTCCTGTACGGCGAGATAGTGCCAGTCGGACGGCTTGTTGTCCGGCCACGTTACCATGCTGTCCAGCAGGTCGCTTTTGCTCTGCGGCATACGG
>ENA-OURQ01003670-OURQ01003670.1-human-gut-metagenome-genome-assembly--contig:-NODE-3670-length-10152-cov-2.333366_pt1 | contig 10152 bp, 11 predicted proteins | sample MGYA00242105_ERZ508999 | MGnify/ENA primary metagenome ERZ508999 (study PRJEB26280, sample SAMEA2338771) | human gut metagenome | biome: human gut; feature: human-associated habitat; material: faeces...
GATGTAGATGATTGGGCTGTAAATCCAGATATAATGATTCAATATTTTAATCGTATGCTTGAAGAAGCATTACCACCCTATATCTCTGCTGCTATTGTTCCTGGTGAATTACACGAAATTAGTTTTCCAGATGATGCAACAGGTGATGTTACAAAGGTTGAAAAAGCTACAAAAGAAATTCTTAATACCGCTGGTGGTGCTCAGATATTAAATCTAAACTCTGCTTCTAACTCTACTGCCTTTAAATATGGCGTACTTGCAGATTCTACATTTTCTATTTCAACTCTTATTCCACAGATTCAAGCGATTGTAAATCGACTTTTATCTAGTTGGATATCTGAACCTTGTAAAGTTAAATTCTTTGATGTCTCTATTTATCAGAAGGATGACTTTAAGAAATCAATTTTGGAATCTTGCCAAAACGGATTACCAAATAAAATTCTTTATAACACATTAAATGGTGTATCTGAGAAAGATACTCTTGCTATGAACTTCTTAGAGGAAGATTGTTTAAATCTTGGCGAGAAATTGAAACCATTTAACACCTCATATACGCAATCTGGTACTAATCAAGGTGGCGGTCAAGAAAAAGACGAAACAGAACTTACAGATGCTGGACTTCGCACAAGAGACGAGGATCTCAATAATAAATAAGGGAGGTATCTTAATATGAAATACAATTTTATTAAAACCTCCGACAAGGAGACAAAGGAAAATCTTCTCAAAGAAGGTTTTAAATTGGTATCTCAAGATGGGAACGTGGCAACATTTTTGAATAACCACTCTCTCACTTTTGAAAATACAAATAATAAAATTCAGTATAGCAACATGCTAACATTCTAACCACTCTCCTACTTTGAGTGGTATATCAACAAAGAAAGGAGGAATAGGTTAAATAATGCCAAAAAAGAAGAAAAGACGAATTATGTCTATTGATGAGTTGTATGAGTTCTGTCTAAAGAACAATTTTGCTCATTTTAATAGTAATGAATTCGGTAAAGAACTCATGGTTCGCATGAATGGTAATTTTGAAAAAACTTCCAAAGATGAAGATAAACATAAAGAGTCTCTTACTCCATTCGTCAGTCGTGCATTTCACGATCATGTCAATCTCAATAAATCGGAAATCTCTGAAGAATCTTTCAATGAAAATGTCCCATCGGCAAACTTTCGCCCAATTTTAGCACATATCACTACCAACTCAGATAATGAATTAGATTTCGGTAGCCATGATTATTATGTGACTACTGACAAAGATGGTAATGACAAAGTTGTATATGAAGAACAGCCTATCGGTGTTATTGATGGTACAAAGACTACTATTGAATATGATGAAGATGCTAACGTAAATCGTGCAGTTTTACATGGTTATTTATACGATGAGTATTGCCAAGATGCAATTGAAATTCTGAATAGACGTGGAACTGTAGATTGTTCGGTGGAATTATGTATTAGGGAGTTATCATTTAATACTGCTAATAAAACATTGCAGTTAGATGATTTTTATGTATCAGGTCTTACTCTTCTGTCAAAGGATGTATCCCCTGGTATGGCGGGAAGTAATTTTAAAATTGAAGATTTCGCTGTAAATGCGGAAACAGTAACATTTAACACAGACAACAAATTGGTTGAAACTTTAGAGAAATTAACTAATATTCTTGAGAGTTTTGATATAAATCAAAAATCAAAGGAAGGAGGAACAAATAACAAAATGACAAAATTTGAAGAGTTACTTGCCAAATATGGTAAGACTGCTGAAGATGTAACATTCGACTATACAGAAATGTCAGATGAGGAACTTGAAGCAAAATTCGCTGAGATGTTCGATGATGACGATTCAGAAGGAGACAATTCAGGTAGCGGAGAATCTGGTGAGCCTTCCAATGATGGAGAAGGTGATGGCGAAGGAACTTCTGATCCAGATGGTGATGAAGGAGAAAGTCAGATTTTTGAAAAGATTGTTCGTACATATGAAATCAGTCATGAAGATACAAGATATGCACTTTACCAGCTTTTATCTGAATATGAAGATGCTGATAATGAGTGGTACTTTATCAACGCTGTTTACGATGATCATTTTACATATGAAAACTGGAATGGTGATAAAATCTTCGGTCAGAACTATACAAAAGATGGTGATAACGTAGCTTTTGATGGAGAAAGATACAATTTACATCGTGAACTTTTAACAGATAGTGAATTTGCAGAGTTACAGTCTATGCGTTCAAACTACGCTGCACTCAAAGAGTTTAAGGAGACAGCAGAAAAGAATGAACTTCATGCAAAACGTGAGGAAATTCTTGCAAATGAAAACTTTGCTTCTATTTCTGAAAAAGATGAAGAAGGAAAATTTATTAATAAGGATTTTGAGAAACTGTATACAAATATGGATAACTACTCTCTCGAAGATTTAGAGAAGGAAGCAAAACTTATCTATGCGGATTCTAATATGAAAACTTTCGCAGCTATTACTGAGAAAACTCAGAAAAAGACAACTGTAAAGGTATTCGCTAATGTAAACAAGTCTAAGAAAGATAACCGTTACGGAAATCTTTTTAGCAAATAAAACAAGACATATAAATCATTGTAATGGCACTCAAATTGAGTGTCTTTTTTAATGCAAAAAATTTAAGGAGGATAAAATATGATTCAGGTTAGTATTGCAAAACATGCAGTAGCTTTCCCTTCTAAGGTTCTCGCAAGAGATGGTGGAAAGCATATTTATAACATTCAGTTAGCAGAAGCAGCAAGTGCTTATGTAGACAACGGATGGTTCGTTGGTAAGGGTGAATTCGTAGAGTTAGATCTTTATAAAGCAGCAGCACCTACTTCATTTGAAGGAAAGGTTGTTGGTAAGGCAAATAATGGGAATTTCTATGTAGAAGTAGTAACTCCTGGAGATGCCCTGTTTGTATACCAGGTGCCAATGATTGAGGAGACATATAGCAACACATTTAAGAAAGAAAGCAACTATACAAATGCTCCTACTCAGGTAGTTAGAGCTTATGAACTCGCAGTTGGTGATGTAGTTGAAATTTCAGCAGATGGATTTTCTGGTGAAATCGCTGTTAAAGACGGTGTTGAACTCAAAGCCATTTCTGGTGTAACTGCCGCTATGCAGCTTACAAAGAAAGCCTAATTTTTGAGAAAGGAGAAATAAATAAATGTTAGATACAAGTGTAAAAAATCTTATGTTTGACCTCGGTGCAGGTCGTGAAATTTATGATACCGATTCTAATCGTGTAATTTCTAAGGCAGAAGCTAGTGACACAATTAGAAAGGCTTGTTTTGAATACCTTGGACTTACCAAGGATTCTTCTAATAAGCAGATTAAGAGAGCATTAAATTCTGAGAGAGGAACACAGTTCTTCGAGGTAATTGAGGAAATTATTGATACTCAGATTGCTCATGGTCTTTCTGAGAATGAGTTTTTCAACAATTATGTTGAGTCAAAGAATATGAAAGATGGAGACGTAAATGAATTCTGGGCTGATGATGAAGTATTACTTACTGTAAGTAAGGTCAGCGGTGACGCACATGACTTATCAATCCAGCGTTTAGGTTCTGGTCAGTCTTATCATGTTGATACAGCAGTATACGGTATCAAGGTTCTTTTAAATTTGTTTCTATCATATTTTCCTTTCATTCCGTTTATAATTCGTAAAAAATGGGGAACAAAACTACTTATTGAATAGTAATTTGTCCCCCCATTAAAATTTTCTAAATCACTATTCAATATCACCATTATCTTTAACCTTTTTGACTTTGGATTTTTTATAATACTTATTTATTGGAATATCTGCACCTTCTTCTGAAATAACAGATTCATTTTTCTCAATAACATCATCAGTGTTTTCAACTGGTGTTGCATTTTCATTAATTTTCATAATTGCCTTTTGATAACTCTCACCCAAATTTGCAATATACGATAAATCTAATTTATCAAGTTGTGTTTTTGCCTCATCTGCTGTAATCTTTTTGTCTTCATAATCAGAAGTTACGGTATAAATATCCTTACAATTCTCGGAACAATAAGCAAAATACCATGTTGGTTTATTTCGATCTTCTGGTCTGCATTGAGGACAGAAAAGATGCTCCTTCCTGCACACACAGCAGGTTCTTAACCCTTTTTTATTCATTTATTCATCTCCTTAAATATAATAAGAGGGCAGTAATAACAGCCCTCAATATTATTTATCAGATTAGGCTTCCTCTTCCTCATCAACAAAGTAGATTTCAACCATTTCCTGACCAACAGAACATGTGTCTGTAAGAATAGCACCCTTATAATCCATTCCCAATTGATATTACCATTATCATCAAAAAGTTCAGACTCTAACGTTTTTTCATTGAGTGCATAAAGTAAACAAGGATTTGATAATAAAGCCTTTTCTATCTTTTTTTTATATAAAATATTTTCATCATCAGGAGTGTTGTTATATGCACGAAGCTTATTCAACAAGTCATTCTTTGTAACTAATTTTTCTGCCATAAAACACCTCCTATTCAGTTAATTCTAACAGCAAAATTTCAGATTCAATCGGCAAATTATCCTTAACAACTTCACACTTAACAGACAATATTTTGCCGATAACAGAAGTATCGCTAGGAAACTTTACTTTCTTTTGGTTGTACTCCGTACCAGCTCGCCATGTAGCTTTGTCTGTCCAATCTTCATTATCAATAGAGCAAGTCCATGTAAATGTTGCATCAGCATATTCAGTTGTAATGTCTTCGTTGGAATCATTGAATAGATTTACTGTAAGATTTTTATAAGAACCACCGACTTTAATGGTTGAAGTGGATGCTGAAATTCTTGCTGTAATAGAAGATGGGGGAGTGGTTGGAGTAGATGGATCTGTTGGGGCAGTACCACCAAAATAGTTAGCCCAAAGACCTGTTATAATACCATTTTCATCTTTTTCGATGTAATCAGTATTGTTGTTGAATGGTTTCTGATATAGAGTAAGTTTTGTCCTTCCTCGAACATTTACTCGTTCCACCTTGCTGACCACCCATGTATTAGGTGTCCAATTTTCAATTGAGTAATTTGGAATATCTACAATGAGTCGTTGATTATTATTGTTATCTTCAGAAACATAATAGATGGTATCAGATATTTCATTTGTTGGAATAAACAGAAGTTCCTGATTCTGTTGGCTTGCAGTCACGTTATCTACCCAAATTCCTGAGTTGTAACTAGACTGTGATTTTAAAACGCACCACATACTTCTCTTATATCTTTTATCTGCTTTTGTTTGAATCCACTGCAAGAGATAATCGCAAGGTAAAATGAAATACTTCTGAAAGTCCTGTTCAACATCTTTCATACAGATTAAGTGTTTATGATAAAGTCCATCTTTATCTGGAATATCCAAAAACATCCCCACAAAAATATCAACTAATTGATACTTCTTTCTATATTCTTCCATATAGAATAGCTCATCATCTTCTGTAAAGTGTTCTTTCTGTTTTGGTCTGAACTGACACTGTAAAGTAGGAGAGTCCTTATCAATAGAACCATACTTACTTACAAGTATCTTTGCATCAATCGGTGTCTTTGTGGTATTCTCATATGTCATACCAACATTTATATCTGGCGAATCGTCATGTTTCCAATCATAGATATAGCATTTTTTACTCTGCTTATCATTGTCCCAAAAGGAGAAAAAGGAATTATGACAATTAAAGAATTTTGTGAAAAGTATAACAACATTGCTAATCAGAAACTCAAGAATGATTTTATTAAGAGTAATCTCAAGATTACACCTTATGTACCATTTGTTAAGAAGGATGCACTTATCAGTAATTTACTAAAAGCAACTATGATTGATAAAGAGACAGGAAATATTAAAGTAAACTCTTCTGCTGAGTACTTGCTTAAAACAAGAATTTTTGTTGAGCAGTACACAAACCTTACTGTGGAGACTGATGGATTCTTTGAGGAATATGATGAATTAAAGAAATCTGGACTGTTTGATATTTTATTTATTGGAAATGGTGAAGAAGATATTTCACCAATGATTCCATTCACAGAAATGGCTGAATTCAATCATCTTCTGGAAGTAAAGAAAAGTGATTTGCTTGTCAACAAGTATGAAATCCACAGCTTTATCACAGAGCAGGTAGAAAGATTTAAGGCTCTTGGTGAAGCTACTCTCACACCGCTTATGGATGTTGTCAGCAAGAAACTTGATGAAATTCCAAAGGAAGAGCTGGATAAGATTGTTGAGTTTGCTAAGAAGGGTGAATTTAAAGAGGCATAGAAATTCAAATTTCAAGAGGTGAAAATAAAATGAAAAAGCCGTGACTGGTTTGCCACGGACTTCTTCGTTCTCCTTTCATTCCTTGTGTCTTTCTAATTCTTATAGAAAGAGCACTTAATATCTATGCCACTAAACAGTGCTAACTTCACATGAATGTCTTTCATACGATGGCTTCGTACATAAATCCAAACTGGAAGTAATACGATCAGTAGTATGACGATGAATAAAATTGCAATCATCATCAATATATGCTCCTTTCTATGACGCAAGTCATGTATCTTTGTGGAGAAATTGTATTTCTCATCTGATAGCATCAAACACATGATTATGCCACTTTTGCACATAACCTACTATCAGACAATTTAATTATAACATAAAGAATAAAAAATATAAATAGGCTCTATGCGTGTCACAGCGTATAGGGTTTTTCTTATGGAGAGTGGTGATACTGCTCTCCTACTTTAGTGTAAAAACAGTGAAATTTTGGAGGTGATGAAGAATGGGACTAAATAAAGACACTATTAAATATTTGGAAAAACAAGCTCAGAAAAAAGCTTCCGAATTGGCACACGAAGCTCAACAGAGATTAACAGATGGTTATGTGTCGTTTATTGATTTATATTATAGCGATTACACACCACAACAGTATGTAAGAACACATAACTTATACAGGTCTTATAACAAATTTTATAAAAATAGCCACGGCACTATTTTTTATGGTGGCGTTGAAGTAACACCTGAAAGAATGTTTGATAACTATGACCAAATTACACCTTCAGATCTTATGTCGGAATTTATTTACAATCCAAAAGGTACTTATCATGGTTGGTATAACATTCCTGCTAGTTTCAGTGTGTATAGAGAAATGCATAAGTATCATGAACGATTAAAGGATGAATATAGAAAACGTTGCACAATTTAGAAAGGATGTGAATTATGGCAAGTTCAGATATTATCAAGATTGGTTTTGATTATAGATCCAGTCTTGAACAATTTGAAAAAGATACAAATGGCGTATTTGACGGAATTAGTAATAAAGCAGGAAAACAAAAAATCACAATTCAGTTAGACGCAAAAGATGATAAAATAATTGATAAAATAAAAGAATTACAAAAATTCAAATTGGATAAATTCACATTCGAGTTTGGTAATTCTGGGTTGGAAGAACAATTACAAACATTTGATAAATTAGAGAATAAAATCAATGAAATCATTGATTTGTCTAGGAATAACTTATCTTCCACTTTTAAAGAAATTAAAAAAGCTGCATCATTAGATGGATTATCATATGGGACAGACGAATATAATGACGAATTAAAGAAAGTCACATCTTCTATTGTAGAAATGGGAAAGAAGGGGCAAGAATCTACAAGAGAATATTTTATTGAAGTTCAGAAATTACTAAATTTATACGAGCTTTTTCGAAAAACAGCTGAAAATAGTGGATTATTCAATAAAAATACACCTCAAGCAGATAAATTCAGTGCTTTCATAAGAAATTCTCAATTGGCAAATGATTTAGAACCAATTAAAGATACAACATCTGATATATTTAATGGTTGTTTGGCAGTAATTGACAATTTTATAGATGCATCAACTGGTAGATTTATTTCATTAAAAGATTCTATTGAAAAGGTAATTACTATCAGTGAAGGACTAAAATCAATCAACAACGCAGATGAAATTACAGTTCCTGATCCTCTTTCAAACGATGTTAAAATTGAAGAATTAAAATCAGATATTGTACAAGTTAAAGCAGAACTTAGTGAAGTCAAAGAGAAGATTTCTGGTATTGACACGGAAGGCTTTGAAAATGTTAGGAATGACGTAGAAAAAACCAAAGAATCTGTAAAAGAGTTGAATAACGAATTGGTAGACATGAAAACCAATCTCTCTTCTACTTCTACTGAAACGAATATTTCAAAAGACATAAAAGACGCATTTCCTGACAAAGATGTTTCTGCTTCTGTAGAGTCTGCTACTAATTCCATCAAAGAAGAGAATAATGTATTAGAGCAGAATACTCAGAAAGTTAAGGAAAACACACAAGCCAAAGAACAGAATGCCAATGTAAACTTTAGTAAGTATGACAAGCGTTTGGATTCATATAACGGCAAAATTGACAAATATAAAACAACCATTAATAGATTTAATGATGGTGGTTGGACAAGCAATGCATATTTGGAAAATGTGAAAGCCATTAAGAATGCCGTTAAAGAGTATGAAGATTTGCTCAAAGAATTAAAAGGCAAAGATGCTAGTTTGGTGACAAGTGAAGAGATCAACAAATTAGACAACTATGAAAAGAAAATCAAAGATACTATCGCTACTGTTACTAATATGTCGGCTTCTGAAAAGGGATATAACTTTGTATCTGGTCAGAAAGAATTAGATAAGATTCATAAGCTTCTCAATGAAAATAGTAAGATGTCTTCTGAGGCAAAGGCTAAAATTAAGGCTTACTATGCGGAAATTGAAAGTGGTAATCCTAGCATGAGTCTTGATAAGATTCATGGTAAAATCTTAAAGATTTACAATGCCGAAGTTGAAGCTGGTCGTGCAGGTAGAACATTGTGGGACACTTTAAAGAATAGCGGATTCCATCAGATTGCTGCACAGATGGCAGGAATGTTTGGGGTTTATGATGTTATCAACCTTGGTAAAGAAGGTTTTAATGTTGTAAGAGAACTTAACACTGCCCTTACAGAAATGCGAAAAGTATCTAATGAGACTGTTCAAAGTTTGAAAAATTATCAAACTACTACTTTCGATACGGCAGATGCGGTTGGTACAACTGCAAAACAGATACAAAATTCTACAGCAGATTGGATGCGTCTTGGAGAATCAATGAATCAAGCTGCGGAAAGCGCAAAGGATGCTAATGTTCTTTTAAATGTATCAGAGTTTGAAGGAATAGACGAAGCAACGGAGTCTCTTGTATCAATGAGCCAGGCGTATAAAGATCTTGATAAAATGGATATAATTGATGTTCTCAATAATATCGGAAACAATTATAGTATCTCGACAGATGGATTAGCAACTGCTCTTAAAGATTCCGCAAGTGCATTAGTAACTGCAAACAACGATCTTAATGAAGCTGTTTCGTTGACTACGGCTGGTAATGCTATAACTCAAGATCCATCTAAGGTAGGAGCAGGTTTAAGAACGATTTCTTTGCGACTTGTGGGTAAACAAATTATGCCCAAACATACAGTAATGTATGGAAGTTTTATAACTTCAGTTAGTAACTATATCGGTTAAAATCGTATGGGAACGACAAGACCGAGGTAAGACTTAATTATCACAACTAATAAATATAATAAAAGTAATTGAAAAGATGATACTTACGATATAATCAATAATTCTAATTTTATTTAATATAATTGTAATATTTCTGTCATTTTGTTGTAATAATACATATTTTATTATGTATCATCTACATTATGTATTCTTTTTTGATAGAATAGTTATAGTCATTTAATCAGGAGGTTAACTAATAGTGAGATTCAAAAGAATTAAAGATTTACGAGAAGATCATGATAAATTCCAAAAAGATATAGCTCAGCTTCTAGGAATTTCTCAGCAATATTATTCTGAATATGAAAAAGGTAATAGAACTATTCCAATTCAACATCTAATAACATTAGCAAAATATTATAACACCTCAATAGACTATATAGTAGGTCTATCTGATAAAATAGATGAAAATACAAACCTTAAACAAAACAATATAAAAAAGTAGTATAATCTAGATTTTCTAGTCTATACTACTTTTTTATTATATTTCCATTTGACTTGCTAAGAATGTTGCAGCAGATTGTGCCACCTTTTTTTCAACTTCATTCATTTTTGTATTTGAATCTTTTGACATTAATATTACTGTTCC
>ENA-OURQ01003671-OURQ01003671.1-human-gut-metagenome-genome-assembly--contig:-NODE-3671-length-10150-cov-2.306686_pt1 | contig 10150 bp, 7 predicted proteins | sample MGYA00242105_ERZ508999 | MGnify/ENA primary metagenome ERZ508999 (study PRJEB26280, sample SAMEA2338771) | human gut metagenome | biome: human gut; feature: human-associated habitat; material: faeces...
GCTGAGGATCCGGATCCTGAACCCAAACTGATTCCGTGTGACACTCATCCCTGACATATTCCTCGTAACAATTCACTTCCACGTATTCTCGACCACCGCTTTCGGTTGTCTGCCAGTAACCCGTGCATACCCTCCGGTATACCGGGTAACAATAAGTAACATTCTCGTAATGTCCTCCCCGGGCTAAACCAGAATTTTCTAGCATCTTTACCGTGTGCGTGATTTTCCCGTTAGAGTAACGCCAACCGTTAGCGAACGAACCGTCCAGCTCGTGGAAATAAACATAACCGTCAAAATCTTTCTCCCGGGAAAGATACGTTGAACGGTACACGTTGAAATTCTTTGCATCCATGTACTCTTTAGAAGGGATCAACGTCATGAAAAAACCTTGGGTTGTCCCTTTCTTCTTGTTCGTCAAGATGACAAGACGGGTTAAAGATTGAATGTACATCGAGTTTCCCGTTTCATCATAAGCTATCGCGTTTTCGGGCAAGGTGAAAAGAGTACGGGAATAAGCCCATATCGGAACCTCTACCGTGCGATACTCGTCAATGGAACTCCTCACGAAAGCGTAAGACCACGCGGGAACCATCATGCTGAATAACGGATGAGTTTCTCCCGCCCGGGCAAGCGAAGCATCCTGTCCATGCTCTTCAAACCAAGCTATAGCCTTTCGAACTTCCGGATCCGTTATCCCATTTAACATCTCGTTTATTCCTGCATTATCGGGATCAGCCAACACGTCCGGTTCGTCATCATAGCAACTGACGAACACGCCACTTCCCAGAATAAACAAAAATAACAATAACACGTAATTTTTTTTCATTGGCATTTTGTTTTGATTTCCTGTTCTATTAATTTAACTCTCTCTAACATGAAAAGTAACTCCGGAGATCTTACTTTTATTTTCTTGCATGATAAACTATCTATTAAATCCTCCACTTGTTTCATATCGCCCAATTTGTACTTCATCTCCATTCTCAAGTACAACGGCCTGAAACGATTAGGAATCAAGTTACCCGCTTGTATCCATACCACTTCCGCAGCATCATAACATCCCAAGTTTTCCATGGCAATACCCTTTTCCACGCAACACCCGTAAGAATGATACAAGCATACCCCACGATCAGCTACCTCCAAGGCCTTCACGTGTTCTCCCGACTGGTTTAACAACAAGGAACAATTTGCCAGAAAAAAAGATGAATTCATCAATGGACGATAACGAACATCTACCTCTTCGGCTAACACGTGTCTATTCGCCAAACAGTTTTCCCAGTTTCTCACCGCTTCTCGGTAAGGCCAAACCGCTTGGCAACAAAACAATATTCCCACGATTCCGGTCAACACCCCCAACCATTTCCCGTTAATCTCTAACATCCCCGGCAGGCTCGAGGATAGCATCCCGATAAACACGATGCATATCGCTTTCGTCTGCAATTGCGATGAAGGGTATGAAAAAAGTGAAAACACGAGCCATGCCAACAATACTCCCCGAATAACATGAATCTCCTTGGTACAACAACCACCCATCTTATTTCTTCTAAAAACTAGATATAATAATACCACTATAAATAACAAACCAAAAATCCCCTGCTCCACGCCTATTCGCAAAAAATCATTAAAAGCATACAATGTTTCATCCGCAAGCATTCGCTCGACCTCGTTTCCCCCTCCCACGAAATAATTCTCCTGATATGCCATATAATTATGTTGAAACCCGTTTAACCCCGTTCCCCACGGGTGTTCGTAACACATCTGACCGGAAATCTTCCAAATTAACAAACGTCCTAAGGCTGAATTTACTTTATGCCACGTACCCATCCCGGCCCCCAGCAACACTCCCGAAAATAGCAACAAGATACCCCATTTTTTCAACCTTCTTAGCGAATCCGTTTCTTTATAAAATAAATACCCCCCTCCAACAGCAAACCCTAGCCATGCTGCTCGTGAATTTCCCATGAAAAGCAAGTACACGATTAGAAATACCCCTAAACCACAAAACATCTTTGCCACACGAGAAGAAACTAGCGTCATTTCCCCACATAAAATTATACCCACGCAAGCGACGAAACAACTCCACATACCTGTATTCAAAAAACTCCCATGAACTAAACGCATGCCCCTTCCCGGGTAAAAATATTGAGTCTGGCAAGCAATACCATACCACAACTGCCATAAAAGTAAAAAAAGAAATATCCAGAATACCAGTCTCATTTGCTGTATTCCCAAAATACGGACAGCAATATATAACAAACCACACGCCACGTGCATGAGTAATACTTCCCGATCCAGTTGCTCCCAAGAAAACAGGTATAACACGATGATATATAACCCACACACTAGCAACAAAACATCTATTCCCGACAATTTAAAAACCAAAGATTCTTTTTTTGCAAAACGCCATGACCAAACAAATAACAAACAAAACACAAGTATAAAAATCATGTCACCAGCCTTCACTCCTTGAAAAAAGCATGTTTTACTCACGCTTACCAAAGGAGAGAAAAGATAGAATAATGCTAAAAGCAACATCCCTACTTCTAATTTTTTACAAAGCTGCATTAACATCTCTCTGACTTTTTCTAAAAACTACAAGTTCAACTTAATTAACCCTATTTCCAAACCTTGAGTGATCCCATACAATGCCCCCTCTTTCCGGTCATAACTAATCCCTGTCAAAGCATCGCCAAAATAAAGCGTCCGTATCAGGTTCCCCGCCCAGTCGTACACGAGCAGGCAATTAGATTCAAAAGCCCGGCCCCGGTCCATCTTGTAGGTTTTCCCGGAATAAAGGGCATACACCTTATCTTCTGTTACCGCAACATCCAGAAAACCGAAACGGTTCCCCTGGCAATAAGTCACTCGTGAAGAAGGGATTTCCGATACCTCGACTTCCGGGTAATGTAATCGAACCAATCGTACCCGCTCGATAGAATCTGCCGTCACCCGGCAAAAATCAATCACCCCGCTATACATATCGGCACAAACAAACGCTCCTCCATCCGGACGAACACGCAACACGTTGCTAGCGTAAAGCATCGCTTTTGTCTTTTCCTGCAAGCCGGGATAAACGGGATGATCCGGGTAAGAAAGAGAATAACGTGCCGACTGATCCGGTAAAGAATATAGCAAGTAGCGTCCCTTTTCATACAAGCCCGTGGCGATCACTCGATCCCCGACCTGTGCCGCAATCAAATGTTGTTCACCCGGGGGAAGCTGGACTACGGTCTCCGAGTTGCCAGAACGAGCGAGAGACGAGATCGACTTCACAATCAGCTCTCCCTTCCTGAAATCCAAGGCCGTCACGTTCTTCCCGTCAAACGAATTGAACGAGCTCAAACTCCGGAAACGATCATTTAAAGATTCACCTCGACCGGCCAAATCCAACGTACCCGGACCATCCAAATCAATGGTCTTGATCTCTCCGTATTCGCCTCCCGTTTCCACTACAATCCGATCTCCCTGTTTCACGAACCCGTTTACCTCATGTATCCCCCAACGTGACATGTCGACCAAACGAGTGGTAATTACCCGTTCACTTTTTATAACTTTCAAACTATCACTCTCCATGCCATGCTCCGTGCATCCTAGAGAGAGACTTCCTAACAAACAATATAATACCAAATGTTTCATTCGTCCTTCATTGATATTCCTCTAACACTAATCCCATTCTCAAAACAATATCCTCCCGCCTGAGTACAATATTTGAAGCCGCCCCCGGATTCCGGGGATCCCAAAGCTTCAATATTTTCTAGGGTTAACATGGAATCGTTATTACTATTCCCTTGGAAACTCAAATCCAAGTTCAACATGACCGCACAGGCCATGAACATTAAAATTATTAACACATACCACTTTTCCTTCATAATCGTAAATTTTTGTGATAAAAATAAGCCTTCAAAACTTAATTTTCGAAGAAAACGGTTGCATGTGGGTTGCAAAATCAATATCTTTGACAAAACGGAAAGAATACTGAAAATGGATCGAGGTTGGAGATATTACTGGTTTATTGCCATTCTTGCCGGTATAATTATTCTATTTAATCAATTAATTTACATAGAACAATTATACCGACATGAAAAAACAACATACGTAACCCAACAAAATGAATGGATCACCAACGCAATTTATGATTTTAACATGAAAATGGCAGATCCGAAACAAACCGTCAGTTTCAATCCCAAAAATAACCGATTAATCTATGTCATAAACAATCAGATTCTCCGTTTCCAATTAAAAAAAGAAGATAATCTCAGTCTAGTAGGAAACCAAACTTATTACGACATACAGGATACCTCCCGTTGGACCTTGCAACACTTTCACTCCTACTTGCAAGCAAAACGAGATACCCATGTCATCAAAAATTTTGCCATTCATTTTGCCATCGAGGATAGTATCCATCAAATCAAAGATTCCTATCCACCCCATCGAAGCTCTTCCCAAGAGTGTGAATTAAAGATTCCGTTAGGTTTTCTTGCCAAGGACACGTTATACGCCTCCTATAATTACCCTCTCACACTATTTTTAGACTTGGCTTCCGGACATATCTCATTAGTTTTTTTCATTTCCCTGCTACTTATTTTCTGTGTTATTTCGCTTTTTCACACGCTTCATTGGGAGAAAAGAGCCGGGAAATACCGAGAGATTTTCGTGCATAATATCGTACATGACTTGAAACGCCCCATTGAAACCGAACTTAAACTTCACTACATACTTTACAAAACTCTTCCTCCCGAACAAAAAATCTTACTGGAAAAGAGTACAACCGAATTGAATAACGTATTACAATCCATCAGCCGGATATTACTTCAATCCACGGATGCCCACGGTTTGCACTTGAAAATTAAAGATTTTAACCTGTATGAAATGTTGGATAAACTAAGTTGTCCGGACTCATGGAATATAGTAAAAGAGAAACAGGCCGATATTCAACTCCAATACCTTTCCGATCGACACGTGATAACCGGTGACCCTAATTTTTTACAACCGGTATTCCTAAATTTAATCGATAACGCTTTAAAATATGCCGGAGAAAAAGTACATATCCGAATCACGTGTAAAGACATCAACCCAAACGCTATTCGCATCGAGGTGAAAGACAACGGTACGGGTATCACCCCCGAAGCCTTGAAACATATCTTCAAGCGCTACCACAGAGGTGATCACCAAAACGACATGAAGATTAATGGCCACGGGCAAGGTCTGTATTTCGCACGCATGGTTGTTCGGGCACACGGGGGATCGATTACAGCGGAAAGCGTGGTAGGAACAGGCACAACCTTTACCGTGATATTACCTATAAAATAAAACAACAAGATGGGAAACAAGATGAGGATTCTTTATGCAGAAGACTATGAACTCGAAGCTGAATTAACAAAAATCATCCTAGAAGAAAACGAATTCATTGTCGACATCGCAGTTACCGGGGAAGAAGCCTGGAACGCTTATAACCGTCAAAAGCCGGATATTTTATTACTCGATCTCAATATGCCCCTAAAAGACGGGATCGAAGTAACCCGATTGATCCGGAAGAAAGACCCGCTAACACGTATTATCATCTATACTTCCCACGGAGAACCGGAAAAAGAAATCGCCGCACTGGATGCCGGGGCAGATGAATTCATTCCCAAAAACCGTACTCCGGATGTTTTGATCGCCCATTTGAAAGCCCTTCGCCAAAAAATGATTACATGCTTAAACGTCCCACACGTGTATGAACTCTCTCCCATCACAACATTTAATGCTGTTGCACGCACGGTAACCATTCAAGGAGAAGCAACCCTGCTAAGTTCCAGCGAAGTACGCCTTCTACAATTACTATGCGTAAAAAGTAATCAAATTGCCAACATGGATTACCTTGTGAAGGGAATTTGGAAAGATGCCACCATTGGCAAAAGAAAAAGGATAAAGGAATACGTGTGTCGAATCAGGCAACCATTAAAAAAGGATCCGTCTATCAAGATCGAGTACATCGGAAATGATTACGAAGAAGGATATATGCTAATTACCGCCCCTTCACCAAGCTAAACCTACCTTCACCGATCACTCGACCATAATAATCCATATAGCAAATATACAACACGATTCCCCCATCATACAAACGTAATCGTATGAAAAACCAATTTTATCAAAGATAAATGCAAGATGAATGCAGGATGAATGCTTCGTGGTCTAAATAAACTATCAATAGATTATCAAGAAAATAATTAGGACGACTTTTTAAAAATCGAGAATAAAAATAAATAGACTCTCGCAAGAATAATTCCAACGTCCTATGTAAGCTATATCATTTTTTATACTTTTGTCGATATTATCACCATAAAAATAAAGAAATGAGAAAAATCTTGTATGTATTATGCCTGCTTACGACTCTTGTAGCGTGTAGCGATGACGATGACAAAATTATTACCGATTATGACAAGCCGTACTCGAAGTTGCCAACTTCCGAATTAAGAACTTTGATCGAAGACAATATTAATTCATGTATAACCTTGGTAGAGGAATTCGCCGAGATGGAAGAAAATAATTCGATATTAGATATCATGAATTATTATGGTATAAACTTCTATTTCGATATTTCCGATTTTATGAACTCTCGTAGTTCAGACCAAAGCAAAGAGAACACGTTTACCGGAATGAAATTAGTTTGGAACAAAAACAAACAGGATTTCGACACCACGATCAATGCAGCCGGATTCATGGAAGCCTTTTTTCCCTCTTCCAAGACGGATCAGTCCAATAATGATCTTCATTTCATTGCAACGATTGATTACAGTACCGGGGTTTACCTTAAAATAGAAGTCTCCAATGGCAAAAAAGTTCTATTACACAAGGCACAGCAATACAACAAAGAAACCTCCGAAGCCATACAAACAGTAAAATGCCCCCCTTACAGTGCAACGATCAAAATGGAGATAAATGATGATGACATTATCTCCCGCTTTATCATGAGGAGAATGCCCAAAGAGGTCACACTACAGAAAGAAGGAGGAGACCATTATTATATTTCACTAAACGAGGAAAATGGTAATTTACATTGGGTGACAGATTTCAACAACATCCGGGTTCGCACAACGATTGGACAATACAAGAATATCCAACCGTTAATAGAGGAAATACACTACACTAACGAAGGACGTTATAACGAATTGGCTACAGAACTTATCCAAAAAAATATGCGCGAAAGTGTCATTGTTTTCACGGATAAAGACGAGAAAATCGGTGAATGGGAATTCGTAAACTTAATGCGAAATGAAGAAAATCCTTTCCCTCTTTGCAAATGCACATTCCAAGACGGAACAGAATTACCTTTCACGCTATATATGTTACTTTACCTTAAGTAAAGATTTCTTGGAACTGCCTAACAAATCTTATCCAGTATCTATAAGCTACCCCCTCCAGTCCCTCGGAAAATCGCCTGGTAATCAGCTTTTTCCCGAGGGGCTGGAGGAAGCGTTGTTTCAAAATAAACTTAGAATTCAGCTCCAATTTCTGTTTAATGAATCCCCGTACGTCCCAATTTCTCGTTTAATTTACGACGAATGACATTAATGGCATTTTTGCGCTTGAGAAGTTCTATGATTTGAGAAGGATCTTTACTATTCTGTGATTCAAGGATGCGATTATCTATATCCCGAGAGAGCATCTCCACTCTTCGCATTTTGTAGTTATCTAGTATTTTAGGTAGAAGTTCTCCAAGTTTCATTTGTTCCGTCTCGACAAAACTATCCATCTTATACCAAATCTTACTTAACTCGTAAGGTTCGCTCAGGATATTGGCAGCCATAGTACTAACTTTTATATCCGGGTAAGAAATAAAATAACGGGCCGGGATAAATGACGGCGATTCATATTGACGCTGATATTCCTGTTGCATCGTACGGAACACGGGATTCAATAATTCCAAATCATCTTCCCCAAGTTCCCGGATAATGAATTCCCCGACACTCACGCTCCGCATATACCCGTTACGTTCCTCCTCGTACAACTCGCTATCCCCAAATAAAAGCAGGTAACGAATTAACACACTTTCCTCGATGTCACAAGGAGTCGCTCCTCGTGTCTGGGTTGTTACCTTCAATTCCGGAGTCGTAACAGAAGTCTTGGAAGGTTGTTCTTCGTTTTTCAAGCGAACCTTGGCAATTTCGGTATATAAAACCCGTTCCTCGACATCCAACTGGTGAGCAGTTTCTCGCACATAGACTGAACGCACTATGTTATCCGGAATCTTGGCAATACTTCGCACGATGTCCGTGATCAGGCGAGCCCGTTCAACCGGATCATCCCCTGCCGTACCTAATAACAATTTTGTCTTGAAATTTATAAAATCCGTCTCGTTATTCGCGATAAAATCCGCCAAATCTTGCGGCGTGTGACTTCGAGCAAAAGAATCCGGATCCTCCCCATCCGGCAGTAAAAGCACTCTCACGTTCAGTCCCTCTTCCAGCACGAGATCGATTCCCCGCAAAGAAGCCTTGATCCCGGCAGCATCCCCGTCATAAATAATTGTCACGTTCGGGGTTAGTCGACGAATCAACCGGATCTGTTCGATCGTCAAAGAGGTTCCCGAAGAAGCCACCACATTCTCAATTCCTTTCGCATGAAAAGAGATCACGTCCGTGTAGCCTTCCACCAAAATACAACGATCCTGCTGCACGATAGATTTTTTGGCAAGGAAAATCCCGTAAAGGGTCTTACTTTTATGATATATCTCGGACTCCGGGGAATTCAGGTATTTTGAAATCTTTTTATCAGCCGTCATCGTTCGTCCCCCGAAGGCAATCACCTTACCCGCCAGATCAAACACGGGAAACATCACGCGGGCTCGGAATCGATCGAAAAGTCCTTTCTCGTTCTCGATGGTCAATCCTGTTTTCACGAGGAACTCTTTCTTGTAGCCCTTTTCCTGAGCCGCTTTCGTGAAGGCTCCCCAACCTTCCGGATTATACCCCAAACCGAATTTACGAATCATCTCGTCACTGATACCTCGTTGGCGCAAGTAACCCAATCCCACGGAACGCCCCTCGTCCGTGTTCCACAGTTGATATTGGAAATATTCATTCGCATACGAAGAGACAATCAACATACTCTCCCGTTCCGTCTTCTCTTTCCTCTGTTCCTCCGTTAATTCTTTTTCTTCAACCGGGATATGAAGACGTCCGGCACGCTCGTAAATATCATAAGCCGGAATACCGTTCTTCATCAGGCTCAGAAGAAAATCATTTTTATTATATTTTTCACGATAAGCAGTACAAAGACAACGGATCTGCTCCAGGGCAGCAGCAGTCTCTTCAGGGGTATCAGCGGTGATCTGCATTGTCAGTCCGGTGAGACGCTTTAATTCGCTGAGTGCTTTTGTAAGTTCCGGGGTCTGTTCCATGAATTTTCTCCAAAATAAATTAAATGATGTCGGGGGTAAATAGCCCAGTGTAAAAAATCTGTGCTGTGCAGATCTTTTTACAGAATAATAAAAAGGGTTGCACTTAATAAGTACAACCCCCTCATTTTATACTATTAGTTTGTAATAGTCAACTCAGTCTCTTTGTCGAATACGTGGATCTTCTCCATATCAAGAGCGAATACAGCTTTATCACCTGTTCTGAGTGTTGTACGTGGGTTAACACGTGCTGTCATCTGAGTTCCCTCGATATCGAAGTACAGGAATACTTCAGCTCCAAGAAGCTCGTATACTTTGATCGTAGATTCGATCACGCTGTCAGCAGAGTTGTTGATGAATGCCTGAGAATCATGAACATCTTCAGGACGGATTCCAAGAACAACTGTCTTTCCATCATAACCGCCTTCGATCAGTGCTTTCTTTTTGGAAGCAGGAACTTTCAGTACATGCTTTCCAACTGTAAGAGTAACATCCTCTCCATTTACTGCACACTTGGCATCCATGAAGTTCATCTGCGGAGATCCGATGAATCCGGCAACGAACAGGTTGCAAGGTGTATTGTAAAGTGCCTGAGGTGTATCTACCTGCTGAACAACTCCGTCTTTCATAACAACGATTCTTGTTCCGAGTGTCATAGCCTCTGTCTGGTCATGAGTAACGTAGATGATCGTTGCACCAAGATTCTCATGAAGCTTGGAAATCTCGATACGCATCTGAACTCTCAGCTTTGCATCCAGGTTGGAAAGAGGCTCG